>Ga0310694_10002750_pt1 | contig 17689 bp, 17 predicted proteins | sample 174DNAGHGhighgp2_FD_203884 | JGI IMG/M metagenome (GOLD analysis project Ga0310694, IMG submission 203884) | Sheep rumen microbial communities from Palmerston North, Manawatu-Wanganui, New Zealand - 1742 DNA GHGhigh gp2 (v2) (version 2) | ecosystem: Host-associated > Mammals > Digestive system... | reverse complement strand
CACCTTGCCAAGGTGGATGTCGCGGGTCCGAGTCCCGTCTACCGCTCCATTTGCGGGTGTAGCTCAATGGTAGAGCTCCAGCCTTCCAAGCTGGTCACGTGGGTTCGATTCCCATCACCCGCTCTTTTTTGTACCTTCATATGAAGAGGGACTGTGAGAAATCACAGTCCCTCTTCATGTCTGTCCTCCGGCAGGGCAAACCAGAAAACGGTTCCTCCCCCCGGCGGGGTTTCCGCGCCGTACGGGGCATGGTGGTTTTCCAGGATTCCCCGGCAGATATTCAGCCCCAGGCCGCTGCCGATCACCGCGCGTTTGTGGTTTTCACGGCTGCGGTAATACCGGTCCCAGATAAGCGGAAGCTCTTCCGGCGGAATTCCTTCCCCGCTGTCCGCAATGGTGATGCGGACCATGCCGTCCTTCCGCTCCTGGCGGATCTGTACCGTTTTGTCCGCGCCCGTATATGTCAGCGCGTTTCCGGCCAGGTTGTAAATCACCTGGCTGATCCGCCCGCTGTCCGCGTTCACAAAGGCATCCTCGGCCGCCTCAAAGGTCACGGTATACCCTTCCACCGCGGTCATGCGGCTGATCCGTTCCACGATCTTCCGGACCAGCTCCGTCAGGTTGAAACGGGTCATCGTCAGTTCCAGGCTCCCGGTCCGCAGCCGGCTGAAGTCCAGTACCTCGTTGACCATGGTGGAAAGCCGTTCCGTCTCGTCGATGATGATCTGCATGTTCTCCGGGGTAATCTCATCCGGAATATCCCGCATGGCTTCCGCATATCCCTCAATCATGGTCAGCGGTGTCCGCAGGTCATGGGAAATATTCGCGATCAGCTCCCGCTGCAGGTCCTCCACCTTCCGAAGGTCCTCCGCCGTGTGGACCAGCGTATCGTTCAGCTCGGCAATTTCACGGTATCCGCCGCTGTGGGGAGGCCGCCGGTATCTGGCCCGGCTCAGTTCCCGGGCCGCCTCGTTGGTCTCGATAATCGGCTCGGAAATGCTCCTGGCCATCGTATAGCCGACCATCCCGGTTGCCAGCAGGACGGCGGCCACAATCAGCGCAAACTGCCACCGCATCACCTCGTCCAGGCGTACCATGCTGACGTCGGCCCTTCCCTCCGGCAGCGGGCTCCCGTCCTGTTCCTGGCCCTGCACCACCATGATTGCCGCCGGCGGGTGCGCTGCATCGTCCGGCATGCGGAATACATAGTAAAACATGGCATTCTGCACCAGCCATACCATGGAGATGAAAAAACCGGCCAGCACCAGCAGGTAAACCAGGATTTTCCGGCGGATTCCGATCCGCCCGGCCAGGAAAGCCTCGCGGAAAGCCAGGGACCCCCGCTTATTCCTTTTCAAAGCGATACCCCACCCCTCTGAGCGTGGTAATCCGGTCCGCATACCTGCCCAGCTGCCGGCGCAGCAGCTTGATGTGCGTATCCAGTGTCCGGTCGTCGCCAAAGAAGTCGTATCCCCAGACGTCGCTGATCAGCTTTTCCCGGCTCAGGGCAATTCCACGGTTCCGGACCATATAGAACAGCAGGTCATATTCCTTCGGGCTCAGGTCCAGTTCCTGCCCGTCCACCGTCACACGGCGCGCGGTAAAATTCACCGTCAGCCCGTCGATGGTCACAATATCTTCGGCTTCCTTGCTGCTTCCGCTGCGTTTCAGCACCGCCCCGACCCGCATCATCAGTTCCTTCGGGGAAAAGGGTTTGACCACATAATCGTCAATTCCCAGCTCAAAGCCGTGAATCCTGTCATATTCCTCCCCGCGGGCGGACAGCATGATCACGGGCGTATCACTGTGCTTCCGGATCTCCCGCACAGCGGAAAAACCGTCCAGTTCCGGCATCATCACATCCATGATGATCAGGTCATACCGGCGTTCCCGGCACATGGCCACCGCCTGCATACCGTCCACGGCCTCATCGGTTTCATAGCCTTCAAAGGAGGCATACTTGGCAATCAGCGCCCGGATCCTTTTCTCATCATCCACGATCAGCAGTTTCATGGGTACCCCCTGTTACAGTTCCGTCGGTTTCTGGATATAGGCCTCCACCAGCTGCGGGTCGCCGCCGTCATCCAGGAATTTTTCGATAGCGGCCTGCAGCTGTTCGTTGAATTCTTCCAGGCAGAGTCCGCTCTCCATCATATAGGTTGCTGCCGGAATACCCACATACCGCAGGTGCCACGGCTCATAGTTGATCTCCGTCACGTCTTCCTTGTCCGCCGGATAGCGGATCACAAAGCCGTATTCCTGGCAGTGCTCCGCCATCCAGATGCACTCCGGTTCCTTCCCCATCTTGCCGTTCATGGACTTGTCCCGCCAGGAGCGCGGTACCACGTCGCAGCCCAGGCCGGTCTGGTGGTCGCTGGCCCCCGGCTTGGATACCCAGCCGTCATCCCTGCCCTTGTTTTTCTTCAGCCGGTTGTAATACATCGTATTCTGGGTCTGGTAGGAGCGGTAGGCGCTCTTCAGGTACAGGTTGTATCCGTCTGCCCGCGCCGCGTCGGCCATGGCAATCAGGGCCTGCGCGCAGGTTTCGTTCAGCTCCATTCCCCTGGATACCACATACATGTCGCCCTTCTTCTTGCTCCCGTCCTTGTTCAGGGACATGCTTTTGATTTTCACCAGCGGTTTGCATACAAATTTGGAGTCCAGCAGGTAGTGCTTGTTCGCCAGCACCACAAAATCCGGCTCCATATCCTCCAGTGCGACCGGGAAATCCCATACCGCATCCCCGTACACGGTCGCGTCCAGGTCAATGATCTCGATAATCTCCTCAATTTCCAGGTCGCCCTCCGCCATTGCGGCCGGAACCAGCAGCACCAGGGCGAGTACTGCGCAAATCAGTCTTTTCATTCTTCCTCCTTCAGCAGGTCTGCGATCAGGTTCATCCGGTGCCGGATCAGCCATGTTTCCAGCGGAATATCCGCTTCATGGATTTCCTTTGCCAGCTTCTTCCCGACATAGCGGAAATGCCACGGTTCATACTTGTATCCCGTAATATCCTCCCAGGTTTCCCCGTAGCGGAGGATAAACCCGAAACGCCAGCAGTTGGCCGCCACCCACTTTCCGCCGACCGTATTGCGGAATTTCTCGTTCAGTGCGGCGGCATTCTTCTGCCCGATGTCCATGGCCAGTCCGGTCTGGTGCTCACTGGCTCCGGGCGGCGCCACATATTCCTGGGCTTTTGCCTCGTTGTGCTTTACGTTGACCAGCTTCCGGTGGTAGATGTTGTACTGGGACCGGTACGCCCGGTATCCGCTCACGGAGATCAGGGTCATCCCCGTTTCTTCCTTGCAGGCGGCATACATCTCCTCCAGGGCTTCCGCGGCGTCTTCCCGCATCCGGCGCACGGATCCCGGTACCTGGGCTTCCCGCAGGTTGTCCGGTTCGAATCCTTCGGATACCATCCACTGGCGGTTGACCAGGAACAGGTCCCCGCGGGGATTGTTCTGCGGTGCCGCCGTGTCCAGCGGCACAGAAAGCAGCATCATGCCGGCCGCGGCCATGGATACCAGTTGACTCAGCAGGCTCATTTTCCGTCTCCTTCTTCGTTCACGTCACGGTCCAGGCGTTTCAGCGCCTCCGCCCGGATTCCCGGTGTCAGCCGGTACCGGGTGGGGTCGAATTCCGGCGCTTCCGCCTTCATCCGGAAGATCCCGAATTTGATCGGAATCCCCAGGCCTGTAAATTTCCGTTCATGTTCCGATATATAGTTCGGGGCAAATCCGGCCGCGTGCAGGTCATGCGTCAGGTACCGGATTTCAAATCCGCAGAGGTCCAGGTAAACCAGTGAATCCTGGAACAGCGTATCGTCATCCGTCTTGAACCAGATCTCCCCGCCCGGCTTCAGGATCTCCCGGTACTGCATCAGCTGGCGCGGATGCGTCAGCCGCCGCTTCGCGTGCTTGGGATGTTCCGTCCACGGGTTGCAGAAGTGGATATAGATCCTTTCTGCTCCGTCCTCCGGGCCGAAAACCTTTCCGATATAGCAGATATCCGTCCGGATGATCTGGATATTCCCGGGGTTTTCCCCGCAGGCGGCAATGATGTTCCGCCGGGCGGTACCCAGTACGTCGGGGCTCATATCACATACGGCGTAATTGATATCCGGATTGTCCGCGATCATGGCCGCGGTGCTGACGCCCTTGCCGCATCCCATTTCCAGGTGCAGCGGCCTCTCCGGCTCCGCAAAGCGCTGCCGCCAGGCATTCCGGTATTTTTCCCCGCCGTTGGTGTAAAACGGGCAGGCATCCAGCTCCGGCCTGGCCCATTTCTTGGTCCGCATGTGCATCCGGGTTCACTTCTCCACTCCTGTTTCTTTCCGCGGCTGTACCGGTCCCGGCTTTGGAAACCGATAAAAAACCATATTCCTTATTCTCCATATATGTCCTTCAATCCTGCCTGCGGCTTTTCCGGCTTGAACCCGCCTGCTTCTTCCGATATAATAGACAACGGTTTTTCAATCGGATCCATTCCATTTCGGGAAGGGCGTTTTCATGAAGAACAGATCAATTCAGGGCAGCCTGCTCCTCCTGCTGGGCGCCGTTGTATGGGGAGCCGCGTTTGTGGCCCAGCGCGCCGGCATGGATCATATGCCGCCTTTTGCTTTCTCCGGCATCCGGATGCTGCTCGGCTTTGCCGTCCTGTACCCGTTTTCCCGGATAACCCGCCGGAAGACGTTGTCCGTCGGCAACCCGGCGGCCATCCGTGCATTGCAGTGGAAAAGCGGCCTCCTGTGCGGTTTCTTCCTGTTCCTGGCTACTTCGCTGCAGCAGGTCGGCCTGGTATCCACCGGCGCCGGCAAAGCCGGGTTTATTACCGCGCTGTATGTGGTGCTCGTTCCTGTCGCCGGGCTGCTGCTTTTCCGGGCCAGTCCCGGCCGGCTGGTCTGGATCGGGGTGGCGCTGGCAGTGTCGGCGCTCTGGCTGCTGTGCGTCCCGCCGGAAGGCTTTGCCATCGAAACCGGCGATCTCCTGCTGGTCGGCTGCGCGGTCTGCTTTACTGCCCAGATCCTCTGTGTGGACCGTTTTGCCCCGCGGGTGGACGGGGTCACCCTGGCCCGGGACGAATTCCTGGTCACCGGCATCCTGTCCATGATCGTCTCCCTCTGTACGGAAACGATCACCCTGGAAGGAATCGGGGAAGCGCTGATCCCGATCCTGTATACCGGCATATTCTCCTGCGGGGTCGGCTACACCCTGCAGGTGCTCGGCCAGCAGCATGTCAACCCGACGGTTGCCTCGCTGATCATGTGCCTGGAGTCCGTCTTTGCGGTGCTCACCGGTGCGCTGATCCTCGGGGAAGTCATGTCCGGCCGCGAGCTGGCCGGCTGCGCCCTGATGTTCACCGCCGTCATCCTGGCCCAGCTTTCCCCCTTCCTGTCCCGGAAGCGGAATGCCCGCTGATGATGTTCACCGCCGTCATCCTGGCCCAGCTTTCCCCCTTCCTGTCCCGGAAGCGGAATGCCCGCTGATATGCCCTCACTTACATAAAACAGGCCGCGCCGGAAATCCGGCACGGCCTTCATTGTCTCTCGGAATTACTTCTTTTTCTTGCTGTCGGTAACCCAGTCGTAGTCCTTCATGTTCACGTTCAGGTGACGCGGCAGGCCTTCGACCATCATGGGGGTGTAGTGGCCCTGGATCAGGGGACGTACATAGTCCAGGAACTCTTCGGTCACATAGTTGCCTTCCTTGTTGATCCACTTCCGCGGAACAACCTTCTCGTCATTGGCGATGCGGTGTACGTCGAACACGTGCGTGGTGCTCTGGTACGGATCATCAGACACGCGGTCGATAACGACCATCACGCCGGAAGAACCTTCGTCCGCCGCCTTGATGGTGGCGCCGCCGACGCTGAACGCTTCATCCACGTCCACACGGCTGGCCATATGCGCGGCCGCCCGCTGCAGGGTGCTCAGTTCGATCGCGCGGGTCTTGCAGCCCAGCTCGCTCTGCACCAGCTGCGCCAGGTAGGAAGCGGTGCCGGTCATCTGGATGTGGCCGAACGCGTCGGTGGTGTTGGAGCCGGCGGTGTATTCGCAGACGTACTTGCCTTCAGGCGTCTTGATGCCTTCGGAAACAACGGCCACGATCACGTCTTTCTTCTCGAGCAGGTTCTTGATCGTCTGGACAAAGCCGGCGATGTCAAAAGCAACCTCAGGCAGGTAGATCAGGTCGGGACCTTCGCAGTCTTCGCTGCGGCTCAGTCCGGCGGCGCCGGTCAGCCAGCCGGCGTTGCGGCCCATGACCTCGATGATGTTCACGTTCTTCTTCTTGTAGGAGAAGCCCATCGCGTCACGGATGATTTCCTTGGTGGAGGTGGCAATGTACTTGGCGGCGCTGCCGAAGCCGGGAGTATGGTCGGTGATCGCCAGGTCGTTGTCGATGGTCTTGGGGCAGCCGACGAACTTCTGCTTCGCGCCCACCAGCAGGGAGTAATCATACAGCTTGCGGATGGTGTCCATGGAGTCGTTGCCGCCGATGTAGATGAACACTTCGATATCCAGCTTGTCCAGCAGCTCGAAGATCCGCTCGTAAACAGCCTTGTCTTCATGGATTTCCGGCAGCTTGTAGCGGCAGGTGCCCAGGAAGGCGGAAGGAGTCCGCTTCAGCAGCTCCAGGTCCAGCTCATTCTTGATGTGTTCGGACATGTCCACATACTGCTCATCCATGAAACCCTGGATGCCGTACCGCATGCCGTACACCTTGGTAAAGCCGCGCTCCATCGCGGTTTTGTACACGCCCGCCAGGCTGGAATTGATTACAGCGGTAGGGCCTCCGGACTGACCGACAAGAACATTACCCTTCATTGTTTGTTTCTCCTCTTTCCCTCTTCATATATGTCAATTTTATTTGACCCTTGTTCTGCGCCGCTTATCCGCGGCGGATGATGCTGTCGCGTTCCGGACCGACGGAAATCCAGCGGACAATCCGCCCCACAGAGCGTTCAATACGGTTGACGTAGGCCTTGGCTTCCTCAGGCAGGTCCCACCAGTCCCGCACCCCGGAAATGTCGCACTTCCATCCCGGCATGGTTTCGATCACGGGCTCGCACTGGTCCAGCGCCGCCGGGAAGGGGAACTCATCGATCTCCTGTCCGTTCAGGCGGTACTTCACGCACAGCGGAATTTCATCCAGTGCGCCCAGGATATCCAGCTTCGTCAGCGCGATTTCCGTTGCGGTCTGCACCTGCACACCGTACCGGGTGGCCACCAGGTCGATCGGGCCGACCCGGTAGGGATGGCCGTCCTTCTCGCTGAATTCGCCGCCCAGCTTCCGCAGCCGGTCCGCTTCCTCGCCAAAGATCTCGCATACGAACGGTCCCTCGCCGAGGCAGGAGGAATAGGCTTTCACCACGCCGATGGTCCGGTCGATCTGCGCGTCCGGAAGTCCGGCGCCGATCGGGGCGTAGGCCACCACCGTGCTGGAGGATGTGGTGTAGGGATAGGTGCCGTAATCCAGGTCCCGCAGGGCGCCCAGCTGCGCCTCGAACAGGATCCGCTTGTCATCCTTCTGTGCTTCAGACAGGTATGCGCGCGTATCCCGGATAAACGGCTTGATCTTCTCGCAGCTGTTCTTCAGCCACTTGTCGATATCTTCTTCGGATACAGGATCCGCGCCGTAAACGCCGGTCAGGATCAGGTTCTTCCACTCCCGCAGGGCATTCAGGTGCGCCCTCAGCCGTTCCGGATAGAACAGCTCGCCGGCCATGATCGTCTTCTTCTGGAACTTGTCCGAATAGAACGGCGCGATTCCCTGCTTGGTGGAACCGAATTTCTTGTCCTTCAGCCGGGCTTCCTCCAGGGCGTCCAGCTTCCGGTGCCAGGGAAGCAGCAGCGATGCCCGGTCACTGATCATCAGGTTGTCAGGCGTCACACTGATGCCCTTGCTCTTTACATCCTTGATTTCCCGGAGCAGGCTCTCAGGATCCAGCGCCACGCCGTTGCCAAGCACGTTCATCACGCCCTTGTGGCATACGCCCGACGGGAGCAGGTGCAGCGCAAAGGTGCCCAGCTCATTCTTGACGGTATGCCCGGCGTTTCCGCCGCCCTGGAACCGTACAACCACGTCAAAGTCTTCCGTCAGCAGGTCAACCATCCTGCCTTTTCCTTCGTCACCCCAGTTGATTCCGACAATCGCGGTACAAGCCATGGAAGTTCCTCCTTCCGGGTCGTTTCCAGAGCGCGTGCAGTCATCTGCACGCTAATGATTATTTTACCCCCTGCGCCCGTTATTTGTCAATGCGCCGGGGCTTTCCGGACATGAAAAAAACGGGTTCTTTCATGATGCCATGAAAGAACCCGCCGGGTATCTGGAATTACTTCTTTTTCTTGGCAACGGCATCCTTCATGCCCTTGCCGGCCTTGAAGGCGGGAGCCTTTGTCGCGGCGATCTTGATCTTCTCGCCCGTGCGGGGATTCCGTCCGGTGCGGGCGCTGCGGGCGCGGGTCTCAAAAGTGCCGAATCCGGGCAGGATCACTTTGCCGTCCTTGACGATGCCGGCCACGATGGCGTCCAGGGTAGCAGTAACAACCTTCTGGGCTTCAACCTTGGTGATTTCCGCTTTGGAAGCAACGACTTCGACCAGTTCAGTTTTGTTCATGGAATAATCCTTCCTTTCCGGGCATTTCGCCCCTGATCATTGTTGCCCTTATTATACACCCTTTTGCCGAACCCCGCAACCCCCCTGTTTTCAAGCGTTTCAGCCGGTTTTATTCCCCGTAGGGGAGGATCTTTTCGATCGTGCCGTCCTCATGGATGGTCAGCTCGGTGAATTTGACGTTCCGGCGGTGGTTGATACCGTTGGAAAGCTCACAGTCATGGTAGAACAGGTACCACTTGCCGTTGTATTCCACAATGGAGTGATGCGTGGTCCAGCCCAGCACCGGCTCCATGATCCGTCCCTTGTAGGTGAAGGGGCCGTCCGGCCTGTCGCCCTCCGCGTACACCAGGTAATGCGTGGTGCCCGTGGAATAGGACAGGTAGTATTTGCCGTTGAACTTGTGCATCCAGGGGCCTTCAAAATAGCGCCGTTCCTCGTCTTCGGCCTTCAGCGGCTCGCCGTTCTCGTCAAGGATCTGCAGGTGCTTCGGTTCGGTTTTGAAATGCTTCATATCCGCGTCCAGCTCTGCGAACATCGGTCCGATCGCGGGTTCCTTCCCTTCCGGCCGGTGTTCCTGCGGATTGAAGGAACCGCTCTGCCACATCTCCAGCTGGCCGCCCCACAGGCCGCCGTAGTAGATATAGCTGCGGCCGTCGTCATCCACCAGTACGGCCGGGTCGATGCTGTAGCTGCCCGGGATATAGCTTTCCTCCGGGGTGAACGGGCCGGCGGGATCATCGGAAACCGCCACGCCGAGGCGGAAGATGCCGTCCTTGTCGCGTGCCGGGAAGTACAGGTAGTACTTTCCGTTTTTGTATGCGGCATCCGGCGCCCACATCTGCTTGCTTACCCACGGAACGTCCTTCATGTGCAGCGCGCATCCATGGTCCACGCACTCCGCGTCCGGTCCGTCCATGGAAAGGATGTGGTAATCCTCCATCCGGTACTCATCCCCGTCATCGTTATCCTCGCCATCGTGCGGGATATCATGGGAGGGGTAGATATAGATTTTTCCGTTGAATACATGGGCGGAGGGATCGGCCGTAAAGATGTGGCTCACCAGCGGTTTTCTTTCCTGACTCATCGCTTTTCCGGTTCCTTTCGTTGCTGTTAATTGGCTTCTTTGGCTTCCCGGGATTCGTATTCCTCAAGTTTCCGGGAAAAATAATCGACCTTCCAGGTGACCTTGTCCAGGTACTTCTGCATTTCAGCCATCCGGGCAATCACGTTTTCCCGGTGTTCCGTCAGCATGTTGACCCGTTCGCGCAGGGTATGCTCCCCGGCCTGGGTCAGCTGCACAAACCGGGCGATTTCCTGCAGGGACATCCCCGTGTTCTTCAGGCAGCAGATCAGGCCGAGCGCTTCCAGGTCCTCGTCCGTGTACTGGCGGATGCCGCCCTGGCTCCGCTCGATGCTGGGAATCAGGCCTTCCTTCTCATAGTACCGCAGTGTGTGGGCGGTCAGGCCGGTTTTCCTGCTGACATCCTGGATCGAGTACATATGCAGCGCCTCCGTTCCTCTTGACTTAGAGTAAACTTTAAGACCAGGCTGATTATAAGATCTGTACCGCTGCCTGTCAACCGCCTTCGGCCAACCGAAAAGCCGGAAGAGAAACCCTCTTCCGGCCGTCAGGCTTACTTGTACAGGGGATACCCGGCCATCAGGTCTTCGACCTGTTTCTTCACTTCCGGCACGGCGGCTTCGCCTTCCCGCAGGATGCGGGCAATCCAGCCGGCAACCTTCTTCATCTCGGGTTCTTTCAGGCCGCGCGTGGTGGCCGCGGGGGTGCCGACGCGGATACCGCTGGTCACGAAGGGACTCCGGGTTTCGTTCGGCACCGTGTTCTTGTTCACGGTGATGTTGGATGCCTCCAGCAGGGCTTCCATCTGCTTGCCGGTCATCTCGGTGCCGGTGAAGTCCAGCAGCAGCAGGTGGTTGTCTGTTCCGCCGGACACCATGCGCACGCCTTCCTTGCGGAATGCGTTTTCCAGGGCCTTGGCGTTCAGCACGATCTGGTGCTGGTAAGCTTTGAATTCATCGGACAGTGCTTCCTGGAAGGAAACGGCCTTCGCGGCAATCACATGTTCCAGCGGGCCGCCCTGGGTTCCGGGGAAGATCGCCTTGTCAATCGCCTTCGCGTACTCTTCGCGGCAGAGGATCATGCCGCCGCGGGGACCGCGCAGGGTCTTGTGGGTTGTGGTGGTCACAAAGTCCGCGTAGGGCACGGGGCTGGGATGCTCGCCCGCGGCCACCAGGCCGGCGATGTGGGCCATGTCCACCATCAACATGGCGCCGGTTTCATCGGCGATCTCCCGCAGCTTTTTGAAGTCGATGATCCGGGGATAGGCGGACGCGCCGGCCACAATCATCTTCGGCTTGTTTTCCTTCGCCAGGCGGCGCACTTCATCATAATCGATCATTTCCGTTTCAGCGGAAACGCCGTAGGGAACAAAGTTGAAATAGGAACCGCTCATGTTCACCGGGCTTCCGTGGGTCAGGTGTCCGCCGTTGGACAGGCTCATGCCCATCACGGTATCGCCGGGCTTCAGCATCGCGAAGTACACGGCGGTGTTCGCCTGTGCGCCGCTGTGGGGCTGTACGTTCGCGTGGTCGGCGCCGAACAGTTCGCAGGCCCGTTTCCGCGCCAGTTCTTCCACGATATCCACGTATTCGCAGCCGCCGTAATAACGCTTTCCCGGATATCCTTCGGCATATTTATTCGTCAGGCAGGTGCCCATCGCCGCCATGACGGCCGGAGAAACGAAGTTCTCGCTGGCAATCAGTTCGATGTGGGTCCTCTGTCGGTTCAGTTCCAGTTCAATTGCCTCAGCTACCTGTGGATCCGCCTGGCGGATCAGTTCCAGCTCCATGTGTCCATACCCCCGTCAAAAGAATCAGCTTAGTATATCATATATCCCCGGCCGCACAATGGTTGAAACATAAAAAAAGCAGCCCAAAAAACCCCTTCGCTGCGCGAAGGGGTTCGGGTTCGTTTATTTGCCCAGGTAGGCTTTCCGGACGTCGTCATTCTGCAGCAGGTCCTGTGCGTTTCCGGACATGGAAATGGTCCCGGTTTCCAGCACATACGCGCGGTTTGCGACGGACAGCGCCATCTGCGCGTTCTGTTCCACCAGCAGGATCGTCACGCCGGAGGAGTGCAGTTCCCGGATGATGTCGAAGATCTGGTCCACCAGGATCGGCGCGAGGCCCATCGACGGCTCATCCAGCATCATCAGCTTCGGCTTGCTCATCAGCGCGCGGCCCATGGCCAGCATCTGCTGCTCGCCGCCGGACAGTGTTCCGGCAATCTGCTTTTCACGTTCCTTCAGCCGCGGGAAGAAGGAGTACACATGCTCCATGGATTCCTGCAGTTCTTCATTCGGGCGGGAGAATCCGCCCATCACCAGGTTGTCCTTCACCGTCATCTGCTGGAAAATCCGCCGTCCTTCCGGGCAGAGGCTCAGCCCCCGGTAAACCATTTTCGACGCGGGAACCCCGTCCACCGGCATTCCGGCAAAGGCGATGGAGCCCTGCCGGGGCTTCAGCAGTCCCACAATGGTGTTCAGCGTGGTGGACTTTCCGGCGCCGTTGGCGCCGATCAGGGTCACAATTTCCCCTTCATTCACTTCCAGCGTAATCCCCTTGATCGCGTGGATCGCGCCGTAGTAGACGTGCAGGTTGTTGACCTTCAGCAGCGGAAGCTGGTTCTCGCTCATGCCTGCGCCTCCTTCTGTTTGCCCAGGTAGGCTTCAATCACCGCGGGGTTCCGCTGGATCTCGTCCGGGGTTCCCTTGGCGATAATCCGTCCGAAGTTCAGCACACAGATGTCCTCGCAGATGCCCATGACCAGGTTCATGTCATGCTCGATCAGGAGGATCGCGATCTGGAACTGGTCGCGGATCCGGATGATGTTATCCATCAGCTCTTCGGTCTCATGCGGGTTCATGCCGGCGGCCGGTTCATCCAGCAGCAGCAGTTTCGGATGGGTCGCCAGGGCGCGCACGATCTCCAGCCGGCGCTGGGCACCGTAGGGCAGGCTCCCCGCCCGCATATCCGCCATCGAAGCCATATCGAAAATATTCAGCAGTTCCAGGGCTTCCTCATGCTGTTTTTTCTCTGCCTTCCAGTATTTCGGCATCCGCAGGATTCCGCTGAACATGCCGTACCGGATCTGGTTGTGCAGGCCGATGCGCACGTTCTCTTCCACGGTCATGTTGTCAAACAGCCGGATATTCTGGAACGTCCGGGCGATCCCCGCCTTGTTGGCGTCCACCGTGGTCATGGAGCCCATGTCGCGCCCTTCCAGCATCATCGTGCCGCGCGTCGGCTGGTACACCCGCGTCAGCAGGTTGAACACGGTCGTCTTCCCGGCTCCGTTCGGCCCGATCAGGCCGGCAATTTCCGTTTTTCCCATGATGACGCTGAAATCGTCCACGGCCTTCAGGCCGCCAAAATCGATTCCCAGGTGGCTGCATTCCAGCACCGGCATGGAGCCCAGGTCGCGTTCCGGAACGATCGCGCCGGAGGGATAAGGCACCATCAGCGTCTGTTGTCTTCTGGTCTCACTCATGCCTTCAGCGCCTCCTCTCCGTCATGCTTCCGGCCCGGAATCAGCCGGCGCCACAGGTTCTTCACCATCGGGTTGTTGCTCAGCAGCATCACCAGGATCAGCAGCACCGCGTAGGCCAGCATCCGGTAATTCTGCAGGAAGCGCAGCCGCTCCGGCAGGATGGTCAGTGCTGTAGCGGCCACAATCGATCCGGGAATATTCCCGATCCCGCCCAGGACCACGAATACCAGCACGTTGATGGATTCGTTGAAGCTGAACTTGGTCGGCACCAGCGTGGCCATGCTCAGGCCGTACAGGGCGCCGGCCATGCCCGCCAGCACGGCGGCGGTCACAAAGGCCATCATCTTGTACTTGGTAATGTTGATTCCCATGGCTTCCGCGGCGATTCGGTTGTCCCGTGCCGCCATAATCGCGCGGCCGGAGCGGGAATTCACCAGGTTCAGCACAATCACCAGCGTCACCATCACCAGGATAAACCCGGCGGTGAACGTGGAAATCGCCTTGACCTTCACCGCCCCCATCGGGCCGTTCAGCAGCAGGGTCCCGGGCAGCGAGCTGTTCAGGAATCCGAAATGAAGCGTCGTTCCTTCCACAGAAGTATAAACGCAGTTCATCACGTTTTTGATGATTTCGCCGAAGGCCAGCGTCACAATGGCCAGGTAGTCACCCCGCAGCCGCAGCACCGGAATGCCGATCAGGGCGCCGAAAATACCGGCAATCAGCCCGCCGGCAATAATCGCCAGCAGCAGCCGCAGCGTCGGGTCCTGCATCTGGAATCCGTTCAGCAGCCAGCCGGAAGTCACAATTCCCGAGAACGCGCCGATACTCATGAAGCCGGCATGGCCAAGGCTCAGCTCGCCGCTGATGCCCACCACCAGGTTCAGGGAAACCGCCATTACGATCCAGCTGCAGATCGGAATCAGCTGGCCCTTCAAGGTACGGGTAATCGAGTTGTTGTTGATCATCACCGTCAGGATGATAAACAGGACGGCCAGCACCCCATAGGTGACGGCATTGGTAATCAGCCGGGCTTTTTTCGTTTTCATGCCGCCCACCTCACACTTTCTCCCGTACAGGCTTGCCGAGCAGTCCGGTCGGCCGTACGAGCAGTACGATAATCAGCACCGCGAAAACGATCGCGTCGCCCAGTTCCGTGGAAATATAGGCTTTCCCCAGGATCTCGATCACACCCAGCAGTACGCCGCCCAGCATGGCCCCGGGAATGGAGCCGATCCCGCCGAACACCGCGGCGGTAAACGCCTTGATGCCGGGCATGGAGCCGGTCGTCGGCTGGAGCATGGGATAGGAGGAGCACAGCAGCAGGCCGGCAATGGCCGCCAGTGCCGAGCCGATGGCGAACGTCACGGAGATCGTGGTGTTCACATTGATGCCCATCAGTTCCGCAGCGCCCCGGTCCTCGGAAACGCAGCGCATGGCCTTGCCCGTGCGGCTTCGGGAGATAAACAGCGTCAGCGCCACCATGATCACGATGTTGACCAGGATGGTAATCAGCGTCTCGCCCTTGATCAGCAGCTGCCCGCCGAACAGGGAAATGGATCCGATGTTCAGCATATCCGGGAACACCTTCGGGTTGGCGCCCCAGATCAGCAGCGCGGTGTTCTGCAGCAGGTAGCTCATGCCGATGGCGGTAATCAGCACTGCCAGGCTTGTTGCCTGCCGAAGCGGCTTATAAGCCAGCTTCTCAATGGTAATGCCCAGCGCCGTACAGACGAGCATCGCGATCAGCAGCGACACCGGCAGCGGCATATTCCAGTACTGGGCGGCGCAGAAAGTAATGTACGCACCGACCATGATGACGTCGCCGTGGGCAAAGTTCAGCATCTTCGCGATTCCGTACACCATGGTGTATCCCAGTGCGATAATCGCGTAGATGCTGCCCAGGCTGACTCCGTTCACCAGGTTGGACAGGAATACCATGCTTGTTCTCCTCCCCTGTCATGCCAATGAGAAACCTTTGTCTGCCTGTTTCCATGCCGGAAAACAAGCAATCCGGTCCGGGATTCACCCGGACCGGAAATGCAGCTGGAATCAGTCAGTTGTCCAGTCCGACGTAAGCGCCGTCCTTGATCACCATGGCGGTGGGCACCTTGTCCACTTCACCGTTGGCGCTCCAGCTCATGGTACCGGTCAGGCCTGTAATCTTCAGTTCCTGCATGGCCTTGATCATCTTGTCGCAGACCGCTTCAGCCTTGTCGCCGCTCTGGACGCCGGCATTCCGGGCCGCTTCCGTCAGCGCGTACACGCAGTCATAGGCGTCTGCGGCGAACTGGTTGGGAACTTCGTTGTACAGTTCCTGGTACTTGGTCACAAATTTCACGGTCAGGTCGTCCTTCGCGTCCGCAACGAAGGGAGTCAGCAGCATCACGCCTTCCGCCAGTTTTGTGTCGAAACCTTCGAGGGTCAGGATGCCATCCATGCCGTCCACGCCGAAGAAGGCAGGCGCATAACCGATGCTGTTCGCGGCGATCAGGATCTGGGACGCGGGGGTGTAATAGATCGGCAGGAATACGAGGTCGGCGCCCTTGTTCTGCGCGTCCGCCACCTGCACGGAGTAGTCGGTGGTTTCATCGGTGAACGTGGTGGTGGAGACAATCTCCAGTCCCAGCTCAGCGGCCTTATCCACAAAGGTCTGGTAGATACCGGTGGAGTATGCGTCGGCGTTGTTGTAGATCACGGCGATCTTGGTGCCCAGGTTCCGTTCCTTGATAACAGCCGCGGAAGCGGAGCCCTGGTTCGGGTCCGTGAAGCACAGCTGGTAGACGTTGTCCTTGTCCGCGGTCACGTCCGTGGAAGAAGCCGATGGGGTCAGCATGAACACGCGTTCTTCGTATGCCTTGGCGCCGACCGCGATGCAGGGAGCGGTGGTCGTGGTGCCCACGATCATCTGCGCGCCCTTCTCCATAACACTGTTGTACGCATTCACGGCCTTTTCGGCATCATGCGTGTCGTCTTCATTCAGCAGCACAACCTTGATTCCGTTGTCCGCCGCGGTAATCTCATCCGCCGCGATCTGCGCGCCGCGGTAGGTCGCCAGGCCGTAAACGGCGGCTCCGCCGGTCTGCGGTCCGATATGCGCGATGGTCAGCGTAAGCTCTGTCTTGGCTTCCTCCGCGGGAGCGGCGGCGGGAGCTTCAGTGACCGCGGGTTTTGCTTCTTCCTTCTGGCAGCCGGTCAGTGCCAGGCACAGAATAGCTGCAAGCGCCAGGCACAGTATTTTCAGGGTATTCTTCATATTCTTCTCCTCCTTACTCGCTTATCGGATTCGGCATTCATGCCTTATCGGATGCTTCATTATACTCGCTTTCCCGCCGTTGGGATACCGCCGGGACTGTATATTCCTTGTATTTCCGCCAAAACAGCCCGGGAAACAAAAAAACCGCTGCACTCAGATCGGGCAGCCCCGCAGCACATCTCTCTAACGCTTACTGCTGCTTCCGTCAGGACCTGACAGGGTTCACGCCGGGAGATCGCACAGGACCCGGTCTTCATCGCGCATGCGGCACTTTAGTATATCCGTTTTTCCCGCCGATTGCAACGTTTCGGTAAATGTTTTTTCACTTTCTTTTTTCTTTTCTTCCCTTTTTTGCCATTGACCGCGGCGAATGCGGAAGAGTAAAATACACGTGTTTTGGAAAAACAGCGTGATCGGGAGGCGTGTTATGAAAATCGGTTTTGATCATGAGCAGTATACCCGGATGCAGTCGGAGCGGATCATCCAGCGGATCGATGAGTTCGGCGGCAAGCTCTACCTGGAGCTGGGCGGCAAGCTGTTTGATGACTACCACGCCAGCCGTGTCCTTCCCGGTTTCAAGCCCGACAGCAAGGTGCAGATGCTCCTGAAGCTCAAGGACAAGGAAGAAATCCTCATCGCGATCAATGCCGATGATATCGAAAAGAGCAAGGTCCGCGGCGACCTGGGCATCACCTACGACCTGGACACCCTCCGCCTGATCGACGCCTTCCGCGGTATCGGCCTGTATGTGGGTTCCGTCGTGCTCACCCGCTGGGCCGGCCAGCCGGCCGCCATCGCTTTCGAGCAGCGGCTCAACTCCCTCGGCATCAAAACCTACCGCCATTATCCCATCGAAGGATACCCCACGGATGTCGAACACATCGTCAGCGATGAGGGCTTCGGCCGCAACGACTACGTCGAAACCACGCGTCCCCTCGTGCTGGTCACGGCTCCCGGCCCCGGCAGCGGCAAAATGGCCACCTGCCTGTCCCAGCTGTACCAGGAAAACCGCCGCGGCATCAAGGCCGGTTACGCCAAGTTCGAAACCTTCCCCATCTGGAACCTCCCGCTCAGGCATCCGGTGAACATGGCCTATGAGGCCGCCACCGCGGACCTGAGCGATGTGAATATGATCGACCCGTACCACCTCGAAGCGTACGGAATCACCACCGTCAACTACAACCGGGATATCGAGATCTTCCCGGTGCTCAACGCCCTCTTCGAGCATGTCTGGGGCAAGTCCCCCTACA
>Ga0310694_10002749_pt1 | contig 17700 bp, 19 predicted proteins | sample 174DNAGHGhighgp2_FD_203884 | JGI IMG/M metagenome (GOLD analysis project Ga0310694, IMG submission 203884) | Sheep rumen microbial communities from Palmerston North, Manawatu-Wanganui, New Zealand - 1742 DNA GHGhigh gp2 (v2) (version 2) | ecosystem: Host-associated > Mammals > Digestive system... | reverse complement strand
TCGGCATGACGCATCAGCTGAATGGCGCTGATGATGGCGACTTCCCTTTCACAGCTGCGGCTTCCGAATATAACGCCGATTTGTTTTTTCAACTCTGATTCCTCCGTTTCGTAATACCGGGAATGCAGATGCATCCGGCAGGTAGTCCCGGACATTTATTCACTGTAATTGTCGGGAAGGTCATTCTCGAACAGCACGGTATCCCCGGAACGGGCAATGTCGTGCATGATCCGCAAGGCCTCATCCAGCGATTCAGCAACCCGGATATTTTCTTCCGGGAAACCGGCTTTGGCCAGGCCTTCGCGAATGGCGGCGCTGCGCTTTTTGCCGACCAGGATCGCGGTATCGCATCCGGCAGCCATCTTCTCCCCGAACTCACGGTTCATTTCATGCTCGAGCCTTCCTAACTCGACCATGCCCGGAGTGATGATAATACGCTGCGGCGGGAATTCCTTCAGGACCCGGAAAGCCTGTTCCGCACCCTGGATGTTACTGTTGAACGCGTCATCAATAATTGTGATGCCGCCGGAACTGGGAATCAGCTGGAGCCGGTGTTCCACAGGAGTCAGCCGGCTGATCCCGCGGGCAATCTGCTCCCCGGTGAGGCCCAGACTGAGAGCAACGGAAGCGCACAGAAGGATATTCCGTATGTTCAGTTCACCAAGCAGCGCGGTGCGGCACGGGATTTGGAAATCTCGGGTGCAGAGGATAAAACGGCTCCCCTCCGGCGATACGGTGATATCTTCTGCCCAGACGTCGTCCGTCTGGCTGTTCAGTCCGGACAGGAATTTCGGCTTTTCGGTCTTCCGGTACAGCTCCAGGCAGATTCCCTCATCATCCGGGAAAAAGCACCGACCGTTGTCCGGCAGGGCGTCAATCAGCTCGTACTTGGTTTTTGTCACACGCTCCAGCGTTTTGAATGTATCCAGGTGCTGCGGCCCGACGGAGGTCAGAATACCGATTTCCGGATGGACCAGGCGGCACATTTCCTTAATATCCCCCACATGACGCGCTCCCATCTCCGCGATGAAAACGCGGTGACCGGGTTCCAGGGAGGAGCGAATCACCCGGGTGACTCCCATCGGGGTGTTGAAGCTGGAAGGCGTGACAAGTGTGTTGTATTTCTCGCTGAGGATTGTTCCCAGGATGAACTTGACGCTGGTTTTTCCCCAGGATCCGGTGATGCCGATCCGGATCAGGTCCTTCCGGTCGCGGAGAATCCGCTGTGCATCGCGGAAATACATCTCGCTGATCGCTTTTTCAATCGGCCAGGCAATCAGGCCAGCCAGTGCGACCCAAACCGGGAGAAACAGGGGAAACACAAACAACAGCATTAACGCCCCTGCAGCGGTGAACGGCACTAACAGGGACGCGCAGGAACGGATAACGACCAGGATTCCGAAAAAAACAACAAAAGATACGGCATAAAGCCGTTTCATCCGGGGAGTGAACCGGAAAGGTTTTTTGGCTCTGCGGTCCCGGGCCAGGCGATAGAGCAGTATGCCGCAGAGGAGGACGACGACGGAAGCGCATACAGGGGGTAGCCAGTCGTTGTCGTCCGGGATAATATATGCGAAAAGGAGCAGGGAGAGAGACAATGCGAGTGTTTCAGCCAGCCCCGGCAGGAATGCCTTCAGGGCATTGCGCCGGATGGTCCGGAAATAACCGGGATGCTGGTAGCTTTCCAGCTGGAAATAATGAAAGAGGAGCCTTCCCGCCAGAACACATCCGGCTGAAAGAAAAAGCAGCACAATCAGGTACATACATCAATCCTCCTTCAGGAATTCGGAAGCGATGGCGCAGAATCTGTCTGCCTGCTCCAGATAGGCAAAATGCGTACCGCCCTCCAGAATGATCAGGGCGCTGTCCGGGATCATCTTTTCCATCTCCCGGCCCATCCAGAGTGGCGTCTCTGTATCCTGATCACCCCACAGCAGAAGAGTGCTGGAACGGAATGATCCATACAGATCCGTGAGATCCTGGCTGACGATCCGGACAAAGGTTTTCCGCATTTCCGCATCAAGACTGTTATAGTCCCGGCTGCCATACTTCCGGCGGAGCTTCTCTTCCAGGCGGAGGGATACTCCGTGCAGGAACGGGATTTTGCCGGCAAAGGCATTGATACGCTTCAGCTTCTGGTATTGCGCGGACCGTTTCCGGGCAGCTTCCGTCTGCTTCGGACGAATGCCGGCAGCCCCGGTCAGGATGATCCGTTCCACCATTTCCGGCTGAGTGGAGGCAATCCATGCGGCGACACGCGCGCCAAAGCTGTGCGCGATGATATGGCATGGATAAAAACCGGTTTCCCGCAGCAGCCGGATCACACATTCACTGTATTCCGGCACACCCCACGGTTCAGGCGGACGGCCGCTTTCCCCGTGACCGGGAAAATCGATGATCATGAAACGATGATTCCCGGTGATCCGGTCGGCAACCGGCTTCATCAGCTGGATGCTGCATCCCCATCCGTGCAGGAGGAGGATGCGGCTTCCGCTGTCCCCGGAAGCTTCATAGTGGATTCTGACACCGTCAATTTCTTTAAACATAGGTACCTTCTGTCAGGCTGTAATCTGCCAGATATACCGGCATTTCATACTGCTGAGTTCGTATTTTTCCTGCAGGTCACGGGGAACGGAAGAAATCCCTTCCAGGAGGCAGTTCAGCCGTTCACAGGTTTTTCGGCTTGCTTCATTATCCGGATCGCATGTGATGATAACGGAGGCCTTGCCGCTCATCAGGATTTCTTCCCGGATCAGCCTGCAGGCCCGCCACGCATAGTGATGCCCCCGGTACGGGGGATCAATATGGTAGCCGATATGGCCGAAATAATAAACACACCGGCTCTCGCCGTCCCGGTAACTGAGCTGGCCGATTTCCTTCCGACTGTTGTGGACAGCTATTTTCCAGACTCGTTCATGCCCGAACTGCAGTCCCGAATCAGGCGGCGCAACCTGGAGCGGAATCAGGTCGATAATCCCGTCTGAGTACTCCGCCCTGTTTCTGCGAAAAAACAAGCGTTTACACTTCCTGTACTTTCACCTGCGCAAGCAGTTTTTCAAAATCTGATCTCACAATCAGCTGGGTGCCTTCTGTCATGACACTGGCAGCGCCGGCCGCAATTCCGTAGCGGAAAGCCTTGGCCATATCGCCGGTCTTTTCATACCCCATCAGCATACCGCCGATCATTGCGTCGCCGGCGCCGACGGTGGATTTGGCTTCAATCCTGAGCGCGGGTGCAAAAAGCGTTTTCTTTTCAGATACATACATGGCCCCCATCTCGCCCATGGAAACAACGGCATGTTCCACGCCAAGACGGATAAAAAGCAGCGCGGCGTCCCGGATCGCACGGATTGTGCGGAGCTCGATGCCGAGCGTTGTTTCCAGCTCCCGCAGATTGGGTTTGATCAGATATGGCTTTGCTCCTTTGGCGGCAAGTTCCAGCTCTTTACCTTCGGTATCCAGGATGCACTTCTTCCCGCCCAGGGCGTTCATCAGGTCACGGTATGTTCCTTCCGGGCAGCCGGGCGGCAGGCTGCCGGTCATCACAACAATTTCGCTGGCGGCTGTTTCCTGCCGGGTCAGTTCAAAGAATTCGCGAAGAATGGAATCATCCACGGCGGCGCCGGGTTCATTGAGCTCAGTAACGCCCTGCCCGTCCCGGCTGTAGATTTTCATGTTTGTGCGGACTCGCCCGGGAACAGTCAGGAAACGATGCCGAAGCCCTTCACGGTCCATCAGGCCGCAGAGCTCAGATGAACCGTCAGTCCCCATGATCCCGATGCATTGGGCATCGAGGCCGAGCCTTCCGGCAACCACAGCGACATTGATGCCTTTCCCGCCAAGGTCATCGCGCGCGTTCCTGATGCGGTTGACACGGCTGATCTGAAGTGTGTCCACCTCAACTGTCCGGTCAAAACATGGATTCATGCAGATGGTGGTAATCACGCAGGCCACCCCCTTGTGAAATTCCTGTCAATTATACCATTCAACAGGTCCTATTTCAATATTATCGTTGCGCAGGAGGCTTGAAATATGGTATATTGGCGGTAAAGAAAAGCGAAGGGTCGGTTCGTTATATGACAACGGATATCCTGATAATCGGTGCCGGAATTACCGGGACCGCTCTTGCACGGGAAATCAGCCGGTATGATGTTTCATGTGTGGTAATAGACCGCGCCTGCGATGTGGCGGAAGGCGCCACAAAAGCGAACAGTGGAATTGTACATGCCGGGTATGATGCGGTTCCAGGGACACTCAAGGCAAAATACAATGTGGCCGGTGCAGCAGCGTATCCCGGGCTCTGCCGCGAACTGGGAGTTCCGTACAGACGCTGCGGTGCGCTGGTGATCGGTTTTGACAAAGCAGATGAGGAGACACTCCGGAACCTTCTGGAACGTGGAATACAGAACGGAGTGGAAGGGCTCCGGATTCTGGACAGGAATGCCGCGCTGGAGATGGAACCGAACCTGAATCCGGATATCTGTTCGGCTCTCTATGTGCCGACAAGCGCAATTGTCAGCCCCTATGAAATGGCGTTTGCGCTGGCAGATGATGCGGCACTGAACGGCGTTGAATTCCGGTTCGGGCAGCAGGTTCGGTCCATCGGAAGAATGGAGGACGGCCGCTGGCACGTCCGTACGGATACGGATGACTGCGAATGCAGTGCTGTGGTCAACTGTGCAGGTGCTTCCGGTGCGGAACTGCACAATATGATTTCGGATACTCCGCTGAAAATGATTCATCGGCGGGGTCAGTACTACCTGCTGGACCGGGCGGAACAGCAGCCGTTTGCCATGACGGTGTTCCAGTGCCCTTCCCGGATGGGGAAAGGCGTACTGGTCAGCCCGACGGTACATGGCAACCTGCTGCTCGGGCCGACGGCGGAGGATATTGACGATCCGCTGGATACGGCAACCACGGCCGGAGGACTGGCAGACATTCTGCGGAAAGCCGGGAGGACATGGCCCGGAATCTCCACACGAACGAATATTACGAATTTCAGCGGGATCCGCGCCCATCTGACGACGGATGATTTTATGGTCGGCCCGGTAAGCGGATGCAAAAATGCGTATGAGGCGGTCGGAATTGAAAGCCCCGGATTGTCTTCAGCCCCCGCAATTGCGGCGGACCTGTGCCGGATGATCGCGGAAGACCTGAAATGGAACAGGAAAGCGGATAGCAGGATTCATCCGGCACTGAAAAGGGAGAAAGCATTCTTGTCGATGACGGCGGAAGAACGTGCGGAAATGGTTCGGAAAGACCCGCTCTACGGAAACATCATCTGCCGGTGCGAGACGGTGACGGAAGCGGAGATCCGGCAGGCGGTCCGGAGACCGGTTGGCGCCAGGACAATTGATGGCGTAAAACGCAGGACCCGGGCAGGCATGGGGCGGTGCCAGGGCGGTTTCTGCCTGCCGCGGGTTGCTGCGATCATTGCGGAGGAAACAGGGTGCTCCCTGGCGGAAGTGACCAAGGATGGCGGATGCAGCCGGATCCTCGCGGATCCGCTGGATTCTTTTCTGAAAGGGGGCGGTAACCGTGAGTGAGAGACAGGTGGATATTTTGATTATCGGCGCTGGTCCGGCCGGCATGGCAGCCGCAATTGCCGCCCGGGAAAGCGGGATCAGTTCCATTCTGGTTCTGGAACGGGAGAATGAGCCCGGTGGTATCCTGCGCCAGTGCATTCACAACGGATTCGGGCTTCACCGGTTTCAGGAAGAACTGACCGGGCCGGAGTATGCGGCCCGGGATATCGCCAGGGTCAGGGAACTGGGGATCCAGGTGGAATGCGGCACCACGGTCCTGTCCGTATCTCCGGATCGTATTGTCACGTGCGTCTCCCCTGTTACGGGATTCCGGACGATTCACGCGAAAGCGGTGGTCCTGGCAATGGGGTGCCGCGAAAGGCCGCGCGGCGCGCTCTGCACACCCGGGACCCGGTGTGCGGGAATCTATTCGGCCGGTACCGCCCAGCGGTTTGTGAACCTGGAAGGCTGGATGCCGGGCCGGCGGGTTGTGATTCTCGGTTCAGGGGATATCGGGCTGATTATGGCGCGCAGGATGACGCTGCAGGGGGCGAAGGTCCTGGCCTGTGTGGAAATCATGCCCTTCTCTTCCGGACTGAACCGAAACATTGTTCAGTGCCTGGAAGATTATGGGATTCCCCTGTACCTCAGCCATACGGTAACGAATATACGCGGCCGCGAACGGCTTGAGGGAGTCACGGTATCCCGGGTGGATGAACGAAGGAATCCGGTTCCCGGAACGGAGATCGATTTTGAATGTGACACGCTTCTCCTTTCATGCGGCCTGATTCCGGAAAATGAACTGAGCCTTGGAGCCGGCGTGCGTCTTTCCGGGGCTACGTCCGGAGCGGTGGTGGATGATTCGCTGGAAACTTCGGTCCCGGGTATTTTTGCATGCGGAAATGTTCTGCACGTGCATGACCTGGTGGATCATGTTTCCGCTGAGAGCTTCCGCGCCGGAAAAGCAGCTGCCGCTTTTGTACGTTCCGGAAAACAGGAAAGCGGCCGGATCGAAGTTACAGACGGTGACGGCGTGCGGGGAACGGTTCCGCAGCTGATCCGCAGGAATACGGATGAAGACGTCAGCCTGATGTTCCGTCCGTCTGCAGTATTCCGGAACAGTACGGCTGTTGTGGAATGCGGCGGACAGACAGTATGCAAACGGAAAGCCCTGGTTTTTACACCCGGCGAAATGGCGACAGTTGTGCTGAAAAAGGATCTGATCCGGACACTGTCCGGGGACCGGATTACAGTCCGGATTGAAAGGAACTGAAAAGATGGAACAGAGCATTACCTGTATCAACTGTCCGATGGGATGCCGGATGACAGTAAAAATATCCCCGGACGGGAATGTCCTTTCCGTTAGTGGCAATACGTGCCCCCGCGGGGAAAAATATGCGGTTCAGGAATGTACACTGCCGGTCCGTATGATCACAGCGGTGATTCCGGCAGCCGGCTCGCCGGTTCCGCTTTCAGTCAAGACGTCCCGTCCGGTCCCGAAAGCCATGATCCGTCAGGTGATGGACATCCTTGGCAGTGTCCGGGTCGCGCTTCCGGTGCGTGCCGGACAGGTGATCATTCCCGATATCCTTCAGACCGGATCGGATATTGTTGCGACGCGGGATCTGCCGTAAAGCTGTTTTCATGGAAGATTCACGTGAAATTCACTGCCTGCCGCTGATTTGTTCTTGATTAGGCCTGCTTTTTTTGTTATACTCGTTTTACTGATTTGAAAGGAGAATTCAAACATGCTGGACAAACTCTTCGGAATCTGCGCTGCGATCGCGGAAGGAACAACAGAAGCTGCAACCGCAGCCGGCGGGAATGCTGCTGCTGAGCTGGAACCCGGCCAGATCGCCCTGCAGTACCTTTTCACCTTTGCACCGATTATCCTGATCTTTGTGATCTTCTGGTTTATGATGATCCGTCCGCAGCGGAAGAAGGACAAGCAGGTCAAGGAAATGCTGAACAACCTTAAAGCCGGGGACAGGATCTGCACAATCGGCGGTATTTACGGAACCATTACCGGACTGAAGGACGATCATGTGACCCTGTCAGTCGGCCGTGACAATATGTCCATGGTGGTTGCCCGCTGGGCAATCCGCGGCGTGGAAGAAGTCATGGTGGAAAATGACGCGCAGGAGCTGAATTGAGCCGGATTCCTGCAGAAACAGAAAAGCAGCCTTTATGGCTGCTTTTCTGTTTCTGCATCAGTCCACAATATCCACCGGTTCCCTGCCGAACGTCTGGTACAGCGAATCGATATAGGACTGATCCGGGTCACCGGATGTGGAAGGAGTATGATTCAGCTCTGCGGTCTCAAACACACACGGCTTTCCGGCCAGCTCGGTTAGCGCATTGCTGATCCGTGCTTTTTTTTCTTCTCCGGAAAGGGCGGTCCGGAAGAAACTGTCCTTATCTGAATTCGGCTGCCAGCGGAAAACATTGTCCCTGATTTCCGTGATTTTTCCGTGATTCAGCATACTCCAGATACCCGGATCATTTTTCTTGTAGGATTCCATCAGCTGGTTCCATACAGCAGCCAGTCCGGAATCCGGAACAGGTGCGGCGGCTCCGGGGGCAGTTCGGGATGCTGCAGGTGCGGGAGCCGCTGCTGCAGCCGGGACGGCTGGGCGTGGCTTTCCGGCTGAAGAAGAGGCAGGCACGGCAATGCCGGAACGGATCTGCCCGGAAAGCTGTGCGACTTTTTGTTCCAGTTCTGCAATCCGGTCGGTAAGCGCCTGCATGTCAGCTTCGGTAGTCCGGATGCAGCATTTGAGGGAAGCGTTCTCCAGCGCAAGGCGCGGCGATGCAGAGAAACGCATTTCCGTTTCCAGGGACATGAACAGGTCCAGGATCCTCATCAGCCGGGTTATGGTGCATCCGGATGCCTGACTGGCGTATTCCCGGGCATCATCCTCGGTAATATCCAGCATGGAGGTGATATCCCCCGGACAGCTTTTTGCCAGGAGCAGGCATCGGAAATGACGGCTGACTTCACGGGCAAATACAGAAGGGTCCCGTCCGTCCCGGATCATTTCATCAATCATCCGGAAAGCATTCGGGGGATCCTCATCAATCAGTGCTTTCCCGAAATCAAACAGGAAAGACTGATCGCTGGTTCCCAGTATGCTCCGGACCATGGGCTCATCGATATGGTCACCGTACCCCAGGCACATATCGAGAATGCTCAGGGCATCCCGCATCCCGCCTTCGGCAGCACGGGCAATCATCATCAGTGCCCCGTCGGAAACAACCGCGCCGCTATGCTCAGATGCTTCCTTCAGGCGGCCGGTGATTTCGGCAGTGGAAAGACGGCCAAAGTCGAAGCGCTGGCAGCGGCTCAGAATGGTCTCCGGCAGCTTCTGCGGTTCAGTCGTGGCAAGGATAAACACCACATGGGCCGGGGGCTCTTCAAGTGTTTTCAGAAGGGCGTTGAATGCGGAGGAGGACAGCATATGGACTTCGTCCACGATATATACTTTGTACCGGCCGAACTGGGGCGGATACTTGACGGTATCACGCAGGTCGCGCATTTCGTCCACGCCGTTGTTGCTGGCAGCATCGATTTCAATGATATCAAGGCTTTCCTCATGATCCATCCGCTGGCAGTTGCTGCACTCACCGCACGGATCGCCGTTGACGGGGTGCTCACAGTTGATTGCTTTGGCGAGAATTTTGGCAGTGGAGGTTTTGCCTGTTCCGCGGGAACCGCAGAACAGGTATGCATGGGCAATGCGGTCATGGACTACCTGGTTCCGCAGGGTTTCAATAATCGCTTTCTGGCCGACTACATGCGAAAAGTCCTTCGGTCTCCACTGGCGGTACAAAGCACGGTACGGCATGATTCAGTCTCCTCCCTGGCTGAGGTCCAGCAGTTCACGGAACTGTTCCAGCTTTTTTATTCCGATTCCCTTCACGGCAGTCAGGTCTTCCGGGTAGTGGAAATCCCCGTTGCTGTCACGTTCGGATATGATCAGCTGTGACAGTGTTTCGCCAATTCCGGGAAGTGCCTGCAGCTCTTCCGCACTTCCGGAATTCACGGAAACAGTCCCAGAAGGCAGTGAAATAACAGGCAGCCGCAGATCACGGCCGGATGCAGCATAAACAGAACCGGGATCAGGAACAGGCTGCATGATTCCGGGAATGATGCATAAACAGCCTGCAAAAGCAAGCAGCAGGATGCATACGGTTTTCTGAAAACGGTCAGACATCCTTCCGGACCTTCTGCCCCTGCTTGGTATCTTCAATGATGTACCCGGCTGCGCGGATTGCGTCCCGCAGCTCATCACTGCGCTTCCAGTTTTTATTTTTCCGGGCTTCTTCCCGCTCACTGACCATCCGGACAATTTCATCCGGCAGTGCGTTGGTTTCCCTGGTCAGGAAACCAAGCACGCCGCATAGGGCATTCAGGCTCTTCAGTGCGGCGTCCGCGGCAAGGCGGGAGGAACCTTCACCGATGGAAACATTTGCATCCTTAACCAGTTCAAATACCGCACCCAGGGCATCAGCGGTGTTCAGATCGTCATCCATGGCAGCGTCAAAACGGTCTTCATAGGATTTGACACGATCCAGAAAATCATTTTCCGCATGGTTCAGGGGGCGGTCTTCACCATTCTCTTTCTGGAAAAGCAGATGGTCGCGGGCGGTGTAAAGCCGGTTGAGGCTGGCGTTGGCGGCTTCAATCTGGTCACGGCTGAAATTGATCGGGCTGCGGTAATGCGCGCTCAGCATGAAAAGGCGTACAGCTTCCAGATCGTATTCCTTCGCGATATCGCGGATTGTGAAGAAATTCCCCAGGCTCTTGCTCATTTTCTGATTGTCGATATTGATGAATCCATTGTGCATCCAGTACTTGACATAAGGCTTTCCGGTGGCGCCCTCACTCTGGGCAATTTCATTTTCATGATGCGGGAAAAGCAGGTCCTTTCCGCCGCAATGGATATCAAAGGTTTCTCCCAGGTATTTCATGCTCATGGCCGAGCATTCAATATGCCAGCCCGGACGGCCTTTCCCCCAGGGACTGTCCCATGCAGGCTCACCGGGTTTCTGGGCTTTCCAGAGGGCAAAGTCCGCAGGGTTTTCCTTGTCCGTTTCAACGTTCAGGCGCTCACTGGCGCCCATCTCGCGGTCTTCAATGTTCTGTCCCGAAAGCTTCCCGTATCCGGGGAAAGCAGAGACGCGGTAATAAACATCCCCGGACGGAGCCGCATAAGCATGCCCGTTTTCGATCAGCCGGCTGATCAGGGCAATGATCTCGGGAATATGGTCGGTGGCGCGGGGGTGGACGGTAGCCGGATGGATTCCGAGCGCTTTGGCATCTGTATAATATTCACCGATAAACCGGTCGGCCAGTTCCTTGACGGTAATGCCCTCTTCATTGGCACGGCGGATCATCTTGTCATCGATATCAGTAAAATTCTGAACGAAAGTGACGTCATATCCTTCCCGCTCCAGCTGGCGGCGAAGGACATCAAAAGTGATGAAAGGACGGGCGTTTCCGATATGGAAATAGTCATAAACAGTCGGACCGCATGCGTAAATGCCGACTTTTCCTTCATGAACCGGGATAAATTCTTCTTTTTTTCGGGACATGCTGTTGAATATATTCATTTTTGCTTTCTCCTTTTTTGATGTAGGGTAATTCGGAAAGCCGCCAGGCCCCAGACTGCTGCTGCGGCAATCAGTACATAACGGATCGGGGCTGCCAGATCGGGAAACGTCTTGCCCGACGGGCCGGAAACGGATGAACTGCCGGTAATGGGAGAGGACACTTCATTCAGGATGCCGCCGTCCGGGTCAAGAATGGTCAGGACAAGCGCAAGTTCCGAAACATGGATGTTTTCCGGAACAAGCCAGCTCCCGGAAAACCGGATTTCACTGCCTCCCTGCAGGGAAACCGTATATTCATCCTTCTGGTTTCGGATGGAGAGCCTCTTTCCGTTCACTTCAGAGAAGACGATGGTGCCGGGTTCGGACAGAACGGGATTGGTCCGGATGGAAAGCTTCATTGTGACGTTGTCACATGAAACCGTTCCGTCCGGGAAAATACGGCCTTCAAACAATGCGGATTCCCCGGGGGACCAGGAGGTGCCTGCCGGGACTATTTCACATGATATTCCGGATGCACAGGCACATGATATCAGGAAAAACAGCAGAGGGAGCAGCAATATGAAACATCGCGTACAACATCGCTCTTTCATACATGTTCACCTCCGTTCAAAATCTTTCTGGATTATATCAAAATAATGGCTGGATTTCAATGGAAAAGCCCCTTCCGAAGAAGAGGCTTTTTGCGTGGAATCAGCCTTGCAGGCCGGCAGTAAAGCAGGAGGTTTATTCATCCTTGTGATCGTTCTTTCCAAGCAGTTCATCTGTCATGTCATTCAGCTGCTTTCCGAAAGTGTCAGAGAACTTTTTCAGCTGCTCCCCCATCTCATCCAGGGACGCATTGACCTTATCAGCGAGCTGGTCGACCGGCGGCATCTGTTCAAACAATGAATTGATCGCAGAACTCAGCGGTTCATTCACCTTTTCAGGTTTTTCAGTTTCCGGGATTTCGATCACTGGAATATCGGAATGATCTTCTTCAGCAGGAACGGAAACCGGTTCTTCCGGTTCTGGGAAATCAGCCGTTTCCACAGGGTCTGACGGCTTTGCTTCTTCTTCCGGCGCTTCCGGTTCCTGCAGATCTTTATCCGCGGCTGGTCTGCCGGTGTCATCATGCTGATCGAGCTGAAGCAGCTCACGCAGGGCAACGGTCATGGTGTCCGGAAACTCTTCACCGTTCAGCCATGCAATATATGCCTGCTCCCCCAGCGCTTCATAGAGTTCTTTTTTCCGGGCGGCGGTATTCAGCTCATTTACCTTCTGGCGGGTCGATGACGCGATATTGCTGGCAGTATTGCCGATGGCTTCCATTCCTTTTGAAACCAGTTCTCTGAGATTCAGTCCGAAATCACTCATGGGTTTCTCCTTTCAGGGATTCATCAGCAGATCAGCAGGAGCGATCTGGGACGAATCATGAAACATGCTTCATCCATCCGGCGGATTTCACCGTCGATATTGAACCGGAGGCCTTTTCCGCGAATGGTCACCGAATCTGCAAGCTGATGGTCGGTAATCCTGAATTTCAGGGCGTGGGACATCATCAGGCCGGGAAGGTAGAACGGAATCTTCCATCGGGGAAGCTTCCGGATCATCACAAGATTCAGCTTTCCATCCGCCGGATCCGCATCCGGACAGATGGGAATTCCGCCTCCGATGTAACGGCCGTTGGCTACAGAACAGATCAGGTATTCGCCGTCTGCGGGGGTTCCGTCATACGAAATCTGCAGATGGACCGGCTCAAAAATCCGGATAGCCTGCAGAAGCCCGAGAAAATACGGGGTCAGGCCGCGGTATTTTTTTTTCTTGTCATCCGCACATTCCAGAACGGTTACGTCAAATCCGGTCCCGCAGACATTCAGAAAGAATTCATCATTCAGGGTGCCGGTATCCACCGGTCTGGCAGGGCGGTCCAGCATGAAACGCATGGCCGTCTCTGGATCTTTGGGAATACGGACGGACTTAATGAAATCATTCCCTGTTCCGGCGGGGATGATGCCCATCGGAGTGGAACCGCCGGCAAGGCCGGCGGCTACTTCTGTCACCGTGCCGTCTCCTCCGACGGCTATGACAGCGGTAATATCAGGATTTCCGCGCAGTGACCGGGCAATATCGGTTGCCTGCCCGGGAAAAGAGGTTTCATGGATCTGAAACTCAGCCCCCAGGGCATTCAGAATGTCCTTGACCTTTTTCATGGCCTGCAGGGAGTAACCGTTTCCGGCAACCGGATTCAGAATGAATTCATATCGCATGGGTTATCAATCTCCGGACCGGTGCTCAGAAAGCGCCGGCGATTCTGTCCGCAATCTGCTGACCGGTCAGGCCGTATTCTGCCAGCAGGTCAGCCGGCTTTCCGCTCTGGCCGAAGATATCATTGATGCCGATCTTTTCAAAATGCTTTACACCGTTTCCGATAATGGCAGAGGCAACCGTGTCGCCCAGGCCGCCGATGATGGAATGCTCTTCAACGGTGAACACTTTTCCGCAGCGGGCAGTGTAGGCACGCGCCAGTTCCTCATCAAACGGCTTGAGTGTATGGAAGGAAACGATGGCGGTGTCAATCCCGCGGGCAGCCAGCAGCTCGGCAGCTTCCAGGACATGCTCGAGCATGATGCCGCATGTGAAAATGGCGCAGTCTTTACCGTCCCGGATTACGGTTCCCTTTCCGACTGTAAAGGGACGGGGATCATAAACGGGGGTGGCCAGACGGGAGGTGCGGATGTAAACCGGTCCTTCGATCTGGGCGGCTGCTTCAACACATTGATAGCATTCATTTGCATCGGAAGGAACAAGGACCGTCATGTTCGGAAGAACGCGCATCAGGGCGATATCTTCGATTGCCTGATGGCTGCCGCCGTCTTCACCAAGTGTGATCCCGGCATGGCTGAAGCCGAATTTGACATTGAATTTGGGATAGCATACACCGTTCCGGATCTGGTCATAACTTCGCCCGGCAAATACGGCGAATGTGGAGCAGAAAGGAATCAGGCCCATCGTGCTGATTCCGGCCGCCATATCCACCATGTTGGCTTCGGCAATGCCGCAGTCATAGAAACGTTCCGGAAATGCTTTTTTGAAGGTGCCGGTCATCGTTGCGGAAGCCAGGTCGGCATCCAGTACCACGACGCGGTCGTTTTTTTCGCCCAGTTTGACCAGGGCTTCACCATATGCGGCACGAACTGCTTTCTTTTCCATTGTTTCAGTCCTCCAAATCTTTCAAAGCCTGAGCGGCCTGTTCAGCATTCGGCGCCTTTCCGTGCCAGCCGACCTGGCCTTCCATGAAGCTGACGCCCTTCCCCTTGACGGTATTCAGGATAATATAGCGCGGCTTTCCGGGACAGGCAGGAACACGCAGCGCATCCACAACCTGCTGCATATCATTGCCGTCAGCAACTTCGATGACGTCATATCCGAAGGAAAGAGCTTTCGCCTTGATGTCGCCAAGGCTCATTACCTCGTCATTGGTTCCGTCAATCTGCATTCCGTTATGATCCAGGATGACGGTCAGGTTATCCAGGTGATAATGGGCAGCAGCCATGCTGGCTTCCCACACAATGCCTTCCTGGCTTTCCCCGTCACCGATGACCGTGTATACATGGCAGGGATTGCCGGTATGCTTGGCTCCCAGCGCCATACCGACTGCGATTGAAATCCCCTGGCCGAGAGATCCGGTGGAGGCATCCACGCCTGGGCACTTCTTTGTATCCGGATGTCCCTGCAGAATGCCGTGAAGCTGGCGGAAATGGTCAAATTCCTCACGGCCGAAATAGCCGCGTTCACACAGGGTGCCGTAAAGGGCAGGTGCAGCATGTCCTTTGGAAAGGACAAAGCGGTCACGGTTGGGATCCTTGTCATTTGCGGGATCCACATTCATGATTTCGAAATAGAGGGCAACCAGGGCATCGGTGCAGGAAAGAGACCCGCCCGGATGACCGGCACCCGCTTTTGAAACCATGGTGATAATATCCCGCCGTACCTGGCGTGCCTGTTTTTCCAATGCCTGAATATCCATTCTTTTACCTCCCCGGATTCACATATTCCAATCAGAAATTATAGGATTATGGTATACAAAAGTCAATTGGATGCCCGGAAGATCAGTAATTTTCAGCATTGACTTCAAAGTAACTCTGCGGATGGGCGCAGACAGGGCAGATTTCCGGTGCTTCCGTGCCGACGACAATGTGCCCGCAGTTCCGGCATTCCCAGATTTTGACACTGCTTTTTTTGAATACCTCGGCCGTTTCCACATTCCGGAGAAGAGCCCGGTAACGTTCTTCGTGATGTTTCTCAATGGCTGCGACGCCGCGGAATTTGGCAGCCAGTTCAGGAAACCCTTCTGCCTCTGCGGTCCGGGCAAAGCCTTCATACATATCTGTCCATTCATGGTTTTCACCGTCAGCAGCTTCTCTGAGATTATCAGCAGTGCTGCCGATTCCGTTGAGTTCCTTCAGCCACAGCTTTGCATGTTCCTTTTCATTGTCAGCAGTCTTGAGAAACAGTGCGGCTATCTGCTCAAAACCGTCTTTCTTGGCCCGGGAGGCGAAATAGGTATACTTGTTTCTGGCCTGTGATTCTCCCGCAAAGGCGGAAAGAAGGTTTTTTTCGGTCTGCGTGCCGGCATACTTATTCTGGCTCATGATGACAACCTCCTGTTTTGATCTTCTGTCAATGAGAAATTATACCAGACGGATATGGCTGAAAGCAATATGGATTCCTGTTCGTTCTGCCTGTCTGGTGTCCTGCTTTTTCCGCCTGGCGTCGTCGGGCGGATACCGGGCAGGAAGCTGAATAGCCAACCTTGCCTTTCATGCCGGGTTGATGTAAAATAATTTGAATGTTTTGGAAGGATGTGCGGACCATGACGAAATTGGAAACAGCTGTTCTGGACCTTCTGAAGGAAGACTGCCGCCTGCCGCTGGAAAAGATTGCCATTATGACGGGCGCTCCGCTTGAGGAGGTTGCTTCAACAATTGAAAACCTGGAAAAAAGGAGGATTATTCTCCGCTATGCGCCGATGATCAACTGGGACCTGACCGATCGCGAACGCGTGGAAGCGATGATTGAGGTTCGGGTGACGCCGCAGCGGGATATGGGTTTTGACGCAATTGCACGCAGGATTTATTGCTTTGATGAGGTGAAAAGTGTTTTCCTGATGTCAGGGTCCTATGACCTGCTGGTATTGGTGGAAGCGCGTACCCTGAAGGAACTGGCAGCCTTTGTTTCAGGAAAGCTGTCCCCGCTGGAAACTGTAACCGGGACGGCTACCAGCTTTGTGCTGAAGCGTTATAAGGAGGAAGGCGTTATCTTTGATAACGGGGAAACTGATCGCAGGCTGGTGATCAGCCCGTGAATTATGAACGCTTTCTGAACGGCCGGATCGCAGCGGTTCCGCCGAGCGGAATTCGCCGGTTTTTTGATATTGCTGCCGGTATGAAGGACACGATCTCCCTGGGTGTGGGGGAACCGGATTTCAAAACGCCGTACAGCATCCGCAATGTGGCGATTGATTCCCTGGTGGACGGGGAAACCCAGTATACGGCGAACCGGGGCCTGCCTGTGCTCCGGAATGAGATTTCACTGTACATGCAGGACCGTTACGGACTCAGCTATGATCCGGAAACGGATATTCTCGTTACAATCGGCGCATCCGAAGCAATTGACGTTGCACTTCGTGCCCTGATCGAGCCAGGGGATGAGGTTCTGGTTCCTGAACCGAGCTATGTATCCTATTCTCCGGGGGTGGTTTTCGCAGGAGGAAATCCCGTCGGTGTGATCACAAAGGAAGAAGATAATTTCCGCCTGAAAGTAAAATATCTGGAGGAGGCGGTAACCCCCCGGACAAAAGCGCTGATTCTGCCCTATCCCAACAACCCCACAGGCGGAATCATGGAAGAACACGATCTGGAGGAAGTTGCCGGGTTTGTCCGGAAACATGACCTGATGGTCATTTCAGATGAAATTTATTCTGAATTGGTGTATGACGGGAAAAAGCACTTTTCCTTTGCGGCAGTGGAAGGTATGGCGGAACGCACACTCACCATCAACGGATTCAGCAAATCCTTTGCCATGACGGGATGGAGGGTCGGCTATGCCTGCGGACCGGCGGAAATTATCGGTGTGATGAACAAAATCCATCAGTACAGTATTATGTGCGCTCCCCGGCAGGGTCAGATTGCCGCTGCAGCTGCTCTGCGGAACGGACGGGAGAACGGATATGAGGAAATCAGCAGGATGCGGGACAGTTATGACCGCCGGCGCCGTTATATGGTAAACGCGTTCCGGGAAATGGGACTGGAATGTTTTGAACCCTATGGCGCGTTTTATGCGTTTCCTTCCGTCCGCACAACCGGCCTGACCAGCGAAGAATTCTGTGCACGGCTCCTGCGGGAAAAGAATGTGGCAGCTGTTCCGGGAACGGCTTTCGGTCCTTCCGGTGAGGGAAATATCCGGTGCTGCTATGCGACATCCATCGAAAAGATTACGGTGGCGATGGAACGCATTTCTGAATTTATCCATTCATGCTGACATGATAACGGAGGAACAGGGAAATGAACCGGAGACTGATTTC
>Ga0310694_10002748_pt1 | contig 17709 bp, 16 predicted proteins | sample 174DNAGHGhighgp2_FD_203884 | JGI IMG/M metagenome (GOLD analysis project Ga0310694, IMG submission 203884) | Sheep rumen microbial communities from Palmerston North, Manawatu-Wanganui, New Zealand - 1742 DNA GHGhigh gp2 (v2) (version 2) | ecosystem: Host-associated > Mammals > Digestive system... | reverse complement strand
CGCGCCGTGGTGCAGGAACTGGTCGACTGGAACTGCGACCTGCATACCCTCTACGCGGACCGCAACTACGGCTGCGGCGCCGGCCCGATGACGGGCATCGACTGGTTCTTCCACGAGGTGGAGGAGGGGATTGTCATGGAGGACGACTGCCTCCCGCATCCGGACTTCTTCGGCTATTGCAGCGAGCTGCTGGACCGCTATCGGGACAATCCGCAGGTGATGTATATCAGCAGCACCCTGTATAATGACAAGTGGAAGTGCGAGGCCTCGTACGACTTTTCGCACTATATGATTACCGGAGCCTGGGCATCCTGGGCGCGGGCTTGGAAGGGCTTCGACCTGGACCTCCTGACCCTGGATGCGAAGAAGTTCCGCCGGCACTGCAAGAAGATCCTGTATTCTCCCGTGGAGGCGGACTGGTGGTACTTCAAAGTGCTGGAAATCCAGCGCGACCAGGAGAAAAAGAGCTACTGGGATTTCCAGATGCAGATTCACCTGTTCAAGAACAACGGTCTGACGATCCATCCCCGTGTAAACCTCGTGAGCAACATCGGCTTTGACGGGGAAGGAACCCATACGCTGGCGAACGAAAGCGGGATGGGCGACCGGCCTGTCTTCGGCATCCTCCCGCTGACGCATCCCACTTCCATGACGGTCGATACCCGCCGGGATTATGTGTGTTTTGCCAAGTCCCATTCCCGGGGCTGCCTCAAGGATACGGTCTCCCGCGTTTACAAGTCCATGTTGTTTGACCGGGGCGCGCTCCATGGGGCTTTGATGGCCTATAAGAAATTGAAACATGGGAGATAAGATCCGCGTCCTGTCCGTCAGTACGTCCGATTCCTCGGGCGGCGCCGCCCGTGCCGCCTACCGGATCCATCTGGCTGTCCAGGAATACGGCATCGACAGCCGGATGTTCGTCAAGAACAAGGGGACCTCGGATGACCGGGTGTCATCGGTGCGCGATTTCGTGCCGCACAATGCCCTGTATCGGGCCTTCGACTGGGTTCGCAACAAGGTGAAGAACAAGTGGCAGCACTATCAATGGGGGAAGTACCCGAAGAAGGGCCCTTACTTCATGTCGGACCTGCGGTCGACGGATATCGGCGGCGCCCTCCGGAAGATCGACTACGATATCCTTCATCTGCATTGGGTCAACCTCCGCTTCCTGCCGCTGGACCAGCTTCCGAAGGATAAGCCGATTGTCTGGACCCTGCACGACAGCTGGCCTTTCTGCGGCATCTGCCATCTTCCCATGGACTGCCCCGGTTACGAGAGGGAATGCGGCGATTGTCCTTCCCTCTGGTCCAATGATCCGAAGGACTTGAGCCATCAGGTCTGGAAAAAGAAGCTAGGATATTACCGGGGGCTGGACCTGCATGTCGTGGCGCCGAGCCGCTGGTTGGCAGACTGCGCGCGCAAGAGCTCGCTCCTGGGCGCCTGCGACATCCGTGTGATCCCGAACTGTCTGGATACGGAAGGTTTCTGCCCCGGAAGCCGGGAAGAGGCCTGTGCGCGGCTCGGTCTGGACTCGGAGAAGCGCCACATCCTGTTCAGCGCGATGAATGCCGTCGAGGACCGGAACAAGGGATTCGAAGAACTGGCCGATGCGCTGAAACGCATCGCCCCGCACCATCTGGAAGATACGGACCTAGTGATTTTCGGAACGACCCGCTTGGTTCCGGACCGGCTGGGGGCGCTGACCGTCCGCAGCCTGGGCATGCTCAAGAAGCAGGAAGACATCGTCGCCGCCTATCGGGCCGCGGACGTGACCGTCGTTCCGTCCCTGAGCGAGAACCTCAGCTGCACCATCCAGGAAAGCCTTTCCTGCGGCTCGCCGGCCACGGCCTTCGCCATTGGCGGAAACGGCGATCTGATCGACCATCAGGTCAATGGTTATCTGGCGCGCGAAAAGGATTGCGAGGACCTGGCCGCCGGCATCCGCTGGTGCCTGGACCACGCGCAGGAACTCGCCCCCGCCGCGCGGAAGAAAGTCCTCGAGAACTATACCCCGGCAGTCGTCGGGAAAGCATATGCCGGGTTGTACCGGTCATTGACACCCTAAAGGATGCTTTTCAACTCCATCGAGTTCGCGGTTTTCCTGCCCGTCGTGTTCCTGTTGTACTGGTTCGTGTTCAACAGGAATGTCAAGTGGCAGAACCTGTTCATCGTGGTGGCGTCCTACGTCTTCTACGGCTGGTGGGACTGGCGCTTCCTGGGGCTCATTGTCTTTACGTCCCTGTGCAGCTATGCTAGTGGTCTTCTCATTGACAAATATCGGGAGACACCCCGGAAGGCGAAGCTGGTCAGCTCGCTGAACATCGTAGTAAACCTGCTGATTCTGGGAGTATTCAAGTATTATGATTTCTTTGCCACCTCTTTTGCGAATGCATTCCTGGGCGGAAAGACGGACGGCCTGCTTCTGAAACTAGCCCTTCCGGTGGGTATCAGTTTCTACACGTTCAAGGCGCTGAGCTACAGCATCGATGTGTATCGGCAGAAGATGGAGCCGACGCGCGACATGGTTCAATTCTTGGCGTTCGTCGGTTTCTTCCCCGAATTGCTGGCGGGCCCAATCGACCGTGCGTCCGAGTTGCTGCCCCAGTTTGCGAAACGCCGGGAGTTCAAGTATGAGGAGGGCGTGGAGGGCTGTCGGCAGTTCTTGTGGGGTTTGTTCAAGAAAGTGGTGATCGCCGACCAGTGCGCCGTATTTGTTGACCAGGTGTTCTCGTCGTATCAGACCCGCTCAGGCAGCACCTTGCTGATGGCGGCCATATTGTATACTTTCCAGATTTACGGCGACTTCTCGGGTTATTCGGATATGGCCATTGGCACGGGGAAGCTGTTCGGTATCAGGTTGATGCAGAATTTCAAGGTGCCCTATTTTAGCCGGAACATCTCGGAGTTTTGGCGACGCTGGCACATTTCGCTGACGAGCTGGTTCCGCGATTACATCTACATCCCGATGGGAGGCAGCCGCTGCTCGAAGGTAAAGATCGTAAGGAATACGTTCGTGATTTTTCTGGTGAGTGGTCTCTGGCACGGCGCCAACTGGACATTCGTTGCCTGGGGGGCGTATCATGCGATGCTGTTCTTGCCACTCATTTTGTTGGGAAAGAATCGGAAATACCGGGATGTGGTGGCGCAGGACCGCATGTTGCCCACTTGGAAGGAATGTGGGCAGATGCTTTTGACCTTCATGTTGGTCGTGGTGGGCTGGATCCTTTTCCGGTCCGACAATATCGTTCAGGCATTCGAGTATGGACAGGGGATGTTGCAATGGGGAACGCTTCGGGCCAGCTACCGGCTGTTCATCCAACCCGAGGTCAGGGGCTGTACGTTCGCTGTGCTGGTCATGCTGGCGGTGGAATGGTGGAACCGGCGGGAATCGCACGGGTTGGCGTTATCGAAAGTCAAGTCTCCTTTTGTGCGGATTACTGTCTATTATGCCCTGGTGATGGTGATTCTGTGCGTCTACGGAAGTAATCAGAGTTTTATTTATTTCCAATTCTGAGTTGAAAAAGTTTCTGATAAAGACGCTTGTCTTCCTCGCCCCGGTGCTCGTTTTCGTCGTCCTCTGCGAGATGGGTCTCCGGACGAGAGAGTCCGATTACAAGTACAAGAGTCAATGGCTCACGGAAAACGCTTCGACGGTGGAAATTCTCGTGTTGGGCTCTTCCCATGCCTATTCTGGCATCAATCCGACCGCCTTCTCCCGGAAAGCGTTCAATGGCGCGCATATGTCCCAGGATTTGAATTATGATGCGTTTATTTTCCGGAAGTTCGCTCCGAGAATGGATTCGCTGAAGTATCTGATTCTGCCGATTTCCTATTTCACGCCCTATTGGAGACTGGAGGAGACCCCGGACAAGGGCCGCGTGAAGAACTATATGTTGCATTATGGCTGTCCGGATCATCCCCATGATCTGCGGTATCGTGTGATGATCTATGACGGGCTGCGTCCCAAAATGGCATTGGGCTCCCTGCTGGGGATGGAGAGTCCCCGCTTTTTCTCGGACCTCGGTTTCCTGACCGACTACACCTTCCAGAAGCGGAAGGAGAATTGGAGAGAGACGGGAAGGGCCGCCGCCGAGCGGCATACCGATGGGTCTCTGGATGAAGACCGATATGATGCAAATCTAGGACATGCCCGAAGCATCGCTTCATTGTGTGAAAAAAAGGGGGTCGTCCTTATTCTTCTCACGACGCCGACATACAAGACTTATCGGGAACACATGCTCCCCGAACAACACGAAAAGATGCTGGAGTTCTGTCGTCTTGTCGCGTCCGGGTATCCGAATGTCGTTTATCTGGACCTGGAAGAGGATGGACGGTTTCAAGAGGACGATTATTATGATGCGGACCACTTGAATGAGCGAGGTGCCGAGAAACTGACCAGCATCCTCGATCGTTTTATTTTGGACTTAACTTAAGAGCGCATGATCCTGTCGGTCATCACCATCAACCGCAACAACGCGGCCGGGCTGGAAAAGACGATGCAAAGCGTCCTTTCACAGACCTGTTCGGATTATGAATACGTCGTCGTGGACGGCGCCAGCACGGATGACAGCGTGGCTGTCATCGAGCGGCTTGCGCCTGCCTTCGGCGACCGCCTGAAGTGGATTTCCGAACCCGACAAGGGCATCTACAATGCCATGAACAAGGGCATACGGATGGCGACGGGGGAGTATATCCAGATCCTGAACAGCGGGGATAGCCTGGTTTCTCCGGACGTGATGGACAAGATGTATGCTGCGTTGGAGAAGGAGGGGCACCCTTCCATCCTGTACGGGAACATGCTCAAGGATTTCCCGGACGGGCATGTCCATCGGGACAAAGGTTTTGCCGGCGAGGATATCACGTTGCTGGGTATGTACATCGGGACCCTGAACCATTCCCCGGCCTATATCCGGCGGTCGCTGTTCGACAAGTACGGCCCCTACGACGAGTCCCTGAAGATTGACTCGGACTGGAAATGGTACCTGCAGGCCATTGTCTTCGGGGAAGAGAAGCCGGTGTATGCCGACATCGACGTCACCTTGTTCGACATGACCGGCATCAGTGAGACGAATACGGCGCTCACCAAGGCGGAGCGGGAGCAGGTCCTGAAGGAACTCGTCCGTCCGACCGTCCTGGCGGATTATGACGCCTGGGTCCCCTCCATCCGGCAGATGCGTCGGATCAAGCGGCACCCCTGGGCTTACAGGATCGTCTGGTTCCTGGAACGGGTCCTGTTCAAACTGGAAAAGCGGAAGGATAAAAAGGTCAACGGATGAAACTGTCCATCATCGTCCCGGTCTACAATGTCGAGGCATTCCTGAAGAAGTGCGTCGACAGCCTGTTGGCTCAGGATCTGCCGAAAGAGGATTACGAAGTCATCCTGGTCGATGACGGTTCCACCGATGGCTCCGGCGCGCTTGGCGACACCCTTGCGGCGGAGCACGGCAACATCCGCGTCATCCATCAGCAGAACCGCGGCCTCAGCGGCGCCCGGAATGCGGGGATCCCTGTTGCTTCCGGAGACTATATCCTGTTTGTCGATTCGGACGATTATCTCTGCCCGAATGTGCTGGAAACATTGGTCGGATTGATGGAATCCAAGGATTTGGACATCCTCCGGTTCAATTACCAGAACGTGGACATGGACGGCACGGTGTTCGAACCGAACAAGTATTCCAAGCCCTTTGTGGACTATTCCAGTGAGGTTTGTGACGGCGAAACGTTCCTGAATGAGCGCCTGGGCTTCGCCTGCTACGCCTGGCAGTTCATGGTAAAGACCTCGATCCTGCAACAGGAGGGAAACGGATTTAAGGAAGGGATTTTTTTCGAGGATGTCGAATGGACGCCGAGGATCCTTTTGCAGGCCCGGCGGGTGGCATCGACGGATACCGTCGTCTACAACTATCTGTTCCGGACCGGGTCCATCGCCCGGAACACGGACCATGAAAAGAAGCGGAAAGCCATCCGTGACAAGATGACCATCCTGGAAGGGTTTGCCGCCTTGAAACCTCAGGTAAAAGATGACCGCTGGTTCCGGGGCATGAGTTCCCAGATCGCCTTGTCCATCCTCGATAGCGTCGGCCGTTTCTTCTATCCGGAGCGGAAAGTATTTATCCGGGCGCTCAAGCGGCAGGTGGCGTTCCCGCTTTCGACCTATCACACCACGAAATCTGCCCAACGCAAAATCTGGCTGGCGAACCTCTCTCCCGAACTGGTCTGCCGCCTGTACCATCGTAAGTAATGAAAGTCGCGTTTTTCCTGGGCGGTCTCCGACACGGAGGCGCAGAATCTCTCGTTTACGACATCTGCCGCAAACGGACCGAAGCGCCTTTCGATTTGTGCGTTCTCTATCGGAAGGACGATGATTTCTCGGAAGCTTTCCGTGCCACCGGCGCCGAAATGATCCAGGTCCGACGGACCGGGAACATACTCAAGTACATGCGGTCACTGCGGAAGGCTGTCCTGGACCATCGCATTGACATGGTCCATGCGCAGACAGCCTCGAATGCGATGGTCAGCATCCTGGCTTTGCTCTTTACGAAGGTGAAGGTGGTGACCACCTTCCACGGTTTCTCCTTCTCGGATGCCCCGAAATGGTACCGGAAACTGGTCTATGCAGGCAGCAAGCGGATGGTTTGCGTCAGCGAGTTCGAGAAACGGCATTACGAACAAAAATGGGGTTTGCCGGCGGACAACAAGCTCCGGGTCGTCCATAACGGCATCGATTTTTCCAAGCTGGACAACCCCCAGCCGGACCTGTCTCATCCGGCCCCTGTCGATGACCAGGTGCTGAATCTCATCATGGTCGGCAGTTTTATCGAGGGACGGGCGCAGCCTTTCGTCTGCCGGGTCCTCCATCGGCTGGATCAGCGTGGCGTTCACTTCCATATGTATTTCGCCGGGCGGAGGGATGAAGCGGAACCCTGGCGGTTTGACGACTGCGTCGCTTACTGCCGGGAAAACGGTCTCGCGGACAAGGTCTCCTTTCTGGGAAACCGGTCCGACATTCCCTGGCTGCTCCGCCAGATGGACCTTTTCCTGTACGCCACCGACCACGATACATTCGGCATCGCCGTCATCGAGGCCATCGCCAGCGGCCTTCCCGTCCTCGTGAACGACTGGGACGTGATGAAGGAAGTCACCCGGGACGGAACGTGGGCCACCCTTTTCCAGACCGGGAATGAGGAAGACTGCGTTTCCAAGATCCTGGCCTGGACGGAACGCCGGACCGAAGCGCCGGCGGATGGTGTCCGGACCCATTACAGTATCGAGAACCATATCAAAGCATTGCAACGCATCTATGAAGAGGCCTCTCTATAACGCCATCCACAGTCTGTTCCACAAGCCCAGCCACTTTGTAAGTGCTTTGTGCGTCAGGCTCAGTTTCCTGTTCCCGGACAAAGTGTATCTGAAACTCATGTACCGTCTGGAGTTGGGGAAGCGGCTGGATCTGGACCACCCTGTGACTTATAACGAGAAGTTGCAGTGGCTGAAATTGTACTACCATCGTCCTGAGATGGTTACGATGGCGGACAAGTGGGCCGTGAAGGAGTATGTTTCCGCCAGGATCGGGCCGGAATACGTGATTCCCCTGCTGGGGGCTTGGGAGGATCCCAGGGATATCGACTGGGACAGCCTGCCCCGGCAGTTTGTCCTGAAGACCAATCATGACGGGGGCAATTATGGAATTGTCATCTGCAAGGACAAGGAGCAGCTTGACAAGGACAAAGCGGTCAAAAGATTGCGGAATTCCTTGAAGCGGAACACTTTCCTCCGGGGGAGGGAATGGCCGTACAAGAATATCCCGCGGAAGGTTTTCGCGGAAGAGTATCTGGTGGATGAGAAGACGAACGAACTGGCAGACTACAAGTTCTTCTGTTTTGACGGAGTGGTCAAGATGGTGTATGTCGCTACCGGACGCCAAAGCGGAACAGGGGTTTGTTTCGATTATTTCGATGCGGACTACCATCACCTGGATCTGGTTCAGTCTCATCCGATGGCGGCGCATACCCCGGAGAAACCCCAGGGGTTTGAATTGATGAAAGCGCTGGCCCAAAAACTGTCCCAAGGGTTGCCGCATGTGCGTGTGGATTTTTACGAAGTGAACGGGAAGGTTTATTTTGGGGAGTTTACGTTCTACTCGCTGGGCGGCTGGGCGGCTTTCCACCCGGAAGAATACGACAGGATCCTGGGAGATTACCTGAAATTGCCGTAGAATCATTATCTTTGTAAGTTTATTACAGGATCAGACCATGAAGATTCTCATTACCGGCGGCGCCGGATTCATCGGCAGCAACCTGTGCGAGCACTTTGTCGGGAAAGGCCACGACGTGACCTGCCTGGACAATCTCTCCACGGGCTTCCTGCGTAATATCGAGCCCCTGAAGGAAGCTCCGAACTTCCGCTTCCTCCAGGGCGACATCCGTGACCTGGACACCTGCCGTGAGGCGGTGAAGGGGCGCGACGTCGTGCTCCACGAGGCCGCGCTGGGTTCCGTGCCCCGCAGCATCAACGACCCGATCAACACCAACGCGAACAACATTGACGGTTTCCTGAACATGCTGGTCGCGGCGCGGGACGAAGGTGTGAAGCGCTTCGTCTATGCCGCCAGCTCCTCCACGTACGGAGACAGCAAGGAACTGCCCAAGGTGGAGCACCACATCGGCCGGCCCCTATCGCCGTATGCCATCACCAAGTTCGTCAACGAGCTGTATGCCAATGTGTTCTCCTCCCTGTACGGGCTGGAGACCATCGGCCTGCGCTACTTTAACGTGTTCGGCCGCAGACAGGATCCGAACGGAGCCTATGCGGCCGTGATTCCGCTCTGGGTGAAGGCGCTGATCCACCACGAGTCTCCCTTCATCAACGGGGACGGCTCCTATTCGCGGGACTTCACGTACATCGACAATGTTATCCAGGCCAATGAACTGGCGGCGACGGTTTCCAAGGAGGAGATCGTGAAGCGTTCGACCCTGTACAACATGGACCTTCCGGCCAATGCGCCGCTGGACCTGGTGTTCAATGTCGCTTACGGTGGCAATACGACCCTGATCGACCTGTACAATTGCCTGCGCGAGAACCTGGCGAAGTTCGATCCGGAAATCGCCGGCATCGAGCCGACCTTCCGCGCGAACCGCGCCGGCGACATCCCGCACTCGCAGGCCTCCATCCTGAAGGCCCAGCGCGTGCTGGGTTATCAACCCAAATTCGACGCCCGCGCCGGCTTTGCCGCCGCTTGTGAATGGTATTGGAACAACATCCGATGAAAGTCCTTTTCGTGGCCAGCGGGAACAAGAAAGGCGGACGCGTCAGTGCGTTCGTCCAGTCACAGTTCGACTCCTTGCAGAAAGAGGGGTTGGACATGTTGATGTATCCCGTGGTTGGCCACGGTTGGAAGGGGTATTTGCGCAATTTCGGTGCGCTGCGGAGGCTGATCCTGAAAGAGAAGCCTGACGTGGTCCATGCGCACTATTCCTCTTGCGGATATCTGGCTGCTCTGGCGGCGATGGGCCAGAAGACGAAGAAGGTCGTGTCGATCCTGGGCAGTTTCCCGACGGAAAGCCGCAAACTCAAATTCGTCCGTTTCTGTGTGGACCATGTGTGGCATGCCACCATCGTCAAGTCGGAACGGACGAGGAAACAGCTGGACCGGGATTTGCCCGTGATTCCCAACGGAGTGGACCTGTCCCTTTTCCCTCTGACAACTCAGGATGAAGCCAGGGAACGCGTCGGCTTTGACAAGGAGGGGAAGTATGTCATCTTTGTCTCCGATCCTGCCCGCCCTGAGAAGCAGTTTGGCCTGGCCGAAGAGGCGGTGCGGCGGCTGCACGATGAATCCGTCCATCTGGTCCCTGTCTTCGACAAACCCCATCGGGAGATCGTCGATTATATGTGTGCGGCCGATGTGCTGATCATGACTTCCGCGAACGAAGGTTCGCCCAATGTCATCAAGGAAGCCATGGCCTGCAACTGTCCCATCGTGGTGACCGACGTCGGCGACGTGCGCTGGGTCACCGAAGGCGTGGACGGGACCTATGTCTCGGACACGTTCGAGCCGGAAGAACTGGCCGGCCTGCTGAAAAAAGCCCTGGAGTTCGGCGCCAGAACCCGGGGTCGGAACCGGATTGTCGAACTGGGATTGACTTCCGACATGGTGGCGCAAAGACTCATTCGTATTTATACTGCCTGAGGATATGGTTCCTTATTTTCCTAGAAAAGTAGCGACGAACGCCATCATCACGTATCTGATTTCCCTGGCCATTGTGTCGGTCGTCTTCTTCCGTTACATCATGCTCTGGGGGTATATCGTGCTGGGCATCTCCTGGGTGACGTTCTTTTTCCTCATGACGGAAAAGTGGAGCGTAGGGTGGCGGAATATGACCGAGAAGCGTTTTGTCCGCAATCTGTTTCAGGCGGCCGTGATCATCCGGCTGGCCTGGGTCATCGTTTCCTACTTCTACTACATCTATGCGACAGGTTCTCCTTTCGAATTCGACGCGCGGGATGCTGCCGGATATCATGCCGAGGCTGAGTGGTTCGCCCTTTCTGACTGGGCGACAATCTGGGATGCGTATTTCGGCAGCGGCTTCCATGGCGTCGCGGACGTAGGATATCCCTTCTATCTGGGCATTCTTTACAAGATATTCGGACCGGTGATCATCATCCCCCGTCTCATCAAGGCTCTCCTCAGCGCTTATACCTGCGTCCTGCTGTATCGGCTGACATCGCGGATTATCGGAGAGGACATGGGGCGTTTGGCGGGTATTATCTGCCTCCTGATTCCCAACTTCGTCATCTATTGCGGCTATCATCTGAAAGAAACCGAGATGATCTTCCTGGAGGTCCTTTTCCTGGAGCGGGCCGATGCTTTGCTCAGAAAGGCCAGGATGAATTTCTGGGATGTCTTTTTCCCTTCTCTGATTGCGTTGAGCCTCTTTTTCTTCCGGACGGTTTTGGGCGCTGCCGCTGGCTTTTCCCTGGCGACGGCCGTCCTGTTTACCAATACCCCTTCGATGAGACGGAATTTGAAACGGGCCGCCCTGGTTGGATGGGGGATCCTGTGTGTGGTGGTCATCGGTGGCGGTGCTTTGATGACGGAAATTGAATCCTATTGGGAAGGCCGTGGTGAGAATGTCGAAAAGAAGAGGATGGAGCAGACGGCCCGAGGCAATCAATGGGCGCAATACGCGACGGGAACGGTCATGGCGCCGATGATCTTCGTCCTTCCTTTCTCCACGATGGTGAATGTGGACGAGCAATATGCCCAGCAGGCGAAACACTCCGGGAATTATGTCCGCAACTTCATGGGCTTTTTCGTGCTGCTGGCATTCTACGAGATGATCCGCCGGAAGCATTGGCGGGATTTGGCCTTGCCGGCATCGTTTGTCATCGCATATCTGGGCGTTGTCGCCATGAGTGGTTTCAGTAATTCAGAACGGTTCCTTCTTCCAGGTTTGCCAGGCTTGATCCTGCTATGGACTTACGGCATTACGACCTTGCGGAGGGAGACCTTCCGGTTCATGAACCCTTGGTGTGTCGTGGTTGTTCTGATGGAAGTCGGCTGGGCTTACTTCAAGCTGGGAAGCCGTGGCCTGTTTTAAAGGAAACTTATGGGACGACTGAAAGAGTTTTTCCTGGTCAACGGGGTCTACCGGATATCGGACCTGTTGTTCCACACGCATGTGGCGGGGTGGTATTCGGCCATCGGCAACATGTTGAAATGGACTCCGGACCAGATTTTACAGTGGCAGACAACTCGGATGAAGGCGCTGGTTGCGGATGCATACCAGTATTCTCCCTATTACCGCAAGCTTTTCGATTCCCTGTCCCTGAAGCCTGAGGATATCCAGACATTCAAGGACTTGGAGAAGATTCCACCGCTCACGAAGGAAATCATCCGGGAGCATTATGACGAGATCCTCCTCCAGGGGAAGCCCGGCCTGCATTATCGGCATACTTCCACCGGCGGATCCACAGGAAATCCTGTCCGGTATGTGAAGGACAATGATTCCTGGGGATTCGACAATGCCTTCAATTTCCGGATGTGGAAACAGACCGGGTATCGACTCGGGGACCGGTTCCTGGCCCTGGGCAGTTCGTCGCTTTTCCCGACGAACAAGAAGTCCGTCCTGCACAACCTGTATTACGGAATCCGGGGAAAGATGCCGTTCAATGCCATGAATCTGTCGGCGGAGCGGCTGGAGGAATGCGTCCGTCTCATCCGGCGGAAGAGGATCCATTATGTCTATGGCTACGCCTCCTCCATTTTCCTGCTGGCCCGCTATGTGGAGGAGCATCATCTGGAGTCCAGCCTCCGCATCAAAGCCTGTTTCCCGACCTCGGAGATCCTGACCGACGTGTACCGGAATACGATCGAGCGGGTATTCGGCTGCATCGTCTGCGATATGTACGGCGCCCATGACGGCGGCATTGTCGCCCATGCCATCCAGGGCGGTTACAAGGTCGGCTACAATTGCATCGTCCAAATCGAAGGCGGTGGAGACAAAGGGACGGCCTTGCTGACGGATGTGACCAGTACGGCGTTCCCTTTCATCCGGTATCGGCTTGGGGATGACCTGGAGATAGGAAAGGGTTATTCCGACTTCTTCAATGGCCAGGTCTTGGACAAAGTGGTCGGCAGGACGTCGGACCTGATAGAGTTGGAGAACGGCCGGGTGCTGACCGGCCCCGGGTTCACCATCCTGTTCAGCAAGTTGCATGCGGAGGGATATCGGATCTACAAGAGCGGTTACCAGGAGATTACGGTGGAAATCGTCAAGGGGGAAGGCTTCACGGACGAGGAAGAGAAACTCGTCATCGATACCATGCATAAGCACGCAGGCGAAGAGTGCACCATCCAGGTCCGGTATGCCGATCAACTGGTGAACCGGGCGAACGGGAAGAACCTGTTCTTCCTGAACGAGAAGGTCAGCATTTCATCCTAGGACAAAGGACATGTTCGTATTCAGAAATCATACGGTGGAACGGTTTTTCCCGAAAGGCTATTCCTTTTCGGGATATGATGACATATCTTTCATCCCGCAGGATGCGGAAGGGTATGTCTGGTTCTATCAAGTCCCCGTCAAGAATGACAGGAAACTGCTGGCGGAGGAAGTAGAGAGCTATTCCGGAAAGGTGGAGTACCTCCTGGGGCAGATTGACCCGTCGAAAGCGTTTGTCGCCCTGACGCTGGTTCCTGTATTTGAACCGGTGGTATCGGAGAGTGATTTCCAACTTGCCGCGGCCATCGCCGGGTTCAATCTGGCGCTCTATCGCCTTGCTCAAGAGCATGCGAACCTGAAAGTCATCGACTTCCGCGACTTTACATCCCGGTATTCGGCCGCGGAACTGATGGATTGGAAATTCTATTTCATCTCTCAGATGGGCCTGAATCCCCGGCTTTCCGGCGATTTCATCCATTGGTGGGAGAAGAAGATGGACAGCGTGGCGCTCAAGCGGAAAAAGTGCATCGTCCTGGATCTGGACAATACCCTTTGGGGCGGTGTCCTGGGGGAAGACGGCCTGGACGGGATCAAGATCGGCGGCGATTATCCGGGGAAAGCATTCGCTTTCTTCCAGGAAGCCTTGCTGGAACTGGAAAAGTCCGGTGTCATCCTGACGGTCTGTTCGAAGAATAATGAGGCCGATGTCCTGGAAGCCTGGGAGAGAGTCCCTTCCATGATTCTCCGGAAAGAGCATTTCGCCGCGTGCCGGATCAACTGGCAGGACAAGGCGGCCAACATCCGGGAGATGGCCCAAGAATTGAATATCGGCCTGGACAGCATGGTCTTCCTGGACGACAATCCTTCCGAACGGGAGCTGGTCAGCCAGTTCTTGCCGGAGGTCGCCGTCCCCGCTTTCCCGGAGCATCCGTATGAATTGCCGCTTTTCTTCCAGTCGTTGGTGGAAAACTATTTCCAGGTCTATTCGGTGACGGAGGAAGACCGGAACAAGACCACGCAGTATCAGGCGAATGCGGCCCGTGCCGAAGCGCAGAAACAGTTTACGGATTATGCCTCTTTCCTGCGGAGCCTGCAGATCCAGGTGACGGTTTCGGAAGCCGATGAAGTCACGATTCCGCGCATCGCGCAGATGACCCAGAAGACCAACCAGTTCAATCTGACGACCAGGCGGTATCAGGATTCGGATATCCGGCAGTTCCTGCAGGACGGCTGGAGAATCTGGAGTGTCAGCGTCTCCGACCGGTTTGGAGACAGCGGCATCACCGGATGCGCCCTGGTCCATGGGACCGACATTGACTCCTTCCTGCTGAGTTGCCGCGTCCTCGGCAAAGGCATCGAATCCGTCTTCTTGAAAACGGTCCTGTCCGTGCTGAAAAAGGACGGATGCCAGACGGTGACGGCCCACTATGTCCCGACTCAGAAGAATGCCCAGGTCGCCGAGTTCTATGAGAAATGCGGATTCTCCTGCGTGGGTGAATCTGCATCGGGCAAGGATTACGCGCTTGAACTGGCGGAGGCCGACCTGGCCATCGAGGATTACTACCAAGTTACAGTCAGATAAACAAGCCCTATGGAACAGAAGATCCTGGATATCCTTCGGAAGTTGTTTGAATCCGATTCCATCGATACGTCCTGCTCGCAGACAACCTGCTCAAAGTGGGACTCCATGAACCACCTGAATCTCATCCTGGATTTGGAAGATGCCTTCGGGGTCTCTTTCGAGCCGGAAGAGATCTGGGAAATCAAGAGTTATGACGATATCGTCCGCCTGTTGACGAAAAAGGGGATCCCGTCGGCATGAGGGTACTGGTCTATTTGGGGCATCCGGCCCACTTCCACAATTACAAGAACACCATCGCCCGGCTGAAGGCGGATGGGCATGAGGTGGCTGTCCTGATCAAGAAGAAAGATATCCTGGAGGAACTGCTGAAAAACGCCGGGATTCCTTATCACAACATCCTGGAGGAGGGAAGGAAAGACAGCCAGTTAGGGATTGCCATCGGACTGTTGAAGAGGACGTGGCGGCTGGACCGGTTCTGCCGGGAATTCAGACCCGACATCCTGACCGGCTCCAGTGTCGAGAATTCGCTGATCGGCCCTTTGCGCCATATCCCCGTCATCAATATCGGGGAAGACGATGCGGACGTCGTGCCCAAGTATGCCAGAACCGCCTACCCGGGCGCTTCGGTCATCCTGTGCCCGGACACCTGCGACTGCGGGAAATGGAACGCGAAGGCGGTCAAGTATCCCGGATATCAGGAGCTGGGCTATCTCCATCCGGAGAATTTTACGCCGCGCAAGGAGGTTGTCCAGCGTTATTTCGATCCGGACATGCCTTATTTCCTGATGCGCTTTTCCGGACTCAATGCGCACCATGATGCTGGTATCCGGGGAATCAACAACGAGATTGCCCGGCATCTCATCGGGATCCTGAAACCCCATGGACGCGTTCTGATCACTTCGGAACGGCCCCTGGATGCGGCCCTGGAGCCCTATCGGATTGCGATCAATCCCTTGGACATCCATCACGTCATGGCCTATGCCGACCTATATCTCGGAGACAGCCAGACCATGGCGGCGGAGGCGGGCGTCCTGGGGGTTCCCTATGTGCGTTTCAACGATTTCGTCGGGAAGATCGGTTATCTGAAAGAACTGGAGGAAAAATACCAGTTGGGCTTCGGCATCACGCCGGACCGCGAAGCGGACCTGTATGCTACGGTCCAATCCTTGTTGGAAATGCCGGACCGGAAGGCGGTGTTCCAGTCCCGGCGCCAGAGGATGCTGGGAGAAAAGATCAACTTCGCGACTTTCCTGACAGACTTTATTGAGCATTACAAGGCATGAAAGATTACCTGCCGCTGGAACGGCAAAGAATCCCCAATTACGAGGCGTCGGGCTTTCTGGGGACCCTCAAGCGCTCGGCCCGGGAACACGGCTATCGATCGGCGCTCTGGTATGGGCTGGTCCGACTGAAGGACCATCTGTTCGGAAGTTGGGCCATGCGTTTCCCCTGGGGAGGCGCCCGGAAATGGCTGCAGCGTCAGCGGGGCGTGAAAATCGGCAAGAAGGTCCATTGGGGGACCAACAATGTCGTGGATAATGCCTTCCCGTATTTTGTCATCGTCGAAAATGGGGCCTCCATATCCGGGAATGACTATTTCCTCGCGCACAGCAAGCCGATGGCTTACCATGCGTCGTGCATGCAGTCCTATGTGGCACCGATCATCGTGCGTAAGCATGCCTGGCTGGCCGTCAATGTGACGGTGCTGCCCGGTGTCGAGATCGGCGAAGGAGCCATCGTCTCTGCGGGGAGTGTCGTCAATAAGGACGTCCCTCCGTTTACGATTGTCAGCGGCAATCCTGCCCAGGTTGTGACGGACATTTCCCGGTTGGTGCGCAGGAATTATACCCCGGAGGAATTCGAGCGCTTGCTGGCGGTAAGAAAAGAAAAGTATCAGATCTGATGGATTTCACCCTGTCGAAATATGGCGCCCTGCTGGATGCGTTGAAGGCTTATGGGTTCAACACCCTGGTCCTTCGCCACGACGTGGACCTGCTGCCTGGGAATTCCCTCCGGACGGCGCGTCTGGAGGCGGAAAAGGGCATGCTCGGCATCTACTATTTCCGGGCGGTGCCGGAAAGCTGGGACGAGGGCATCATCAAGGAAATCGCGGCACTGGGTCACGAGATCGGCTACCATTACGAGTCCCTGACCACTTGCAACGGAGATGTGGACGCCGCCTATGCCGATTTCTGCAAGAATTTGGAGGCGCTGCGGAAACTTGTTCCCGTCAGGAGCATCTGCATGCACGGCAGCCCGCGGTCGCCTTACGACAGCAAGGACATCTGGAAGAAGTACGATTACAAGACCCTCGGCATCGGGAACGAGCCCTATCTGGACACGGATTTCTCGAAGGTCTTCTACCTCACGGACACCGGCCGTCGCTGGGATGGTTATAAGGTGAGCGTACGAGACAAAATCCCCCAGTACCAGGAAGAATGGACGGCCCGGGGACTGACCTTCCATACCACGGACGACGTCATAGCCGGTCTCCGGAAGGGCATCATCCCCAAGGACCTGATGGTCACGGTCCATCCCCAGCGCTGGAATCCTTTCGGCCTGAAGTGGGCGAAGGAACTGGTGCTGCAGCATGTGAAGAATATTGTCAAGCGATTAATCATCAAGAAGAAATGATCAACGTTATCGGCCTGGGCTATATCGGCCTTCCCACGGCGCTGATGCTGGCTTCCCATGGACAGGAAGTCGTTGGGACGGATTACAATCCGGAGCTTGTCGCCACGCTGAATGCGGGCAGGACGACCTTCAAGGAGGATGGGCTGGACGAACTGTTCGCCGCCGCCGTGAAGGGCGGGATCCGGTTCACGACGGAATATCAGCAGACGGACATGTACATCGTCTCCGTCCCCACTCCGTACGACAAGTTTTCCAAGAAGGTGGATCCCTGTTATGTGGTTGCTGCGGTGAAGCAGGTGCTGTCCGTGTGCCCGGACGGGGCTACGGTCGTGGTCGAGTCCACGATCTCGCCCGGCACCATCGACAAGTCCGTGCGGCCCGTGATCGTCGAGAGCGGCAAGCAGATCAATCTGGTCCATGCCCCCGAGCGCATCATCCCGGGCAACATGGTCTATGAACTCCTGCACAACAACCGCACGATCGGCGCCGACGACAAGGCGGTGGGGGAGAAGGTCAAGGCCTGCTACGCCAGCTTCTGCCAGGGCGAAATCG
>Ga0310694_10002747_pt1 | contig 17714 bp, 15 predicted proteins | sample 174DNAGHGhighgp2_FD_203884 | JGI IMG/M metagenome (GOLD analysis project Ga0310694, IMG submission 203884) | Sheep rumen microbial communities from Palmerston North, Manawatu-Wanganui, New Zealand - 1742 DNA GHGhigh gp2 (v2) (version 2) | ecosystem: Host-associated > Mammals > Digestive system... | reverse complement strand
GATCCCTGTATGTATCATCGACGACAATCCTGCAAAGTGGGGAAGATCCCTTTATGGCGTACCGATCGTCGGCGGCAAGGATGACATCATCACTAAAGCTGCCGAATACGATATCGATACGATCATATACGCTATTCCTTCTGTTTCCGGTGTAGTTAAGAAGGAATATCTTGATATTGCAAAAGAGACCGGATGTAAGCTCAGGACTATTCCCGGTATCGACCAGCTCGCTAATGGTCAGGTCAGCGTCTCCCAGATCAAGGAAGTCGAACTTGTCGACCTTCTCGGCAGAGATCCGATCACTGTAGATAACTGCGAAGTCTTCGAGATGATCAAAGGCAAGACGATCCTTGTAACAGGCGGCGGCGGATCGATCGGTTCAGAGCTTTGCCGTCAGATCGCATCTCATAATCCTAAGCAGCTCATTATCTTTGATATCTATGAGAATAATGCTTATGAGATCCAGCAGGAGCTCCTTCGTAAGTATAAAGATTCCCTTAATCTTGTTACCCTTATCGGTTCTGTAAGAAATACTCACAGGATCAATTCCGTAATGCAGAAGTATAAGCCGGATATCGTCTTCCATGCTGCTGCACATAAGCATGTTCCTCTTATGGAAGACAGCCCGAATGAAGCTATCAAGAACAACGTAATGGGAACATATAAGACCGCAAAGGCAGCTGCTGAAGCCGGAGTAAGCAAGTTCGTTCTTATCTCTACTGATAAAGCAGTTAACCCGACAAACATCATGGGTGCTACAAAGCGTATCTGTGAGATGGTCGTTCAGATGATGGAAAGACAGTATCCTGATACAACCTTCGTAGCCGTAAGATTCGGTAACGTTTTAGGTTCGAATGGTTCTGTTATCCCTCTGTTCAAGAAGCAGATCGCAGAAGGCGGACCTGTTACAGTCACACATAAAGATATTACGCGTTTCTTCATGACGATACCTGAAGCTGTATCCCTTGTCCTTCAGGCTTCTTACTATGCCTGGGGCGGTGAGATCTTCGTCCTTGATATGGGTGAGCCTGTAAGGATCGATGACATGGCAAGAAACCTCATAAAGCTCTCAGGCTTAAGACCTGATGTCGATATCAAGATCGAATACACAGGCTTAAGACCCGGTGAGAAGCTCTACGAAGAAAAACTCATGGCTGAAGAGGGCATGAAGACTACTAAGAACAAGCTCATCTTCATCGGCAAGCCAATCGAGATGGACGACGTCGAGTTCAAGAAAAAACTCGGAAGGCTTGATGACGACAGCCAGGAAGACGATGAGAATATCAGGCAATACGTTATGGATATCGTACCGACGTATCATCCTACGAAATATGAATAATAAGGAATTGATCTCATGATTGACATTAGTAAAGATCCCAGATTTGAAGGAATAGTTCCTTTTGAAAAGAAAGTATGGTTAGCATCTCCGACTATGCATGGTGATGAACAGCATTGGGTTGATGATGCAATCCAGACAAACTGGGTATCAACAGTTGGCGCTAACATAAATGAAGTTGAGCGTATCTGTGCTGAAAAGATCGGACGTAAACATGCTGTAGCGCTTTCTGCAGGAACAGCTGCTTTACACTTAGCGCTTAAGCTTGCAGGAGAACGTATTTATGGTCAGCCTAAGGTTGGACATGGAACTCTTGAAGGCCGTAAGGTTTTCTGTTCTGATGTTACCTTTGATGCTACAGTTAATCCTGTTGCTTATGAAGGCGGAGAAGCCGTATTTATCGATACAGAATATGATACATTGAATATGGATCCGGAAGCTTTAAAGAAAGCTTTTGAATTATATCCTGATGTTAAGATCGTTGTCCTTGTTCACCTTTATGGAACTCCTGCTAAATATAATGAGATCAGAGCTATATGCGATCAGCATGGTGCACTTATAGTTGAAGATGCTGCTGAATCATTTGGAGCTTCCTATAATGGAATCCAGACAGGAGCATTAGGCGATATAAGTATCATCTCTTTTAACGGAAATAAGATCATTACTGGTTCTGCCGGCGGAATGCTCCTTACAGATGTTGAAGAGGAAGCTAATAAAGCACGTAAATGGTCAACACAATCAAGAGAAGATGCTTCATGGTATCAGCACGAAGAACTTGGCTATAACTATAGAATGAGTAATATTGTTGCAGGCGTAGTTAGAGGCCAGCTCCCTTATCTTGAAGAACATATTGCCAAGAAAAAAGCTATCTATGAAAGGTATAAAGAAGGTCTCAAAGATCTTCCCGTAACGCTGAATCCTTTTGATGAGAATAAAAGCAAGCCTAACTATTGGCTCTCATGCCTTATCATCGATAAGGATGCGATGTGCAAGCAGGTAAGAGGAGAGAAGGATGCACTCTATATCTCTGAACAGGGAAAGAGCTGTCCTACAGAGATCCTTGAAGCTATTGCTGCAATAAATGCAGAAGGAAGACCTATCTGGAAACCTATGCATATGCAGCCGATTTACCGTATGCATTCATTCGTTACCGCTAATGGCAACGGCAGAGCAAGAAGCAATGCATACATTAAAGAATCAGGCATGATCGATGCCGGTGCAGATATCTTCGAAAGAGGATTGTGCTTGCCGAGTGATAATAAGATGACGGTTGAGCAGCAAGAGAGAATAATAGACGTTATTTGTAGATGCTTCAACTAAAACATAAATGGATCTCTAATGTCCTATTTGGAGCATATTGCGTATTTATCGTTTGGTATACGCTTTTTACAAGAAAGGCTAGCTTAACACATTCAATAGATATGCGTTTCATGTGGTCTTACCGTGAGATGCTAGCAGGTGACATTAACTGGAAGAAAGACGTAATTCAGAATCTTTTGAATATCGCTTTCTTTGTACCTTTCGGAATTCTTTTTCCTCTGAAAAAGTGGATCGTTATTTTATTATCGTCTTGTGCTTTTTCTGTATTGATTGAGGCTGCACAGTATTTTTTTAGGCTTGGACTATGTGAACTTGATGATGTTATCTGTAACACGTTAGGAGCAATGATTGGGTTTTGGTTATTAATTGGGGTAAAGAAAATAGTGAGGAAAACACATGAAGCTTGAAAGAAAGCGTGGATTCTATGAGAAATACATTAAGAGAATTCTTGATGTTATATGTAGCCTCCTTGCTATTATTGTTTTTTCCTGGCTTTACTTGATCATTGCTTTGATTGTCAGGATAAAAATGGGTTCACCTGTTCTTTTTAAGCAGCCTCGTCCCGGTATTGTTAAGAATGGTCAAGAGACTATTTTCAATATGTATAAATTCCGCACTATGACGGATGAAAGAGATGAGAATGGAGAATTGCTTCCTGATGATAAAAGATTGCCAAAGTTCGGTGCGTTATTGAGAAAAACAAGTCTTGATGAGTTGCCGGAGGCATTTAATATTTTAAAAGGTGACATGTCAGTAATCGGACCCAGACCTCAGCTTGTTCGTGACATGGTCTTTATGTCAGAAGAACAAAGAATGAGACATACAGCAAAGCCTGGCTTATCTGGTCTTGCACAAGTAAAGGGCAGAAATGCTATTTCTTGGGAAGAAAAGCTTGATTGGGATTTGAAATACATTGAAAAAATCACGTTTTGGGGCGATTTAAAACTTGTATTTTTAACAGTAATATCTGCTTTTGTTAAGGCTGAAGGCATTAGTGACGGGGAGAATGTAACAGCACTTGATTATGGTGATGTGTTATTAAAGGACGGAAAGGTTACTAAAACAGAATACGATTCATTACAGGCAAAAGCTAAATATATGATTACACAGCATAAGGGTATGAAATAATGTCAGAATTAGTATCTATTGTAATGCCTTCATTTAATACAGCCCCATTTATAGCTGAATCTATTAAATCTGTTCTTGCTCAAACCTATTATGATTGGGAACTTATTATAGTTGATGATTGTTCAACAGATAATACGGATGATGTTGTAAAGCCTTTCCTTAGTGATTCGAGAATTCATTATTTGAAAAACGATAAAAACAGTGGTGCTGCTGTTAGCCGTAATAGGGCCTTAAGAGAAGCAAACGGACGTTGGATAGCATTTTTAGACTCGGATGATTTATGGATGTCGGATAAGCTTTCTAAACAAATAAGCTTCATGGAGGAGTACGACTATCATTTTAGTTATACCAATTACGTTGAGATTAATACAGATGGACAGAAGACAGGTGTTTCTGTTACTGGTCCAAAGAAAATAACAAAAACTGGATTCTTCAATTATTGTTGGCCTGGTTGTTTAACAGTTATGTATGACAGAAACGTCGTAGGCCTTATCCAGATTGCAGATATAAAGAAGAATAACGATTATGCCATGTGGTTAAAGGTTTGTCGTAAAGCTGATTGTTACTTATTAAATGATGTTTTGGCCAAGTATCGTCGAGGGCGTGTCGGAAGCGTAAGTACACACAGTATTAAAACTATGATTGGTTGGCATTACAGACTTTATAAGGAAGCAGAAAAGCAGAATTTCTTTTTTTCGGCTTTTAACACTATGAGAAATATAGTCTTTGGCATGTATAAAAAATTGAAATATGTTCATAAACAAGGAGTCAAATAATGGGAGAATTGCCTATTTATAAACGTATATTACTCCGTATATGCAGAATAATGACTGGTAATAAGGGTGTGTATTGTAAAAAAGGAAAAAATAATCATGTCGCTAGTGGAACAGTTTTATATGAGCCATGTACGATAGGAAATTACAATTATTTTGCTCCGTATACGCTTGCGTATAATGCTGTTATTGAAAATTATTGTTCAATCGGACCTGGATGTAGAATAGGTTTGGCGGATCATGATATTCACGCAGTTTCTACAAGAAAGATAATTAACAATGGTTCAGAAGAAATGGAATTATTTGATTATGATCATCCAACCGTGATTGGTAGTGATGTTTGGCTTGGTGCAAATGTTGTAGTTAAGCAGGGTGTGAAAATTGGAACTGGAGCTGTCGTTGGTGCCAACGCTGTTGTAACCCACGATATACCTCCGTATGCTATAGCTGTTGGTGTTCCGGCAAAAGTAAGTTCATTTAGATTTGATGAGAAGCAAATTGAGAAAATTTTAAATTCTAATTGGTATAATTTTGAACTAGATGAAGCGAAAGAACTTGTGAAAAATATGCTTAAAGAGTGAAATCTTATTTTCTTAAAGAGAATTATCATGAAAGAAACCTGTATATTAATAACTTGTGATTATCCTTATGGTACCGGGGAACCTTTTCTCGAAAATGAAATGCCTTTTTTGTCTAAAGCGTTTAATAACATATACATATTTTCATTAAACGCAAATGAAAAAGATAAAATGACTCGTACGCCATCAATGAATTCAAAAGTATATCCTGTTGGATGTTTGCATAATAGTTTACGTATTCCTAAATATGCATTCCAAGGCGTTATTAACAAAGAACCTGAGTTAACAATTCATGAAAAGAATATAAAAAGAATAGTTGCTAGTCTCTATGCAAGAGGCAGATCTGAATATGTTGCAAATTTCATAATTAATACGCTAGAGTCGCAGCATGTGGATTTTTCGAGTTGTACTATTTATAGCTATTGGTTTACCGATCAGGCCATATCGGCTTGGAAGATTAAGAATAGGCTAAAAGGCAATAATAACATTAAAGTTGTTAGTAGAGCACACGGATACGATTTGTATTGGTACAGAAACTCTGCTGGTTTTCTTCCATATCAAGATGCTTCACTTAGAAATTTAGATGGTGTTTTTCCTTGCTCTGAAAATGGCAGCAATTATCTAAAAATCAAATATCCAGAATTACAAGATAAAATTCATACTGAGCGACTCGGTACGTTTGATCATGGCTTATCTCCAGTTCCTGATAAGCCTGTATTTGTCACATGTTGTAGGCTAATGAGTTTTAAACGTGTATCTATGTTTGCTGAGGCCTTTTGCAAATTGATCAAAGTTTTCCCTAATGCGTATTGGTATTGTATAGGTGATGGCGAGGAATTTGAGAAAATTTCAAAGATCATAACAGATAATCATATTGATAACAGTGTAAGCATGCTAGGTATGCTTAGTAATCAGGAGGTGCTTGACTTTTATGAGAAGACCCCTGTTTCGTATTTTATAAATGTTAGTTCATTTGAAGGCGTTCCTGTTTCCATAATGGAAGCTATGTCTTTTGGGATACCTGTTATTGCTACTAATGCTGGTGGAACAGGTGAATTAGTATCAGAGAAATGTGGACGACTATTAAGTTTAGATACTGATTCTTCAACTCTATTTAATATTGTTGAAAACGAGGTTAATCTCCCAAGTGCTGAGTATGAGAAAAAGCGTCTAAATGCAAGAAAAGTATGGTCAGTATTATCTTCTGCTGAAAAGAATTATTCAGCTTGGTGTTCATATCTGAGTGAATGATTGGAGAAATAATATGGAGCGATTACTTTGTATTGTAGGTTCTTTAAATGCTGGTGGAGCAGAAACTTTCTTAATGAAGGTATATAGATGTATAGATCGTAACAAATATCAGATGGACTTTTGTGTTGCTAATCCTGAACATGGTGTTTATGAGAATGAGATAATATCGATGGGGGGGAAGATTTATACAATTCCATGTAAAACGGAAGGCTATAAATCTTTTAAGGAATCATTATTTAAAGTTGTTAAAAATGGTGGCTATAAAAATGTATTAAGAATCACTTCTAATGCAGCTGGTTTTCTTGATTTAAAAATAGCAAAGAAAGCAGGTGCAACGAGGTGTATCGCTCGTTCTAGCAATTCTAGCGACGGTGGAGACTTGAAAAGTAGAGTAATTAATGATTTGTCTAGATGTTTGTTTTTAAAATATGTCGATGTTATGGTGGCGCCGTCTGATCTTGCTGCAGTTTATACTTTTGGTAAAAAAGCTGTTTCTGCTGGAAAAGTACAAAAGTTAAATAATGCAGTTGATTTAGGCTTTTTTAGTTTTTCGATTTCTGGTAGAAATCGTATTAGAGATGAGTTTGGATTAGGTGATGGCCTTGTTTTTGGTCATGTTGGTCGTTTTATGAATCAAAAAAACCATGCTTATTTAATTAGTGTATTTGCTGAAATCAGAAAACTAGTTGATGCAAAACTCCTGTTGGTTGGCAAAGGCGAATTAGAAGATGAAATTCGGAATCAAGTAGTTAAGCTTGGTCTGGTTAATGATGTTATTTTTTCTGGAATTAGAAAAGATGTTCCCGATTTGTTATCTGCAATGGATGTAATGATTTTTCCTTCTTTTTATGAAGGTATGCCAAATACTGTTATTGAAGCACAGGCAACAGGATTGCCTTGTTTAGTTTCTGATTCTATTACTACTGAGGCAAATATAACGGGGCTAGTTACTTTTAAATCATTATTGGATAGCCCTAATGAATGGGCAAAAAAAGCAATAGAAATATGTTCTAACAGTAGAATTGATACGACTTCTAAATTCATAAATGCTGGATATGATATCGAGAGTTCGACTAATAAATTTATAAAAGTAATGTTTGGTTAAATATTAAGCAAGGTATATTTGATATGAGACGAATAATTAAAGGTGCAATAAAGTATATATTTGATAAAAATTATAGATACCTTTTTAATTGTAGCAAAGGCAAATATGACTATCTTTCTGACGAAGAATACTTGAAAAGATATTATCGTGCTTATTATCAAAAAGAATTTGATTTAAATAATCTTCTAACTTTCGGTGACAAATTGCAATTTATCAAATTGAATTATAGATCTGAAAGTATGACTCAAATGGTAGATAAATTTGAGGTAAGAAAGCATGTAGCTAAGCTAATTGGTGAAGAGTATTTAATACCGTTATTAGGTGTTTGGGATAGTCCGGAAGAGATTGATTTCAACAATTTACCTTCGGCTTTTGTGCTGAAATGCAACCATAATAGTGGAACCGGCATGGTTATTTGTCGTGATAAAAGAAATATCAATATTAAAGAAGTTATCAGAGGTCTAAATGCAGGGCTTAAAGAGGATTACTATTTAAAAAATAGGGAATGGCCATATAAAAATGTTAAGAGAAGAATTATCTGCGAAGCATTTATGAAGGATGGAAATAGAGATGAATTAGCAGATTATAAGTTCTATTGCTTTAATGGAATTCCATGTTATTGTCAGGTGATTCAAGATAGAAGCACTCATGAAACTGTTGATTTTTTTGATATGAATTGGGTTCATCAAGATTTTACTGGTTTTGGGAAGAAATATGATTATTCAAAAGCAGGTATTGTTTGTCCCAAAACATTTAATGATATGAAAAGATTTGCCAAGATTTTATCTGAAGATTTCCCTTTTGTAAGAGTTGATTTTTATGAGATTAATGGGAAGCTGTATTTTGGCGAGTTAACATTTTTCCCAAATGGTGGTTTTGGTAATTTTTATCCTTATGAATGGAATAAAAAAATAGGAGATTTGATCTTACTATAATATTTAGGTGAGTTTATGAGTTATATTACTGTTTGTACGCCAACATATAATAGAGGAAATCTATTATATAGACCATATCAGAGTTTATGTAATCAAACTTTTAAAGATTTCATTTGGTTAATTATTGATGATGGATCTACTGATGATACTAAACAGATTGTCGAAGACTTTATTGGTGAAGGAAAACTAAACATTAAATATATCTACAAGAAAAATGGTGGACGTGCATCTGCGCTAAATGAATCTTATAAACACATTGATACTAAATATGTAATTAATCTCGACTCTGATGATGCGTATTTGCCTGATGCTTTGATGCATGTGCATGATGCATGGGAATCAATTCCGGAATCTGATCGAGAGCGTTTTTGGTGTGTAACCGGACACAGTATAGATTCATCGACTGGCAAACAGATTGGAAAAAACTGGCCAGAAGGGATTAATAATTTGTGCGGGGAAAAACAACATAAAGTGATTCTGAAATATAAGGGCGGCGAAAAATCTTGTTGTAGAAGAATAGACGTGTTAAAGAAATATCCATTTCCAGTGTTGCCGGGAACAAATTTTGTTCCTGAAGATCTTGTATGGGAAGATATCAATAGAACATATGACCAATTTTGTGTTAATGACATTTTTCGTATTTATTATACTGATAGTTGTGATAGTTTATCTAAAGGTAAGGGGATTGAGTTAAATAAAAAGATTGGATACTACTATCTCTCATTGTTCTATTTAAATAAGTGTTATTATCAATTTTTTTACAATAAATGGGCAAAGTTAGCTCCTTTAAATGTAGCTCGCCTAGCTATTATTTTAGGTAAAAAGTATTCGGATACAATGAAAGATATATCTAATGGATTTAAAAGACTATTAGTTTCATTATCATGGCCAATAATGATGGCATTTGTAAAAATCTATTACAAATAATTGTAAGTTGAATATTAGTATATTTATCTGATTCTATATACTGTTAATTGTTTTTTTGGAGATAGGGTTTTATGTCGGATGTAAGCGGAAAAGCTAAAAAAGCAACAAAATGGTCGCTTATTACTGAAATATCATCTAAACTGGTAGCGCCAGTTGTAAATATGGTTTTGGCAAGGGTGTTAACACCTGAGGCCTTTGGTATGGTGGCAACTGTTACTATGGTAACAAGTTTAGCTGACTTGTTCACTGATACAGGATTTCAAAAATTCCTTATTCAGCATGATTTTGTTGATGAGGATTCGTTATACAAATTTGCAAATGTAGCATTTTGGACAAATTTGTTTTTGTCTATTTTTAGTTGGCTTTTAATTTTCGTTTTTAGAAATAATATCGTCGCCGCTATTGGAAATCCAGGGCTTGGAATGGCTCTGGCAATTGCTTCTTTGGCTCTTCCAATGACGTCTTTTTCAAGTATTCAAACAGCTTTTTTCAGAAGGAAATTTGATTTTAAGACTTTGTTTTGGGCAAAGATAATTGGAATAATAATACCGATATTTGTTACGGTTCCATTAGCTTTGATTTTAAAGAATTTTTGGGCAATTATATACGGTAATTTAGTAGTAAATTTATGTAATGCAATATTATTAACGTGGAGATCCAAATGGAAGCCTAGATTTTTCTTTAAATTTAAAATGTTAAAGGAAATGTTTGCTTTTAGCATGTGGACTTTCTTTGAGCAACTTTTGGGATGGGCTAATTTGAATCTTGGTATTTTTGTTGTAGGTCTTTCTTTGTCAACTTATTATGTTGGTATTTATAAGACTTCTATGACAACAGCAAATCAAATAATAGCAATATTTACTAATGCCTTTTCTCCGGTTCTAGTTTCGGCTTTATCTCGCTTAAAAGAAAATCAACAAGAGTTTAATGACTTTTTTTACAAATTTGTTAAAAATACTAGTATTATAATCCTTCCGCTTGGCGTTGGAATGTTTATTTATCGCGAGTTATTAACGAGTATATTATTAGGTTCTCAGTGGGATGAAGCAGCTGATTTTATCGGACTATGGGCTTTGGTTAGATCTTTTTATATTATTTTTGGCTTTTTTGCTATGGAAGCATTTGTATCAAGTGGAAAACCAAAATATAGTGTTCTATCCCAATTTATTGGCATGTTGTTTTTAATACCTGCTTTGGCAATAACTTCTTCACAAGGATATCAAACACTTTTTGTTACAAGATCGTTGCTTGTCATTGCTGATGCAGTTGTAAGATTGATTTTGTTGTATAGAGTTTTAAATATTTCTGCAAAGAATATAATCTGTAACGTATGGCCATTCCTTGGTGCATCTCTTGTTATGGGTAGTTTTGGCTTTTTGTTTGTCTTGTTTTTTAATAGTTATATAATTCAATTTGTAACTTGTTTGTTATGCGTTGTTATATATTTTGGTATTTTATTAATGTTTAAATGTACAAGAAGACAACTTCTTGAACTTGTGGAAGTAATAAAGAAATGATTGGTAATTGTGTTAGTTGCTAAATCTAAAGGTGTCGTTTTTTGATTCAAGGTGGTAGTCTAATGACAATTAAATCGTATTATAAGTTCCAGTTATTGCTATCTTCTTTTTTACTAAGTAGTTTGTTTATTTTTGAAACTTATACTTTTTTTCAAGCTGTTTCGTTTTTGGTTTCTTTCGTTATTTTTCTGCTTTATGTAATTAAAAATAAAGGGAAAGTATATCTTCGGTTTTCTAGAATGCATATATTTATGTTAATGTTCATTCTATATTCTGCTTGTTCTATTCTTTGGTCCGTTGATGCTAAGAATACGATTGGTCAAGTTACAGTTTTGATTAAACTGTTCATATTAATATCACTTTTATATCCTTGTTTTGATGAAATTTCAGGTTCAAATACTCTTTTAAAGACAATAATGTATTCAGGATATTTGGTATCGATTTATACTATTTTTTATTCTGGATTGCAATATTCTCTAAATTTGTTTTTATCTGCACGAAGGCTTGTTGTCTCTGTCATGAATGTAAATGGACTTGGAATTATTGCTGCATTATCTTTACTTGTTACATTGCACTATTTTGTTGAAAAGGAACGAAGCCTTTTACTTTTTGGAGCAATCCCAAGCTTTATGATGGTTATAATGTCTGGAAGTAAAAAGGCGTTTATTATACTGTTTGCTGGAATAGTTTTATATTTTATAATAAATTCTTTATTATCCGGCGCTACTATTACTAAACTGTTTAAAATTGTCCTTGTTGTGTTTTTGATTTTTATAGGCTTCTTTTTAGTAATGCGTTTAAGTGTATTCTCAGGAATTGTAGATCGCTTTTCTAGATTTTTTGGCGATGGAGATACTGATAACTCTTCTATTTTAAGAAAACAAATGATTGATATCGCCATTCAGAATTTTAAAGATCATCCAATTATTGGTACTGGTATAGGTTCTTCGAATTCTATTCTTTCTTCTCGTATTAATTTTAATGCTTATTATCACAACAACTTTGTTGAGTTATTGTCATGTGGTGGTTTGTTAGGCTTTATTATTTATTATATTTTGTCCTATGGTTTTATTGTCGTTAGTTTATTAAAAGCTAGACATAATAAAGATAAGCAGTGGAAACTGATAGTTTCTATGGTTTTTGTCCTCTTAATGTCTGACTACGGAATGGTTTCTTATTATTCAAAACATATGTACATTTTTTATATGCTTTTATTTATTTATTGTGAAAGGAACTGTTCTAATTATTTTGGAGATAATAAGGAAAAGCAGAAAAAATATAACAAGTTGATTTTTATGTAAATGCGAATAATACGAGTGTTATTTATATTCTAGATGATTGTATGTTAATTGTTTTATAAATCCTTCTAAGGAAAAGGGAGATTCTTCATTGATTACTATAGATTCAGACCAAGTTTGCTTTCTTGAGCTTATAAAAGCCTCGCTTTTTAATATATGTCCATCTATTCCTGAAAATGTAAATTGGAATAATGTATATGATTTTGCAAAAACACAGTGTGTGTTGTCGTTAGTAGCATCTAGTGTTCCGTTTGAGCATAGAAATGAATGGATCATAGGGTCATATCAATGTAAAGCATATTACATGCGGATGTTATATGAACAGGATATGTTAGTCAGATTATTTAATTCTAAAAATATTCCTTTAGTTATATTTAAAGGAACAGCAGCCTCCCTTTACTATCCAAATCCAACGTTAAGAACATTTGGAGATATAGATTTTTATGTTTCAGAGATCAACTGGGATTTGGCATGCAATTTGCTTAAGGAAAATGGATATAAATTTATAACTTCTGATGTTAGACATCAAGAGTTTCAAAAGAATGAAATGACATTTGAACTTCATTCAAAGATTAGCAGTAAGCACTATAATGATGTCGAAAGTATCTTTTGTAATGGTTTAAAAAATGCCGTTGAATATAAAATAGGTAATTATTCTTTTCCCGGATTACCGCCATATGAGAATGGACTAGTTCTTTTAGGTCACATAATGCAACACTTGAAGTCTTCTGGTATAGGATTACGTCAAATAATAGACTGGATGATGTTTGTTCATAAAGAACTAAATGATTCGGCATGGGAGGACAGTTTTAGACCTTATGCTGTTGAAGCTGGTCTTGAGAAATTAGCCGTAATAGTAACATACATGTGTAAAAAGTGGTTAGGTTTATCCGATTCGATTACATGGTGCGATAATGCTGATGAGGAAGTGGCTGATCAACTTTTAATTTGGATTCTGGATGATGGCAATTTAGGACAGTATAGAGCTCCAGTTGAAAATGTAAAGAAGTCTATGCGTGAAGAAGGAATTTTTAAATATCTTCAGCGAGCTGGTCTTGAAAATTGGTTATTGCCTCAAAAATACATTGTTTTTAAACCATTTGCTTGGATTTTTCAATTGTGTAAGTATATACATATGGTTTTCGCTTCTTTGTTTACTGGCAAAAAAATGTTTATGAAAGGTAAACATAAAATGAGTTTGGAAGAATTATGGGAAAGATTGGAATAATAGTGTTTGAATTAGTGTTTTTCGTTCAAAATTATAGATAATGATATTTGCATACAAATTAAATAGGGTTTGTATCTGATGGTTAATCGTATAGATAATAGACAATATAGCAATAGCATAGAAAACTGTTCTTTTGTAAAAACTGTTTTGATGATTATTGTAGTCTTATATCACAGTATTCTTTTTTGGGCTGGAAACTGGTTTTCTGCTGTTGGAACAAGAGAATATATAGCTCCTGTTGACTATTTTTCGGGCTATCTAAATACATTTCATGTATATTGTTTTGTTTTGACTTCTGGCTATCTTTTTTCTTTTCTTCGATTTGAAACAAACAAATACCAGCAATTTGGTAAGTTTATAAAACAAAAAATATTTAGACTTTTGATTCCATATTTCTTTGTGTCCGTTATATGGGCAATTCCTATAGGACAGTTTTATTATCATTTAAGTGTAAATGATGTTTTATATAAATATTTGTTAGGTATTGCTCCAAGCCAGTTATGGTTTTTATTAATGCTATTTTGGGTTTTTGTTATAGTTTGGCCATTTTCAAAAAGGATACACAGTAGCAAATTAATATCTTTTTTGTTTGCTGGAATATTCTATATCATAGGAATAGTTGGAGATCATTTATTTAACAACTATTTTCAGATATGGACAGCTTGTCAGTTTGTGTTGTTTTTTGTTCTTGGAATGAAATTGCGCGATGCTCATAGTAACGGAAAGTTAATAAATCTAAAATGGTATTTTCTTGTAGTATTATTTGTATTTGATGTATTTTTATACATTTTGAAAATTCGATTTTTACCCAAAGGCGTAATTATATATACATGTGTTGAGATCTTTATAGAACTAGTCTTGAATATAATCGGAGCATTGCTTGCGTTTTATATTTTACAAGCAATTGCGAGCAAAACTGGTAATATTAATTTATGCAATAGCAAATGGTATATGACACTCGCAAAGTCATCGATGATAATATATTTATTTCATCAACAGTTAATTTATTTATCAATTGCAATATTTAATTCGTTGATTAATCCATTTCTTAATATGCTTATTAACTTCGTGTTTTCTGTTAGTGTTTCTGTTATTATTGCCGTTGTGTTTACCTCAAATAAATATCTCTGTTTCCTTGTGGGGGAGAAAAGCAACCCTAAAATAGTAAAGCAATAATATAATAAAAGAGCGGTATCAGTTTGATACCGCTTATCATTTTATTTAGGTTATTTGCTATATTCTTTATACCACTCCGCAAATTTCCTCAATCCATCTCTGATCCCGATCGTTGGCCTGAATCCGTAATCATCTTCAAGTGCTTTGCTGTCAGCGTAGGTGACAGGGACATCTCCGGGCTGCATGGGAACTAATTCGCGGTGTCCTTCAAAGTCATAGTCTTGAGGTAAGACACCGGCTCTGACAAGTTCTTCCTGTAATGTGCTGATGTAATCTAAGAGGTTCTCCGGTGTGCCACCGCCAATGTTATATACGGCATAAGGAGGCAAGGGGAGACCATCTTCACCATTAGCTTTCTCAGGAGCACCCTGCATTACTCTGTAAACACCTTCTACGATGTCATCGATGTAAGTGAAGTCTCTTTTGCAGTTGCCGTAATTGAAGATCTGGATGGTCTTTCCGGCAACGAGTTTCTCTGTTGCAGAATAATAGAACATATCAGGTCTTCCGGCAGGGCCGTAAACCGTAAAGAATCTTAATCCTGTAGTAGGGATGTTATAAAGTTTTGAGTAGCAATGGGCAATGAGCTCATTGCTCTTTTTTGTTGCGGCGTAAAGTGATACCGGGTTATCAACTTTGTCTTCAACTGAGAAAGGGACTTTCTTGTTTCCGCCGTAAACTGAAGAACTGGAAGCATAGACTAAGTGTTCTACTTCGTTATATCTGCAGGCTTCAAGGATGTTATAAAAGCCGATGATGTTTGATTCTATATAAACATCAGGGTGATCGATCGAATAACGGACACCGGCCTGAGCAGCAAGGTTTACTACAATAGAGGGCTTATATTCATTAAAAATATTGTCGATAAGCACCTTATCGGCAATGCTTCCTTTGATGAAGACATGCTTAACAGGTGATGTCTCAGCTACTTCCTTGATCTGCTCTAAGCGGTATTCCTTGAGCTTCGGATCGTAGTAATCGTTCATGTTATCAAGGGAGATAACTGTACCGTCAGTCATTTCCTTTAATAATCTGATAACAAGATTTGCGCCGACAAATCCGGGTGATCCAGTTACAAGTATAGTCTTACCGTTAAGTTCTACTTTTGTCTTACCCATATTAATCTCTCCTGAACAGGTCTCTTGTGTAAACTTTGTCTTCGACGTCATCCAGAACCGGGTCGTAACGGTTAGCAATAATGCAGCCGCACTTCTTCTTGAACTTCTTCAAGTCGTTTACGACCTGAGAACCAAAGAAGGTTGTACCATTCTCAAGAGTAGGTTCATAGATAATGACTGTGGCGCCTTTAGCCTTGATGCGCTTCATTACGCCCTGGATAGAACTCTGACGGAAGTTGTCTGAATTAGACTTCATCGTTAGGCGGTAAACGCCTACAACGATCTCTTTTTGTTTCTGTTCCTTATTCTTTGAATATGATTCACTGTTGCCATAAGTTCCTGCGATCTCAAGAACTCTGTCTGCAATAAAGTCCTTTCTGGTCCTGTTGGACTCAACAATTGCCTGAATTAGGTTCTCCGGAACGTCCTGATAATTAGCCAGGAGCTGCTTGGTATCCTTGGGGAGGCAGTATCCGCCGTAACCGAAAGAAGGATTGTTGTAGTAGTCACCAACTCTGGGATCCAGGCTTACTCCTTTGATGATGTCGGCGGTGTTAAGTCCTTTCATTTCGGCATATGTATCTAATTCATTGAAGTAAGAGACTCTTAAGGCCAGGTATGTATTTACAAAGAGCTTTGTAGCTTCAGCTTCGGTTGTACCCATAAAGAGCGTCTCGATATTTTCTTTAATCGCGCCCTGCTGTAAGAGAGAGGCAAAAGTCTTTGCTACGCCTAAGTTATACTCGTCACAGCCAACAATAATACGGCTAGGGTAGAGGTTATCGTAAAGCGCCTTAGATTCTCTTAAGAATTCAGGACTGAAAATAATATTGTCCATGTTAAGCTTTTCACGTACATGAGCAGTATAGCCTACAGGAATAGTTGATTTGATAACTATAGTAGGCTTGGTCTTGTTGCGTTTGGTAACATTCTTGATCTGTGTGATAACGCTTTCTACAGCTGAACAGTCAAAGAAATTCTTCTGAGGATCGTAGTTTGTAGGAGCAGCCACAATGATGAAATCAGCATTCTTATATGCCTTATCACCATCTATAGTTGCTGTAAGATTAAGAGAACGCTTGCCTTCGGCTGCTTCATTTAAGAAACGCTCGATATATTCGTCCTGAATAGGGGAGATGCCGTTATTGAGCTTATCAACCTTTTCTTTGACGATATCGACAGCAGTAACTTCATTATGCTGAGCTAAGAGAACCGCAAGGGATAAGCCGACATAACCAGTGCCGGCAACAGCAATCTTATACTTTCTAGTTACAGCTTCCTTGGTTTTAGCCGGATCAGCAAACACATCGTTGATATTAAAGTCCAGAACTGATGCTAAAGCCATTAACTGATTGGCTGAAGGGGTGAATTCCTTATTTTCAAGCTGAGATATAAGCGCGCGGTTGATACCGGTCGCTTTGCTGAGGTCTGTTTGTGTAAGCTTCTTAGCTTTGCGTTGTGCGATAACTTTTGATGAAAGCAAGTCTGCGGATAAAGTCTTCATGAATAATCTCCTATGCTATTATGTGGCAAGGATAACATTTCAAACGCAATATTGTCAATAATTCGTATTGTGGTGTTATTAACAATAACATTGCTGGCGCACGTGTCTATGGCAGTATAAATATACTAATCGGATATTTATTTGTTAAAATCTCATCAATACTAAATAAAGGAGTTTCAGTCTTGCTCGTCAGTGTAATCGTACCGGTTTATAATGTCGCTCCCTATCTTCGCGAGGCGTTAGATAGTGTTGTTAACCAGACTTATAAAGATCTGGAGATCATTATCGTTGACGACGGTTCTGACGACGGATCGGCCTCTATTTGCGAAGAATATGCTTCTTCTGACCCACGTATTAAGCTGATACATCAGGCCAACAATGGCTTGAGTGGAGCAAGAAATACCGGATTAGAGAGCGCTACGGGCGATTTTGTTTCTTTTGTTGATTCCGATGACTCTGTTTCTCCGGTTTTTATAGAAAATCTGGTTAATGCTATAACTTCAGCTTCTGCATCCATTGC
>Ga0310694_10002746_pt1 | contig 17726 bp, 16 predicted proteins | sample 174DNAGHGhighgp2_FD_203884 | JGI IMG/M metagenome (GOLD analysis project Ga0310694, IMG submission 203884) | Sheep rumen microbial communities from Palmerston North, Manawatu-Wanganui, New Zealand - 1742 DNA GHGhigh gp2 (v2) (version 2) | ecosystem: Host-associated > Mammals > Digestive system... | reverse complement strand
CGTATGGCCTCGCAGATGTATGCCGATTTCGACAACATTCCTGACTCGGTGTTCATCAACCGCCTGCACCGCCTGCACACCGTCGTCCCAATGACCTACAATTCGGAGGTCCGTGCCTATATCAAGGTCTATGTCCGCATCATGAGCCGACGGCTTGACGCCATGCTCTCGCTTTCCGAGTACTATTTCCCGATGTTTGAGGAGACCCTCGACCGCTACGGCGTCCCCGAGGAATTGAAGTATCTTACCATCGTCGAGTCGGCCCTCAACCCACAGGCCACCTCGCGCGCCGGCGCCGCCGGTCTGTGGCAGTTCATGTACGGCACGGGCAAGAACTACGACCTCGAGGTCAATTCGCTTGTCGACGAGCGCCGCGACCCCTTCAAATCAACCGTCGCTGCGGCCCGCTACCTGCATTTCCTCTACGACCTCTACGGCGACTGGCAACTGGCGATGGCCGCCTACAACTGCGGCCCTGGCAACGTCAATAAGGCCATCGCACGCTCGGGCGGCAAGAAATCGTTCTGGAGCATATATCCTTACCTCCCACGCGAGACAAGAGGATACATTCCTAAATATATAGGCGCCACATACATAATGAATTACTACCACGAGCATGGTCTCTCGGCCGGACGCTACGAACTGCCTCTGCGCACAGACACCGTCCACCTGCATCATGACGTCCATTTGGCTGTCGTCGAGAAATTTACAGGCATCAGCCGTGAGAAGATTCATCAGCTCAATCCGCAGTTCCGCACAGACGTCATCCCTGCATCGTCGCGCGACTACGCCGTGGCTCTTCCTGTCGACAAGTTGTCGCTGTTCCTTCGCTATGAGGACACTATCTGCCAGGAGTCGAAGGACACTATCACCAAGAACTCTGTCGTCCACGTCACCGCCGGCACAATCGTGTACCACACGGTCAAAAAGGGCGAGACCTACGCCTCCATTGCTCGCAAATACGGTGTGTCGCAGTCTAATCTGCGCCGCTGGAACGGCAAGAGCCGCAAAAGCACTCTGAAGGTGGGCATGCGCCTCAAGATTCACCTGCCGGCGCCACCTCAGACCGCTAATACAGACAGCGCACCGTCCGACACCGTCGCCGTCGTTACTGATACGGTGGTGGAAAACAAGACTGTCGCCACCGCACCATCCTCATCGCCAAAACCTGTTTTCCATGTGGTACGCAAAGGTGATAATCTGACAATGATAGCCAAGAAGTATGGCGTCACTGTGCAGAGCATAAAGCAGAAAAACAAGCTGCGCAACGATGTCGTACAGGTAGGCCAACGTCTTAGGATTAAGTGAGTGTTATTCTATGCAGTACACCGTCTGACAGAGCCACAAACATGAATCTCTATATTCCTAATTTTGAATCATGAAAAAGCCATTCACCGAGACCCTCTTCTGGAAAATAATCAAGAACAAATACTTCATTGTCTGTTTTGTGTTCGTGTTGATAATTCTTTTCATTGACGAGAACAACGCTCTGGTTGTCCGTTCTTTGAAGAAGGATGTCGCCGAGCTCAACCACGTCATCGACACCATGAAGATAGGTATCCGTCAAGACAGCATCAATGCCGAACGGCTGAAATACAGCATCGACTCTATCGAACGCTACGGCCGCGAGAACTATTATATGAAACGCGAGTCCGAGGATGTCTTCATCATCAACCGCGAGTCCGAGGAAGAATGATTTCACCTCTTCGGTCTCTTTTGACTGCCTCTATAGGACAACTCTTTAAAAATAAATCATACACGCCATGCGTACTAATACCATCATCCGTCATTCAGCTGTCATTCTGTTTGCAGTATTTCTTGCCCTCACAGCCTCGTCTTGCAAATTCATCAAGCAGGTGCTGAATACAGACCTCTCCGACGAGGATTATATTGTCGGTCAGCTATATGCTGACGAGTACGTAAAGGAGACACCTCCCGTCATCAACCGTCGCAACAACAGCACCTCCTCGTCCTCTAATGTCAGCAAGATGGGTATCGAGTTGAGCGTTAAGGACAATAAGGCGCTGTATGCCGCTATCGACAAATGGTATGGCACTCCTTACCAATATGGTGGGTGTAGCCTCTCGGGTGTCGATTGCTCTTGTTTTGTGGGTAATGTCTATAAGTCGGTTTATGGCGTTACACTTCACCGCATCGCAGCCGACATTCAGAAGGATATGGACAAGATGATTGGCCGCAACGCACTGCGCGAAGGCGACGTGGTCTTCTTCACCAACAGCAACGGCAAGGTCTCGCATGTGGGCATCTACCTCAAGGACGACCTCTTCGTCCACTCCTCCACCTCCAACGGCGTAATTGTCAGCTCGCTGGACAACAGCTACTGGAAAAAGCATTTCTACAAGGGCGGTCGCCACAAGTCAGTGACTACCAACTATTGATTCTTACGGCACCAACACTTTGAGTGATTTGCGGACGTTGACGAAACGTATCTCTTCGCCTACGCGTTCGCCCTCGCCGTCTATGTTGACCCATTGCTCCTTGTTGTTGTATACTGTCACCTCGTGGGCTTTGAAATACTCCACATGCTGCGACAGCTCAAAATGGTTCAGATAGAGTAGGGGAGCCGTCAGTGGCAGATGCATCAACGGTATGCGGTCTACGATGCAGACATCTATCAGCCCGTCGTCGAGTTGCGCCAGTGGCGCTATTGCCGTATTGAAGCCGAACTGGTTGGAATTGGCGAAGCTGATGAACCATGCCATGCGCTCTATCTCTTTGCCGTCGATGTTCAGACGGTATACGTGTTCCTTGTATGTCGGGTAGTCGCTGATGATGATGCGTGCATAAGCCTGCAAGCCACGCACCTTCGCCTGTTTCATGCGTCGTGCCACGCGTGCGTCAAAGCCTATGCCTGCTATGCTTGCCACTATGCGGTCGTTGGCATAGATTGTGTCTATCTCGGCAACCTTGTAGTGGTTGATAGCCTCTATGGCGTGTGCTGGCGTCAGCGGTATTTTCAGGTTGCGTGCCAGGCCGTTGCCACTGCCACAGGGTATGATGCCGAGGACCATCTGGCTTCCGGCAATTCCCGACACCACGTCGTTCACGCTGCCGTCGCCACCCACGGCGACCACTGCGTCGAAGTTGCCGTCGCCTACGGCCTCGCGGGCTATCTCCGCCCCGTGGTGGGCATATTCAGTGTAGCACACCGTGTAGTCGAAGAGGGTGTGGTCGAGGCTGTTCTGAAGCACGGTCTCTATCTTATTCTGCTTGCCGATGCCGGAAATAGGATTTACTATTATCAGCAGGTTGCGTCTCATGACGATAAATTAAGGTTTATACTTCGACTGTTGCAGTATCTGCTGCGAGTCGTTGTTGGCGAAGAGGTCGGCGAGCGAGCTGCCACTGTTCTCCATGTAGCGGCGCACTATCTGCCACCCGATATAGTCTGTCGTGCGCGGTGCCGAGTCCTTGAAGGCGTTGGTCTTGGGCGCCTCATCCACGAAGTTGTGATAGCGGTTGTAGTCCTTCTCGTACAGCAGGTTGTTCTGTATGAAGTACTTCCAGATGTTGCTCTCGTTCTTTCTTGCCCATTCCATCTGCTCTTCGCTGTAGCGTATCTTTAGTCTATCCTCCTTGCCGGGCATCGTCTTGTCGAGGAAATAGAGCACCTTGCCTTCTGCCACCATCAAGTCGAGCATCGTGGTGTTGTCCTCGTCGGGCGAAGCAATGTATTGTCGGGCCACCTCGGCCATTATGTCTGAGGCTATGAGGCTGCTGTCGCACCGCTCCACGATGTACATGGGCAGGTCGAAGTAGCTGTGTTTCTCCATATAAGGAAGCACATACTGGTCTATGCTTACCAGCAGGCTGCGGCTGTCGCGGTCTACAACAATGCGCTGGCTGTAGTCCAATAAGCCCGAAACGAAGGTGGCATAATGCTCTATGTCAATGTCATCCATGAGCTTATGTGCCTTCGCCATAGCATTGCCTACTTCTTTTTCCAGCCATCGCAGGTCGGCATAGTGCGTCATGACGCTCTGGTAGATGGAGCGCATGATGTTGTCTGAGGCGAAGTCCATCAGATTATGCATGTATTCTGCATTGTCGGGGTAGATGTTCAGCATCGGGCAGGGGTAGGCTTTTTTGAACTCTGCCAGCCTTGTGGCCATCTGCTGTTGGGGTGTGTCGAAGACCACCTTCTCAAAGCGCAGAAACTCTATCGTCGCGCCTCTCTTGCTGCTGCAGCCGGCGGCAAGTGTGAGTATCAGGACGTTGCAAAATAATATCCTTATATGTTTTCTCATTGTGTTTGTTGCTGGTTTCAGTACAGTTCGGCAGGAATGGTGCTTTTGGCGTTCTCGAAATCTTCTACGGTGTCAAGCTCGCAGGAAAAGAGGTCGCTGACGTCCAGGACTTTGAAGGTGTGTCCCTGTGGTATCAGCCGTTCGAAGGCCAGCTCGTAGAACGAGTTCACCAATTTCTCCTCATTCATCATCTTGTCCAGTTCGCGGTATAGGGCTGTGGTGTATTCCCTGCCCATACGCTCTATGCCGAGGCTCTCGCCGATGGCCTCCTTGGGGTTGCAGGTCTTGTTGAGTTCTCTGATGTCGCCTTTCTGGTCGACGATGACTTTTATCTCTTCCATGCCCAGCTCATGGCGTATGAGGGTCAGCACGTTGTTGTCACGGCTGTCGAGTACGCGACGCACTATTTTCCCGTCGTAGAGCAGGTCGCTGTCGAGCAACAGCATGTCGGCTCCTTCGGCGAAGGGGCGTGCCAGCCACAGCGAGTAAATGTTGTTGGTCGTCGCGTAGTCAGCATTGTGGATAAAGGTGACCTTCAGTGTCGGATAGTGTGTCTTGACGAAGTCTTCAATCTGCTCATGCAGGTATCCCGTGACGATGCAGAAATCCTCTATGCCATTGGCTGTCAGTGCGTCGAGCGAGCGTTGCAACAGGGAGCGGTCGCCTATTTTCAGCAGGCTCTTGGGTGTGTGTTCGGTGAGGGGACGCAACCGTGACGCCGTCCCCGCGGCAAGTATAAGCGCTTTCATTTGTTTTCTTGTTTTTCGGTAGATGTTGTGTTTTCGCCGTTTGCAGGCATGTTGTCATCTGACGGTAGTGGCGGTATCTCGCCTGATTCTATCTGCGTGTTGGCTCGTTCCTTTTCCTCTTTCCAGTTGCCTCCGCTTATCTTCATCAGTACCAGTCCTACGAATATCCAGAATATCTCGCGGACTCTGCAGATGATGCAGACGAAGATGCCCAGTGCAGGTGAGAGGCTCAGCAGTGCTATCGACACCACAAAACCGCCCTCCTGCACACCCAGTTGCATGGGCAGGAATCCTATGATGTTGGCCAGCAGGGTTGTGATGGCCACAATCATTATGGAGTGGACAAATGTTATCATTATGCCACTGAGGCCTCCTCCGTTGTCGACGCCGAAAAGCAGTAGCATGAATAGTATCTCGAGGCTCTGCGCCACGCGGGCGCCCACCTCGATGGCAAGGCTGCCGTAGAAGGTGCGTTTGTCCTGACTGTGGATGGCGGCTATCTGTGTGTCGACATTCTTCAGCGACTCGTCGTGGCGTTCCAGAAAACGGGCGGCCCATTTGTGCAGCCCAGGCAATTTGCCTACCAGCTTGACCAGTTTCACCACCATGCCGTGTTTGTAGCCACGGTAGAAGATGTAGGTCGCCAATAAGCACACTATGAAGGTCACACCGAGCAATATCTTGATAGGCAGCGTGAAAGGCACATCGCCCCTTATTGCCAGTGCTATGTAGATGAATATGGATAGGAACCAGAAGGTGAAGTGTGCCAGAAAGTGTGTCATGACGTAGAGTATGACGGACGACGTGGCGCGCTGGTTGCCAATGTTTTTGGATAGCTCCACTATGCGGTAGGGCTCGCCGCCCAGACCGCCCATCGGGGTGGCATAGTTTAGGGCGAAACCTGATATGGTGAGCTTGTAGATGCGCCAGAAGCCGACACGCTCTTCTTTCGGCAGGTTGCTGTTGGTAATCCATCGCCATGCCACGGCGTTCATGGCATAGATGAATACCCACACTCCCAGAATGGGTATCAGCCAGTAGCCGGCATGCGTGATATGCTGCCACAGCTCGACGAAGCTGACGTCGAAGGTGAAGAGCATCACCACAACGGCGACAACACCGATGACGAAGAATAGGTTTGTTATTTTTTTCTTAGTCCATTTCATGTTGGGCTGCTATTCTATCGTTTCGGTTATCCGTTTGCAGAATTTCTCGTGCTTGTGGTTTACGTGGTATTGCAACAAGGTCATGCATACTATCTCGAACACGAAAGCCAAGACCGGTACGTCCAGCAGACAGAAGAGAAACAGGTATGACGAGCGGAAATTGAATGTCAGCAGCCCATTTATCTTCATTATCTTCAGCGAGTTGTCGTGTATGTCGTTGCGCACCTCAGTGGGTATGTTGTCCAAACTGCCGTATTTCTTGCGCAGTGTCGCTATCATGTTCTGGAAGTGCGGTGTGGTGCGCTCCTGAAGCTGCGTGTAGCTGATGTAGTTCTTCTGGAACAGCCGTTCCCACCACGGGGTCTCTGCGCCCATGTTTGCGTATATCTCCTTCTGTTGCACGGAGTTGTCCAGCTCACTGCCTTTCTCGCCTTTCAGGAAGAAGAGGTGTATCTGGATATAGTAGTCGGCAAGGCGTTGCTGGTTTGCGAGGCAGATGCCCGACACCAGCGCCACCAGCAGGACTATACCGGTGGCTATCAGGGCGTTGTTGCCTGTGTCGGCAATGCCCAGCCAGCCGAATTCTATGTCGTGGTGCATATAGAAACGATATACCAGGGCGGCGTAGATGGGTATGTACCATGCGAAGCCTGCCAGTCCGTCTAGGATGCGTCCCAGTTTGCTCTTCTTGCCGGATATGCGCGCCAGCTGGCCGTCGGCACAGTCATAGACATCGGCCCATACAAGCAGTATTATGGCTATGATGTTGAACAGCAGTCCGTGCCAGCCACTGTAGTGGTAGCTGCCACTGGCAAAGAAGATGCAGCTGGCGGCACCTATCACCATCGACATGATGGTCACAGTGTTGGGGCTGAAATCCAGTTTGTTGAAAAATTTCGCCCACCTGTAGCTGTGTGGACGTACAATATGATAGTCGAGCCAGTCTTCGGTCTCGGACGATTTCAATGATTTGGCTATTTCTTCTTTCATAGATATCTCTTTTATAATGCACAGTAAAGGGCTGCGGCTTTCTCTTTCTGTCTTGCCACAGCCCTCTATGGTGTGATTATCTGCTCTGATAGATTGCTTTTATTGTGTCGCAGACCACTTGCGTCTGCTCCCTGCGTCCCAGTGTTATGCGCAGGCATGATTCAAGACCTTTGTCGGTCATGAATTTTATCTTGTAATCTTTGTCGGCAATAGCTTTCTGCAGAGCCTCCTTTATTTCAAGCGGATACTTGATGAGTATGAAGTTGGCTACCGACTTGTACACCTTGAAGCCAGGCAGGTTGCCCAGCTCCTTCTTGTACAGCTGGCGACCCCATTCCATCTCGTCGGCCACATGGCGGTAGTGCGCGTCGCTGTCGAGGGCGGCGAGTGCCACGGCCTCAGAGAAACGGTTGTAGCCGAGGTATTTGTTTATGTAGCTGATGAACTGGTCGTGACCTTTGCCGATGAAACCGAAGCCACAGCGCAGGCCAGGGAGCCCATAGAATTTGGACAATGTGCGCGAGATGATAAGATTGGAGTGTTTCTCCACCAAGGGGGCTATATAGTCAGTGTCGGTGGTCACGAAACTGGCGTAGGCCTCGTCGATAAGGACGATGGTGTCGTCAGGTATGTTCTCCATTATCTTTGTGATTTCGGGGGGTGTCAGTCCGTTGCCTGTCGGGTTGTTGGGCGATGCCAGCAGCAGCATGCGGGGGTGGATGCGGTTGGTGTATTCTATCACCTCGTCGACGTCGTAGGCGAAGGTGTCGCCGGTCTCATGGAGCGGATACATCCTGAAGTCGCCGCCACATTCGCCGGCTATGCGGTTGTAGTACCACCACGAGAATTCGGGTATGAGGATAGTCTTGAGGTCTCCCTTCATCAGGAAGTAGTGGACTGCGTTCTTGAGGATGTCCTCGCCACCGTAGCCCAGCAACACCTGCTCCTCCGGCACACCGTATATCTCGCTGAGGCGGACGCTGATGACACTTTTCTTGCCTTGGTCGTAGATGCGGGTGTAGAAGCAGAGTTCTTTAGGATCGAAGTTCTTTATCGCGTCAAGTACTTTCTGGCTTGGCTCAAAATTAAATTCGTTTCTGTCTAAATAATTCATTGTTTTTTGTTTTGTTTTCTGACGGACTAATTGTTGGATTCTGGTGTCGTCTCGTCAGTAGCCTTCGGAGTCTCCTCCGAGGTCTGGCTTTCGCTCTCGTCAATGATTTTTAGCTTGGCTTCGAGCAACGCTATCTCCTGACGCGCGTTGCGCATCTTCTTTTCAAATTCCTCTTTCAGCAGGTCGGCCTGTTTTGAGCTTGCCAGGAAGCCCAGATTGTTTTCCCAAAGGCTGATGTCGTTGCGTATCTTCTGAATCTGCTCCAGCAGGTGGTCGCGTTTGTCGCTGATGGTGTGGCGTCCGTTGCGGCTGTTGTGCAGGCTGTCACGGAATGAGCTGATTTCGGCTTCGCGGGCGCTGATTTTCAGTTTCTCGAACATGCCGTTGATGGTGCTGCGGAACTCATTCTGGATGCGCTGTTTCTCGCTGATAGGCACAAAGCCCACCTCCATCCAGCGGCGCTGGAAGTCCTTCAGGGCGTTGAGGTTCTCCTCTTTGTCCTCGCCAAAGACGTATTCCTTCAGCTCGGCGAGGATGGCTTCCTTCTTCTGCAGGTTCTCCTGCTCCGAGCCACGTAGCGTGGTGAAGTACTCCGACTTGCGGGTGAAGAACTCGTCGCATGCCGAGCGGAAACGTTGCCATATCTTCTCGCTGACCTTGCGGTTGACGCTGCCTATCTGTTTCCACTCCTCCTGCAGTTTCAGCAGTTCTTCGGTGGCCTTTTTCCAGTCTTCGCGTTTGGCTATGGCCTCGGCTTGCAGGCAGAGCTCTATCTTCTTGTTGTAGTTCTCTGTCTGTTCGTCCTTTATGTTGTCGAAGTGTTTCTTCTTCTCGGCATAGAACTGGTCGATACGGCCTTTGAAGGTGTTCCATATCTCTTCGTTCTGCTCGCGTGGTACGGGGCCTATGCTCTTCCATACTTTCAGCATCTCGTCGAGGCTTGCCGACACCTCAGTCCATCCCTTGGCGCTGGTGGGCAACTCGGCGGTCAGTTCGTTGACTTTCTCGATGAGGGCCTGTTTGGCCAGCAGGTTGTTCTGCATCTCCTCGTTGCGTTGCTCGTAGTATTCGCGGCGGCGTTCGTCCACCTGGCTGGCGGCGGTGCGGAAGCGGGTCCAGATCTCGTCGTTGTGTTCGGTGGGTACGGGACCTATCTCGCGCCACTGGTCGCGGAGCTCTTGCAGCGCCTTTGAGGCTTTCGATATAGATGGCTCTACGATAAGCTCTTCGGCTTTCTCGCAGAGTTGTGTCTTCATTTCGAGGTTTTTCTTCTGGTCGAGCAGAATCATCTCTTTGTTGATTTTCACTTTGTCGAAGAATTTCTCGACCAGGAAGTGGAAGTTCTGCCACAGGCCGTTCATCTCAGAGCGGGGCACGTCGCCGATGCCTTTCCAGCGCTCCTGTATGGTGTTGAAGTTGTCGTAGGCCTGTTTGAGGGTGTCCGACTCGTTGTCGATGAGCTGGCGCAGTTCCTCGAGCAGGGCTTGTTTCTGTTTCAGGTTCTCCTGTTTGGCGGCTTCTATGGCGTCTATATGTTTCTGGCGGCGTTCGCGGTACTCGTTGTAGAGGGTGCGGTAGCTCTCGGCAACGGCGTCGTCGCTGTTCTGGTATTCGTCTTTGTTGCCTCCGTCCTCAATGAATTTGTCGAAGGCTGCTTTCTTGGCGGCCTTGTCGGCTTCGACGAAGCACTGGCGGTTGGCGGCCATGCGGTTCTTGATCTTGGTGATGTCGTCGGTGGTGAGCAATTCGCGCATGGCGGCAACAAGTTCCTCGCGTGTGTAGCTTGTGTAGTCCACCATGGGCTCTTCTTCGACGGTTTCCTGTGGGTTGGTCTCAGCGGTGGTGTCTTCCGTCTCCGCCTTTTCGCCTTCTGGCTCAGCGCTTGCCGGCTGCTTCTCAGCGGGTTGTGGCTCGGCTGGGGTCTCAGTGACGGCGTCGGCTGGTGTGGCGTTCGTGTTTTCGTCCGGCATCACGGGGCTGATGTTTTCTGAAGTTGTTGCTTGAGCATCAACGGATGGAATATTGCTCTCCATCATTTCGTTCTGCATAGCATTTGTCTCTTCCATTGTAGATTGATGTTTGTGTTACAATTACTTGTTTTTTAGTAGGATGACGCTATTTTCGGCTTTTTGAGCCGAAGATTAATAAATGCAAAAGTACTAAAAATATTGAATATGAAAAAAAAGACTGTTTGAATTTGGGTCACTGAATTATTTATATGTTGAGGAATTTTTGTATTTTTGTATGTGAAAAAATATATTCAGTATTCTTGTATTATTTGTTTAATTAAATAGTTATGATTGTCGGATGCCGAGAAACATCATTGCAGTTCTTCTAGGCCGTTTATCATCATACGTTTTTTTTCTTGATTTATTAACCCCCCAAAATATACTTATGAGCAGTATTTATGACTATAAAGCCTTGGCCAGCAACGGCAAGGAAATCGACTTTGCCGACTTCAAGGGTAAAGTTCTCCTCATCATCAACACCGCCAGCAAGTGTGGTTTCACTCCTCAGTTCGACGGCCTCGAGGCTCTCAACGAGAAATACCGCGACCGTGGTCTCGTATGCATCGGTTTCCCATGCAACCAGTTCAAGGAGCAGGACCCCGGCTCCGACGGCGAGATTGAGGAGTTCTGCCGCCTCAACTACGGCGTGACATTCCAGATTATGAAGAAGATAGATGTCAATGGCGCTAACGCTCACCCCATCTTCGAATACCTCAAGAGCCAGGCTCCCACCGAGGAGTACCACGGTCTCAAGGCTAAGGGTGCCGCCGCCCTCTTCAAGACCATCAGCAACAGCGTCGAGAAGGACAGCGACATCAAGTGGAATTTCACCAAATTCCTCATTTCCAGAGACGGAACTGTCATCAAGCGTTTTGCGCCGACCACCGAGCCTAAGGACTTCGAGAAGGACATTGAGGCGATGCTGTAAGCTATTTTATTTAACTAGATGCTGTAAGCTATTTTATTTATAATTTACTATATTAAAGCATGAAAAGGATTTTTTTAACTCTGTTTGCCTTTGCCCTGCTTCTCACGGGGTGCAAACAGAACGAGACAAACGAGACATCTGATACTCAACAATCCACCTCTGGAGCTGTTGTCTATTTCACCAGAGACATCAGCCCCGAAGCCCTTGTGAACATCTACAAAGCCCTCGGCGTCAAAGCCGAAGGCCGCGTCGCCGTCAAGATTTCCACCAGCGAGGGCAGCAACCCTAACTACCTGAAACCAGAGCTCATCAAGGATTTGGTTTTGATGGTCAACGGCACCATCGTCGAGTGCAACACTGCCTACACCAGTGGCCCTGGCAACGAGAAGGACGAGCGTAACACCTCCGCCAACCACTGGCAGGTGATTCGTCAGCACGGCTTCACCAACTATTTCCCTGTCGACATCATGGACGAGTACGACGAGATACGCATACCCGTCAAGGACCAGTCGCACATCAAGTACGACATTGTCGGCGGCCATCTCGCAAACTATGACTTCATGATAGCCCTCAACCACTTCAAGGGTCATCCCATGGGTGGCTACGGTGGAGCTCTCAAGAACCTCAGCATCGGCTGTGCCAGCCAGAACGGCAAGGCATACATCCATTCCGCCGGCAAGATGGAGAAGTGCGACATCGCCAAGCTCTGGACGCCAGAGTACATTGGCGACCAGGATGGCTTCCTCGAGAGTATGGCGGCTGCCGCTCAGGGCGTTACCAACTACTTCCAGCGTCGCAACGGCATCGTCTACATCTCTGTGATGAACAATATGAGCATCGACTGCGACTGCGTCGACCACCCCGAACCAGTCAAGCTTGAGGACTACGGTATCCTCGCTTCCACCGACCCCGTCGCCCTCGACCAGGCTTGCATCGACATCATCAACAACCAACAGGTCACCGCCACTAACGACCCCACCGACCTGCTCGCGCGCATCGACAAGCAGCATGGCATACACACCATCGAACATGCCGAAGCCATTGGCCTCGGCACTCGCAAATATCGCCTTGTCCAGATTGACTGACAGTTTGCCGTGGTCTAAGACAGAGAAGCCCGTCAGGATGCATCCTGACGGGCTTCTCTATTGTTTTGCCGTGACGTTGTCAGAGGTAGCACTCCGTCTCGTAGTCGGGCAGCAACGAGTCCACCGCCCATAGTATGTCGGTCGAGAACTCGCGCTGCGCTTTGAGGAATTTGTCGCGTTTCTTCTTCAGCTCGGGCGTTTTGGCATCTTGTGCAAAGTAGGTGGTGCGTGGCATGCTGGGCGTGGAGAAGTCGAACAGGGCATTCTCCAGTATGCCCCTCTTGATGAACGAGCGTAGCATCGCCTGCCGCCGCTCGTCGGCATGGCCTGCGCCGATGCCGTTCAGGTCGTCGTATATCGCCTGCGCCGTCTGGTGGGCGTTCTCGCCGATTATCAGCAGCGTCTTGTCGAAGATGATTGAGGACAGCTGCCCCGACAGCAGGGCGTCACTACAGTCTATCATAATGTATGTCAGCTTCTTCACTATGTTCTCGCTCGACAGTATGGGGCACGGTATCTCCTCGGCACCTATCTGTAGCTTGACGTCATCTTTGCGCTCCAGGTCAAGACTATACAACTGGTTGAGGTAGAAGGCGAAAGTGTATGAGGGGTAGTTAGTGCTGAACCTCAGTATGGCAGTCGTCTTGAACTGCTCGTCGAAGTATTCTTCGTAGTCGAATTCTAATTTTTCGTTTTTGGACATGGCTGGTTGTGTTGATTCTAATAGAATGATGTTTCAGACGCGAAATGAGGACGATAGGTGTCCGCTGATTCCAACTCCTGAATCCATCCGCGGTGGAAGCCCAGCTCGTGGAACTTCTCCACCACCGTCTGGTATTCATCATCCCTCAGTCGTCTGTTCAGCTCGTCGGGCAACGATACGCCTTCCGGCGGAAAATACTGCGCCATCAGCGAGATGTGAATGTTCGTCGATATGTTGTCGGCAAGCCATTCCAGGCAGTCCAGCGAGTTCTGCACCTGCCCGGGCAGCACCAGATGGCGCACTATCAGTCCCCTGAATGCCAGCCCCTCGTCGGTGGGTAGCGAAGACCCTTTCTGGTTGTACATCTCCGCTATGGCTTGCTTTGCCACCTCGGGGTAATCTCTTGTGTTCGAGTATCGTTGCGCCAGTTCAGCGTCGCAGTATTTGAAGTCGGGCAGGTAGACGTCTATATAGTCCGCTATGCTGCGCAGCGTCTCCACGCTGTCGTATCCGTTGCTGTTGTACACTACGGTAGGGTAGAGGCCCCGACGGTGCAGACCTTCCACTATCGGCGCCACGAGGTCAGAGTATTGTGACGCGCTCACCAGACCCACCATATTCTCAGTCACTTTCAGGCTCCGTGCCGTGGCGTCGACGATGTCGTCGACGCTGTGCAGCTTGACCAGCTCGGTGCAGACCGTGGCGCGCGATATGTCCAGATTCTGGCAGAAACAGCATTGCAAGTTGCAGTGCGCGAAGAAGATGTTGCTTATGCCTTTCTGCCCGGATATGGGTGGTTCCTCGCCGGTGTGGGCATACACGGCGACGGCTTCGGGAGCCTTCGAGTCGGCATGGCAGAAGCCAGGAGCTGCCGGACAGTGGCGTGGACATTTAGTGCAGGGCATGGCGATGGTGAGAATGTTTATTTTCTTCAAAAAAACGGCATGTTTTTAAAAAAATTTTGCAATAATCTGAAAAAATGCTAATTTTGTATTTTCATTTAGAAAGAAGTATTATATAAAAATCTTGTAATATTATGACAATCAAAGATCTCGAACCAAAAGCACTGTGGGGTAATTTCTATTCCCTCACCCGTTGCCCACGCCCTTCGAAGCATGAAGAGGCCGTCCGCGACTTCCTTGTTAATTGGGCCAAAAGCAAAAAAATCGACTGCCGTGTCGACAAAGTTGGCAACATCATCATGTCCAAGCCCGCCACCAAGGGCATGGAGAAGGTAAGCCCTGTCGTTCTGCAGGCTCACATGGACATGGTCCCGCAGGCTCGCGCCGGCAAGGTGCACGACTTCCTCAAGGATCCCATTGAGACCAAGATTGTCGGCGACTGGGTCTACGCTTGCGACACCACCCTCGGCGCCGACGACGGTCTGGGAGTGGCTGCAATCATGGCTGTCTTCGAGTCCAAGACCATCAAGCACGGCCCCCTCGAGGCTCTCATCACCACCGATGAAGAGACTGGTATGACCGGTGCCTTTGGACTGAAACCCAAGGAACTGAAAGGCAAATTCCTCCTAAACCTCGACTCCGAGACCGAAGGCGAGCTCTACGTCGGTTGTGCCGGTGGCATCGATGCCTCCATGTCAATTCCTTATGCTACCGAGAAGGCTCCTAAGGACTATTGCGCCTACCGCCTCACCCTCGGTGGCCTCAAGGGCGGTCACTCTGGTATGGAAATCAACAGCGGCCGCGCCAATGTCAACAAACTGCTGTTCCGCCACCTCCGCTGGGTCGCCGAATGCGGCCTGCGCCTTGTGAGCATCAACGGTGGCAACATGCGTAACGCCATCCCGCGCGACGCCGAGGCCGTCATTGCCTTCCCGAAGGAGCATACCGAGTGCATCCTCGCTGAATTCGAGAAAGTGACCGGCTGGGTGAAGAACGAACTCGCCGCCGTCGAGCCCGACTTCTTCATGAAATATGAAAAGGTGCGCATGCCTCAGAACGTCATTTGCGACGCCGACACCCAGAAGATTGTCAACCTCATGATGGTAGCCCCCAACGGCGTCATCCGCATGAGCAAGGATATGGAAGGCCTCGTCGAGACCTCGCTCAACCTCGCCATTGTCAAGACCACCGGCAAGAACTTCACCGTTCAGGCTCTCCTGCGCTCCTCGGTCGACACTGCCAAGGATGCCCTCGCCGAGCGCCTCGTCTGCCTTGCCGAACTGGCTGGCGGCACCTGCAAGCTCAGCGGCGCCTACCCGGGATGGAAACCCAACATGCAGAGCCCGCTGCTCAAAACCATGAAGCAGACCTACAAGAAGCTCTACAAGAAAGAACCCGCCGTGGTGGCCATCCACGCAGGTCTGGAGTGCGGCCTTCTCGGCGGCACCTATCCTGAGATGGATATGATAAGTTTCGGCCCCACGCTGCAGAGCCCCCACAGCCCCGACGAGCGCGCCAATATCCCCAGCAGCCAGAAGTTCTTCGACTTCCTCGTCGCTGCCCTCGAGGCAATGCCTGTTGAGAAATAATCTCATTCATAATCTATTGTCACGGGCACGGTCTTCCCGACCGTGCCCGTTTTCATTGACACATGCTTCTCTCCGTCATCATTCCGGTATACAACAATGTCGATGCTCTCGCTCAGTGCCTTGAGTCGTTCCGTGGTGGCCAGAGCCAGCTGGCGGATGTCGAATTCATCTTTGTCGACGACGGGTCGGAAGTGCCTGTCGAACTGCCTGTTGCACCACGGACTAAGGTTGTCCGTATAGCCCATGCCGGCGCCGGCGCCGCCCGCAATGCCGGAATCGACAAAGCCTGTGGCAGTTATGTGTGGTTCTTCGATGCCGACGACCGTGTTGAGCCCATGGCGTTCCACTCGCTCTTGCTCGAGTTGCGCAGTGGTGCGGCCTCATGCGATGTAGTCCATACCGGTGGCATGATTGTTTGCGACACGCCTTGTGGGGAGACTCCTTATTGTCGTCCGTCCCGCACCTCCGTGGCGGTGCCCGTTGCTGAGCTGTTCCGCCCGCGGACATCCTATCTGGACCACACCACCTACCTCGTCCGCCGCTCCTTGCTTGTCGGCAATCCGCAGTTGCGCTACCCCTCCATGTCGCTGCTCGAGGACTCGCTCTTCGTGCTGCATCTCCTTGACAGCGTGAGGTATGTACACTCATTTCCCGACATCAGGCCGTATATCCGTCAGACTTTCCGCCCATCCTCAACCTCGGGGGCGTGGAGCGACGCGCGTGCCAGCCGCTTCGTGCCTGATATATGCACGTTCTTTGAACATTTCAGCTCGTTCCTCGTCTCGCATCCCGAGATTGGCGCCGGTGCCGACTGCTTCTGCCGCATGCGCTACGTCTATCTGCGTGTGCTTGTCGTCAAGGGATGCAGTTGGCGTCTTGTCGAGGAATATGTGTCGGCGGTCTACGACGCAGGCTTTGCGGCACCGGTTTCTGTCAAGGAAAAACTTTTGCGGAGCAGACTTGTGGGCAAATCATTAGCTTTCTTATGTCGAATACTGAAGAAAAAAAGATAGAGTGCTGCGTCGGTCTTCCGCCTGCTACCATGCAGATTGTGGCATTGCTTCGCCACTCACTCTTCGGCGGCCCCATGCCCGTGACGTTGCCTTCCGATGGCGAGGGGTGGCAACGTCTGTTCGACGAGTCGCGCCGACAGGCGGTCACTGCCCTTGTCTACGATGCACTGCTCGCCCTGCCTAAGGAGCTGCGTCCCCCTCATGGCATACTGTTCCACTTCACCTCGATGGTGTCGACCATCGCCGACGACAACCGTCGCCGCGAGCAGGCTTTGCGTCGCTTTGCAGCATTGGTAGAGCAACGGTTGTCGTTGCCCGCCTGTGTGGTCAAAGGGTCGGCGTTGGCGGCACTCTACCCTGAGCCGCTACATCGCGAATGTGGCGACAACGACCTGTATACAGGGACTGACACCGCCAGGATTGTCGCCCTGATGCGCGACAGTGGCATAGCTGTCGACGAGAAGGATCCGCGCCATGCCTCCTTCACATTAGACGGCGTCTCTTTCGAATGCCACAACTACCTGCTCTATCACAACGATGACATCGACTGGCACTTCACCGATGCCGACGGCTACAAGGTGCTGGTACTCGAGGAGGAGGCTTTCTTCCTTGCGAAGCACATGGAGCATCACGCCGTTTTCTTTCACAATCCGGTGAGGCTGCGCAGTCTCGCTGACTGGGCCATGCTGCTCCGTGCCGACGGTTTCGACCTGTCGCGTCTGAGGGCCATCAAGGCGGACAGCGACGTGGCTGTCTTTGCCGAGCTGCTGACGAAAGCCTGCAACGACCTCTTCGCCCTTCAGCTGCCGTGCGACGAGCAACTGTTTGTGCGGAAGGGGCTGTCTACGGCCGATTTCGTCGCGCTCTATATGCTCTGCCCCGAGCGGTCGCCCAGCGCCACGGTGCGTGTCGTCCGACGCAGCTGGAAATACCTGCGCTACCATCGGCAGTACAAGGCCATTTACGGGCAGTCGATGTTCGGCCGATTCTATCTCAAGAACGTCTGGCAGGCCATAAAGCAGAAGATATAAAAAAAAACAGGAACTCGTCGAGTTCCTGTTTTTTTTATGATGATAAGTCTTTGCTTATCTCTTGACAACCTTCTGCATGGCGTTGCCGTTCACGGTGTTGATGCGCACCATGTAGACGCCGTTGCTGAGGCTGCTCATATCGAAGCTGTTCTGGTTGCTGGTCATCACGACGCGGCCAG
>Ga0310694_10002745_pt1 | contig 17726 bp, 14 predicted proteins | sample 174DNAGHGhighgp2_FD_203884 | JGI IMG/M metagenome (GOLD analysis project Ga0310694, IMG submission 203884) | Sheep rumen microbial communities from Palmerston North, Manawatu-Wanganui, New Zealand - 1742 DNA GHGhigh gp2 (v2) (version 2) | ecosystem: Host-associated > Mammals > Digestive system... | reverse complement strand
CCGCCGTAAATGATGAGCAGTGTCGCGACGAGGCCGATGGCAATCGAGTTGAGATGGAGTCTCAGGAAATCGGCGAACTGGTGGATGTAGGGTTGCATGCGGAAAATATAGATAGTTTATCTGAGCAATTCTTCGGGAACGCATTCGGCCATAGCCTCGTACGCCTTGGCGCTCGGGTGCAAGTGATCGCCCGAGTCAAAACCGCTGCTGAAAGCTTTCGGGTTGTCGTGGCCACGAACGGCCGCGTCGAAGTCCACGCAGCCGTCGAAATCGGGTGCGGTGCGGAGCCACTGATTGAACGCCACGCGGATGATATCGCGGTTTTCGTTGTAGGTGCGCCAGCCGTAAATCGGGAGTAGCGTGCCGCTGTAGATTTTGAGCCCAAGCTTGCGTGCGTGCATAATATAGAGCGTGCGCACGCCGTTGATGAGGTCGTCGGCCGTGGGCATGTCGCTCCAAGGGCGGAACTTGTTGACTTCGACACCGACCGGGTGGATGATATCGTTGATGCCGTGTTGTACGATGACAGCGCGTGCGCCTGCCACGTTCATTTCGATGGGGAAACGCGTGGCACCCTTGAGGCCGTAGGCGGCGTAGGTAATGCAGCTGTATTCGCGCAAAATGCGCGTGCCGCTTACTGCGCGGCGGATAATCGCCACATTGTTGAAACCCTCGCGTGCGCAACGAAGCGTGAGGTAGTCGGGCCAGTCCTGCGCGGTGATGGAGTCGCCAAAGCACACCAGCGCAAAGTTCTTTTCTTCGGTGAAAATGTCGATGGTGTTCAGGAAATAAATCCAGTTCGTTTTGCGCGTTAAGTCGTCTGGCAGCGTTGCAGACTTTGCGAAGTTGCCGTAGCTGTACTTGCCGCCCGAAAGCGGGCCCGTGATGGCCGTGCCGGCGTTCATCTGCGTGAAGTCGGCGAAGTAGAGGCTTACATCGAATGTTTCGCCCGCGGTCACGTCGAATGCGATTTCGTCACTCAAGATTTCTTCGCCCGCGGGGATTGCGGTGGATGCGCGGCCGCCGAACGTAATTGCTGTAGGCGCGTGCTCAATGTTGCTTGATGCATCGGATAACTGCCCGCGGGAATCGGCGGAATGCGCGACATACGCCTCGCTAATCGTCACGGGTTCCGTGCCGGTGAGATTCGAAAAATGGAACCGCAACTTGTTCCCCGAAAAGCACGCGCGAATCGGATAGCGCAGTGTCAAATCCTTGGCGTAAGTCGCCTCTTTGCGGTCTGTAATAGAGGTGGCGTTTCCCCAGCAGGCAACCCATTTCGAAAATTTCTCTGGCATATTGACTCCGCGAAAGTTTGCGACAGACAAAAATAGAAAAATGTAAATCCGCTATACCAGTCGGCAAATCGGCAGCAGATACAAGAAGCATGCGCACAGCACGGAACTTGCAGGGGCATTGGCCGCGGCAAGCACCATCGCAGTCGCAACCGACCACGGCACAAGCGCAATCACCGTCACTGCCGTATCATAAAGATCGAGCGCGTGGGATTCGTTCTTGACGATTTTAGTCGGCATGTCGCTGGATTTATCTGCATCGCATAATTTTGTTGCACTCGGTGCAGAATTTGCGTCAAGATTTTCCGTGAGTTGGTGGGTCAGAATGATGGTGAGCGTCTGGTTGCAAACAACGCAGGCCGTAACGCAAGAAGCCACGAGCGTCGCAAAAAATGAATTTGTCCTGGTCGCTATTTTTTCGACCGCAGATTTTAGGGGCGCAAGCATCCCGGTCTCCTTGAAAATCCCCGCATAGCACCCCGCAATAACCACAATCCAGAACACATTCAACATCGAAAGAAGTCCACCGCCATTAATCATCGGCGCAAGCTCTAGAGTGTCGGTGTGGAATCCGAAAATAACCGTTTGCAATACATCGGCAAGGGAATGATTTTCGACAACAAAAGCAAGCGGTAAAGCCGCGAGAGCACTCAGGAGCAACACCCGCGAAGACCGCACCCGGAGTACGGATAAAATAATCATCAAAACCGCAGGAAGAATGCACCACGGCGAAAGACTGAATTCCTTTGCGAAAAGCGCTCGCACCAGTTCCGCCGAAAAATCACCCGCAACATCGCTTGCATAAGTCGAGTCGCCCGCCACCCCGCTTAAATCATTCGCGAAACCGCAGAGACCAGCAACTAGATAAATCACGCAACTCATGAGCAACGGAAGCCAAGTAGTTTTAAGCATCCGCCGCACATTCGCATAAATATCTGTATTCGTGATGTTCGCCGTCAAAAGCGCCATCGAAGATATCGGCGAAATCCTGTTCCCGAAATAGGCTCCCGCCAAAATGGCGCCGCCCACCCAACAAGGCGACACCCCGAGCGCATGCCCCGCCGTCGCGCAAACCACCCCCACCGTAGCCACCGTGCCAAGCGCAGTCCCCGTCAAGAGCGACATGGCGCAGTTCAGCAGAAATACCGCAAGCAAGAAACCGCTCCCGTGAATAACCTTCACCGAATGCACCACCATCAGCGGGATTACTCCACCTGCCCGCCACAAGGCTGTCAACAGCCCGAGCAGTACAAACAAAATAAGAATTCCCTTCGCCGTGACAATGCCGCGCCCGCACATGGCAAGCACGCGCCGCACCCCATGCCCCCGCACCAGCGCATAACCTACAAAAAACGCAAGCCCCGCCAGCATGGCAAACACCAGCTTCACCTTGAAGGCAAGCGCCGCCACCAAGACTGCTACGAATAAAAGAAGTGTACAAAGCTCAAGAAACATGGAGAGGTAAATTTAGATAAAAATGGAGGGCTTGAAAAATAGCTAATTTGCGGTTGCCTTGCTAGGTAGAAAATGAGCGAGATTTCGTACAGCAAAAAGAATGACCGGATTGAATGCGTGCGTTACAAGGAATGGCGCAAGTCTTACCCGCCGCATACGCATACCGCCCACATGACCGTCGGCTATATTGAAGAGGGTCGTGTTTGCATTGTGCTGAACGGCGAGGCGAAAATTTATGGCGCCGGAGAACGGTTCCAAATTCCACCGAATACGTTGCACGAAATCAAGACTGTCGGCGATGAATGTTATTCAATGGTGGTGCTCTGTACCGCTTTAGAGGCCGACGAGATTGTAGCTGAGGACTGCGCGCGGGATTATGAAGGTGCTGTCGCGCGGCTAGAGAAATTGCAAAAAAGCATCCTCGAAAATCCCGAGAACATTTACCTGATAGAACAGATGGCGCATGATGCGTGCATCAGCCCGTTTCACATGATACGCGAATTCAAAAAGGCCTTCGGACTCACGCCGCATCAGTTCCAGATGCAGTGCAAAGTCCGCAAGGCGCAAAAACTGCTCGAAGAAAGGCCCGCGGCCGAGGTGACCTTTGACGCTGGATTTTACGACCAAAGCCACATGGACCGCTGCTTTAAAAAAGTTGTCGGCTTGAGCCCGAAGGAATATAAACGCGCCGTGAAGACAGACACATAAAAGCGGATGACTAATACGTCATTGCGAGACCGTAAGGGCGACGCAATCTCTTAGCATTACTTTTTCTGTCATCCCCGCGTAAGCGGGGATCTCCTTAACAAAGCGCCGGCATGAACTTTGCGAACAGATAAAGCCCCTGGTCGCCAGCGTCTACCTGGTGCGGGACCTTCGCCGGCATAATCGAGATGACGCCCGGAACGTATTCGAGCTTGGCGCCGTCATTGGTGCAAATGCCGCTCCCTGCGATAACCTCGTGCGTTTCGAGCTGGGTTTCGTGAATGTGTGTTTTGATGCTCTTGTTCGGCGCAATTCTCACCAAGTGATAGCTGAACGTGCCGCCGGTATCTTTTGCGGTAATGATATGCTTGAGTTCTACCCCCTCGAAAGTCGGATGCTTGGACCACGCGATACCTTTGAAAGCGACCGTTTTGCCCGAGAGCCTGAGCTCGCCCTCGTTGAATTTTTCAAAAATATCGTTACCGAGATTAGCTTTTTCCATGATTTTACTCCTTTGTTTGAGATTTCTTCGCGACACTGGTTAAGTGCGCTACGGTGATGCCCGAAATCTATACGAAGGGGTGCATGGAAAAATTGGATAAAATTGCGGAAATACCTACATTTCCTCAATCGCAAACGGTAGCATATACAGTGGCTTGAGTTGCAGTGTTCCTACGTGGTCCACGTCCTTTTGCGAGAAGAGGATTCTGCGGTAAACCTTTTTGGAATATTTTTCTGCAAACTGGTCGATGGATTCGTGGTTCCGCGCCGCCGAAGACTTTATTTCGACAGGGACAACCTTGTGGCCGTGCGATAGTAGAAAGTCTATCTCGTAGTAATGCGAACTGTTTTCTTTTTGCCAAGTGTGGTAATACAGTTCCCTGTCGCTTGAAGCTATAATCTGGGCCGCGACATTTTCGTACAAGTAACCTAAATCGGCATCCAGCTTGTCGCTCAGGAGTTTCTTGTAAATCTCGTTGGTCTGTTTCGAGTTGTCGAACATCAGCGAGATAAAAAGTCCCGTATCGGCGGTGTAGAGTTTGAACTTGTCCAAATCCTTTGTCTGTGCTAGGGCCGAGGCCGGATTACTCACGTGGTAGCAGGCGAGCACCGTCTTTGAATCCATCAGTTCAAAAAAGCGTTCCCCGTCTTTTGGCGTTTTCTGCTTCCCCGTCGCTTTGGTGATAGTGAAGTTCTTTTTCTTCAGCGCGAGTTGGCTTGGGATTGCCTTATAGATGTTGGACAAACGTCCTGTCGGGTCAAGTTTTTTCAAGTCGTCAAAATACAGGTCGTTGATTTTCCGCTTAATACCGTCGATGACCTCGAAGTTTTCCTTGCGGATGTATGCATCGACCGCTTGCGGCATGCCGCCGACAGCCATGTAAAGCCGAAAATCACGCATCAGGCTTCTGTTGGTTGCGTTCCCGATGGGTGTCTTGGCCTTGTAGATTTCGCGTATCACCGCAGGATCCTTGCCAATAGCCCACATGAATTCCTCGTAATCCATGGGATAGACGTTAATCTTGTGCTCCTCGGAAGGGATGACGATTCCCTGGATGTTCTTTTTGATAGATATGAGCGACCCTGTTTCGATGTAGTCGTAGCGGTCATCTTGAACAAGGTATTTGATTGCCTGGCGCACCTTGGGCTGGAGCTGGATTTCGTCGAAGATAATCGCGGACTTGCGTTCCTTGAGGTTTACGCCTGTTTCTGCCTGGAGGCGCAAAAAGAAAAGGTCCGGCTTGGAAATATCGCGAAAGACATCCAGCAGCTCGTCCGTGACATTGGCGAAGTCAATCCGGATGTAGGATTCGTATTCGTTCTTGGCGAATTCCTCGGCGATGGTGGATTTGCCCACACGTCGCGCACCCTCCAGCAGGCAGGCATACCGCCCGGAGTAAGTCTGTTTCCACTCCTTCAATTTGTCGTATGCCTTGCGTTTGAACATGCTTCCTCGCCGTTTTTATCCAAAAAATTATAGATTTTTCAACATAAATATACCATAAAATTATAGATATTTCAATATAAAATATGTCAAAAATTATAGATTTTTCAACGAAATTGACAATAATTGTGGAAAATTGACGAAATTTCGGTAAAAAGGGCAATTTTGAACTGTCGCAAAATTTGCGACAGTTGGAATATCTTTGAGTTTTCCCCTCCCCTGTCACCCCATTGTCATTCCATTATTATATATTTCCGGCATGCCTAGAACAAAATCATCTTCCGCGCAGTCTGCGCCCGCAAAAAAGAAATCCGTCCCCGAAAAGTCCGTTGAGGCGTCCCTCTGGGAGTCTGCGAACAAGTTGCGCGGCAGCGTGGAACCCGCCGAATACAAGCACGTGGTGCTTTCGCTTATCTTCCTCAAGTTCGCAAGCGACAAGTTCGAGGAACAGCGCGAAAAGCTCATCGCCGCCGGCCGCCAGAAATACGTGGAAATGCCCGAGTTCTACAACAAGGACAACGTCTTTTACTTGGAAGAAACTTCCCGCTGGAGCTTTATCATCGAGCATGCCCGCCAAAGCGACATTGCGCTCCTGATCGATACCGCGCTTGCGAACATCGAAAAGAAGAATAAGGCGTTGCGCGGGGCGCTCCCCGACAACTATTTCTCGCGCCTGCAGCTCGACACCGCAAAACTCGCGGCGCTCATCAGCGACATCGACGGCATCGACACCATCAAGGACAAGGAACAGGATGTCGTTGGCCGCGTCTATGAATATTTCCTCGGCAAGTTCGCCATCGCCGAAGGCAAGGGTAAAGGCGAATTCTATACACCCAAGACGATTGTCGGGCTCATCGCCGAAATGATTGAACCCTACCGCGGCAAGATTTACGACCCCTGCTGCGGTTCGGGCGGCATGTTCGTGCAGAGCATGAAGTTTATCGAGGCGCATCACGGCAACAAGCGCGAAGTCTCCGTATATGGCCAGGAATACACCGGCACCACGTACAAACTAGCGAAGATGAACCTCGCCATCCGCGGCATCTCCGGCAACCTGGGCGACAAACCCGCCGACACCTTTGCCGAAGACCAGCACAAGGATTTGAAGGCCGACTTTATCATGGCGAACCCGCCGTTCAACCAGAAATCGTGGCGTGCCGAAAACGAACTCCTCGACGACCCGCGCTGGAAAGGTTACACCGTGCCGCCCACGAGCAACGCGAACTACGGCTGGATTCTGAACATCCTCTCAAAACTCTCCGAAAACGGCGTGGCAGGCTTTTTGCTCAGCAACGGCGCGCTCAGCGGCGAAGGCGACGAACAGCAAATCCGCAAGGAACTTTTGCAGAACGACAAGGTCGAGGCAATCCTCATTTTGCCCCGCAACATGTTCTACTCCACCGACATCAGCGTGACGCTCTGGATTCTGAACAACAACAAAACCGCCCGCGAAGTCAAGGTCGGCGATTCCATGCGCAAGTACCGTAACCGCAAAGGCGAAGTGCTCTTTATGGACTTGCGCCAGATGGGCGAACCCTTCGAAAAGAAATACACCCAGTTCAGCGCCGAGGACATCGCAAAAATCAGCGGCACCTACCACAAGTGGCAAACGCAGAAAATCAAGGACGAACCCGAATACTGCGCCACCGCCACCCTGAAAGAAATCGAAGCGAAAAACTGGTCGCTAGTGCCGAGCAAGTACATCGAATTCAAGAACCGCGACGAGGCCGTGAACTTCGACGAAAAGATGCGTGAACTCCAGGCGGAAATGCGCACCCTCCTCAAGGCCGAAAAAGAAAGCGAAAAGGAACTCGCCAAAGTATTCAAGAACCTGGGATTTGAACTGTAGAGTGATGGAAAGCAGGCGCTATTGCATACAAAAGCGGTTGAATGTATATTAGCCAAGAGATTAACCCTTAAGGAACCGTATGCCCGAAAGTCAAAACATCGAGTACAAGGAATCGTGGCGAGACGAGTATATCAAGTGGATATGTGGTTTTGCGAATGCGCAAGGCGGAAAGATTTTTGTAGGCGTAGATGACAAGGGTCATGTCGTCGGGTTGCAGAATGCCAAGAAGCTCATGGAAGATATCCCGAATAAAGTCAGGGATGCATTGGGTTTGTTGGTCGATGTGAACCTGCTTTCTGTAGATTCCAAGGAATACATCGAAATCTCGGTTTCTCCGAGTACATATCCCGTAAACTATAAGGGCGAATATCATTACCGGACCGGGAGTACCAAGCAGCTTTTGCAAGGTGCTTCGCTCACGCAGTTTTTGCTGAACAAGACCGGAACAAAATGGGACGCGGTCCCTGTCGATGGAGTCAGCTTTAGGGATTTGGACAAGGAAAGCTTCGACATCTTCCGCCGGGAGGCGAAAAAGTCGGGCCGGATGACTGCGCAAGATTTGTCGATGACGGACGAAGAACTGCTGGACAGCCTGAATCTGGTTGTAGATGGAAAATTGACCCGCGCCGCAGTCTTGCTTTTTCACCGCAAGCCGGAAAAATGGTTTGGCGGCGCATACGTGAAAATAGGTTTTTTTGGCGATGGGCCCGATTTGCAATACCAAGATGAAATTTACGGTTCGTTGTTCATTCAGGCTGATCGAGTCGTCGAGCTCATTTACCTCAAGTATTTCAAGGCACGCATAAGTTACGACGGCCTGATTCGGGTGGAACGCTACCCCATTCCAAAGGATGCCATGCGCGAAGCCGTTTACAATGCCCTGATGCATTCGAATTACTCGTCCGGAGTCCCGATTCAAATTCGCATACACGAGAACGAAGTCCTTATAAGCAACGATTGCGTTTTCCCGGCCAATTGGACCGCCGAAACATTGATGCAAAGGCATCGTTCGGAACAATACAATCCCAAAATCGCAAACGCGTTTTTTAGGGCTGGCTACGTGGAAGCGTGGGGGCGCGGCATCGAAAACATGTGCAAACTTTGTAAGGATTATGGAGTCAAGACGGAATATACTGTGCACCCCGGGGATGTGATGCTTGCGTTTTTCGCTAAGCAAGAGACTGCGGCCACCCAATCGACCACCCAATCCGCCACCCAATCCGCCACCCAATCGACTCAAAAATACTTGCCGATTGAAATCAAGCTTATGCATTATCTGGTAGCCAATCCACGTGCAACTCAGGGTCAAATTGCAAAATACTTGGGAATGAACTTGAATACCACCAAGTATTATTTGAACAAACTAGGTAAACTTGAAGTCCCCGCAATTAAGCACGAAGGCACGACAAGAAAAGGCTCGTGGATGGTTTTGATAGACTTGGAGAATCTATGACAGGGCAGAATATGAAACGGCTTGGAGACTACATACGGCCCGTAGATGTGCGGAACAGGGACTTGAAAGTGACGCGGTTGGTCGGTTTGACGATTGACAAAGCGTTTATCCCGTCTGTGGCAAATACGATTGGCACCGATTTATCGAATTACAAGGTGATTTCGGAAAACCAGTTTGCATGCAGTTTGATGCAGGTCAGTCGCGACGGAAAAATGCCTATTGCGATGTTCAAAGGCGAGCCTTGCATTATGTCTCCGGCATACCCGATGTTTGAAGTCTCAAAGACGAATGAGCTACTGCCGGAATATCTGATGATGTGGTTTTCTCGCTCCGAATTTGACCGCGAAGCAAGTTTTTACGCAGTCGGTGGAGTTCGCGGAAGTCTGGAATGGAATGATTTCTGCGATATGCAAATCCCCGTCCCCACAATCGAAAAACAGCGTGAAATCGTCGCCGAATACAACACCCTCGCCACCCGCATTGAAACCAACAAGAAACTCATCGCCACCCTCGAACAAACCGCCGGGGCCCTCTACCGCCACACCTTCATCGACAACATCGACCCCAACAACCTCCCCGAAGGCTGGAGAATGGGAACATTGGGGGAAGTGTGTTCGATTAAGGGCGGAAAGAGATTGCCCAAAGGTGAGGAACTTGTAGATACACCAAATAGCCACCCATATATTCGAGTGGCTGACATGTGCGATGAACGATTTGTTTCGTTGAATGATGATTTCCAATATGTGGAAGATGACGTTCAAAAAGAAATTAAGCGCTATATCGTTAATGCAGGTGATGTGATTATTTCCATTGTCGGAACGATTGGCAATGTTAACATTGTTGATGAAACTTTGGACAATGCAAACTTAACAGAGAATTGCGTCAAGCTGGTTAACCTGCAAGGCGTTTCCTCATATTATCTTTATGAATTACTAAAATCTCCAAAAGGAATTGATGCAATAAATGAGGGGATTGTTGGCGGAGTTCAAAGTAAGCTTCCTCTCTACAATATTGAGCGAATTCCAGTTGTTCTCGCTGATAAAGAAACAATGGATGATTTCTCTCATCAGTCTGCAGTACTGAGCGATTCTATTCGCTTGAAAATGCGTGAAAACATTTCATTAAAATCAATGCAAGCCCTTCTCCTCTCCAAAATGGGAGTGTAAACATGCCTATAAAAACAAGTTTAGTTGGTCGCTTAAGGAATTTGCAATTGTCAAAGAGCCGTGCTCTATTGCCATTGTTTGAAGCTGTTGTAAATTCAATCCATTCTATTGACGAACGATTGGATAAAGATCCGTCATATTCTATTGGTGCATCTCAAATTGACATTGATATTAAGTATTCTGGCCAATTATCATTAGATAAAAAACAACAATCAGAAATCATTGGCTTTAATATTATAGATAATGGCATAGGTTTTGAAAAAAGCAATTATGAGTCTTTTCAAACTCTAGACTCGCTATATAAACAGGCGAAAGGCTGTCATGGAATAGGACGTTTGCTTTGGCTGAAGGCTTTTGAGAATGTAAATATTGAAAGCTGTTTTTATGAAGATAGCGCATTTTATACAAAAAAATTTTCTTTTGAAGAAAATGAGGGTGTTGTAGAAAAAGAACATGTAAATCAGGGTTCTGTCCATAAGACAATTATTTCATTGGATAGAATTCGGCCTGAATATATAGAGAATTTCCAAGTTTCTACAGAAAAGCTATCAAATGCTATGTTAGAACATTGCCTTTGGTATTTTTTCAGGGATGGGGGTGCTCCCAATATAATTATCCATGGCTGTGATGGCGACATCTCTTTAAATGATAAATATGAAGCACTTATAGAAAAATCTGTAAAGACAGATTCCTTCGAAATAAAGGGGCAAACATTTGAACTTATTCACGTTAAGCTAAATTCTAATTTTGCGCAAAAACATGAAATTGCCTATTGTGCGGCAAATCGCGTGGTTTATGCAGAAACAATAAGCAGTAAAAACATTCCCGGTTTGTTCCGTTCTTTGCAAGATGGCGATAAAGAATTTTATTATGCCGGTTATCTTCAATCTACTTTCTTAACTGAGAAGGTAAATGTGGAAAGAACTGATTTTGGATTTGCGAAAGATGATTCTGACGCTTTTGCTAATGCGGAGCCGACACGAAAAGAAATTGAAAACAAAGCAATAGAAAAAATCTCTGAATATTTGGAAAACTATTTAAAAGAAAATAGGGAACTAGGTCGACAGAAAGTTGTTGATTTTGTGAATAGAGAAGCCCCTAAATATAAGCCGATCTTGAATCAAATTCCAGAGAACGAGTTATACGTTGATCCGCAAATTACGGCTAAAGAATTAGATTTGAAAATGCATAAGCATTTGGCAGATCTTGAGGCAAAAAGTATAGAATTGCAACATAATTTGGAATTGCCTCAAAATCTGAATGATCCTACAGAATATGAAAGGCAACTTCAAGAATGTTTATCTGTGGTATCTGATTTAAAGAAATCGGATTTGGCAAATTATGTGACGCATCGTAAAGCTATAATCAAATTGTTTGAAAAAGCTATTGAAAAAGATGAAAATGGAAAGTTCAAAAGAGAAGATGTCATCCATTCTTTGATAATGCCGATGCAAATCGAAAGTGATGATTCTGAGGCAAAAGACGCAAACTTGTGGCTGGTCGATGAAAAGCTAGCTTTTCATGACTATTTAGCCTCTGATTTACCATTAAAATCTATGCCTATTTCAAATACGGAATCCGCAAAGGAGCCAGATTTATTGGGACTAAATGTTTACGATAATCCGTTACTTATTCAGGAAGGAGCTAAACTGCCTTTAGCAACAATAACGGTTGTCGAGTTTAAGCGTCCCATGCGAGATGATATGAAAATGGGCGAGGAACATAATCCCATAGAACAGGCTTTAGGGTATTTGAAAAGAATTCGTGAAGGAAAGGCTAAAACTCCGAAGGGACGATATATTCCTAATTCTGAGAATATCCCAGGATTTTGCTACATACTGTGTGATTTGACTCCTTCCATGGAGGATATGTGTTCGCTTTTTGATTTAAAGGTTACTTCTGATAAAATGGGATATTTTGGTTATCATGAAAAATTTAATGCATACATAGAAGTCAATTCTTTTGATCGGATTGTGAATATGGCAAAAGAAAGAAATAGAGCTTTCTTTGATAAACTTGGATTGGCTTACGATTAGGAGAAAAAATGGGACTAAATATTTGGAATAAATTAAAATTTCGAGTGAGAAAGTATTTGCGTATAATAGGGATTAGTATGGAAAAAAATAAAATTTTCACATATGATGATATGTATAATGGAGCTTTATCTTTAAAACAAAAGCTTTTGGATTTAAGTCTTTCACTTCCCGAAGATTGTGATTTTATTAGAGGAATAAAAGATAGTGAGTTTATTTTAAAACGATTCAAGGAAGGTAATTATCCAGATTTCAATTCCGAAGAACAAAAAAAATATGCACACATGTGTGCATTATTCAATTTCAACACATGGATTGAACGCGTTGGTGGAATTGAAACAATAAAAAAATACAATCTTGTGGAACATTTACGTCTTTTCGTTGCTGCAAAGAGCATATCCCCTATTTATCCAACTAGTGATGACATGTCAAGAAAATTAACAGAACTTATTGTTGCCTTAAATTTATTGAGGTTCGCAGACAATGTTATTATTGACGATGGAAAATCCCCAACAAGAATACCTGATATTCGTTTTGAAATAAACGGATCAAGATTCGCAATTGAATGCAAAACGATAGAAACCATGAATGATGAAGGTATTTGGAAAAATGTCAAAACGGCTTCGGAACAGATTAATGAAATTAATGACCCAAAATTAATTTTGGGTGCGCCATTACTCAGCATGAGAAATGATAAATATTATGAAGGCTTGTTTTCTAAGACCATTTTTGAAAGCTTTCATGATGCTTTATCTAAGTTTTCAGGGGAGCTAAAAAGAGCTCTGCATCCTGTACAAAATGAAAATCGGTTTATCGATGACATGAAGTCTTGGAAACATGATAAAACCATTCATGGATTTCTTTTATTTGAAAATTTTATAGCAAGAGCAAAACCTTATGAAAAAACAGCGACAGAAATAAAAGCAGTGGAATTAATTCGTTTAGATGAGGACATTCCTGAAATTTTCCCCAAAATTGTAACAGATTTAAATATGCATCTTCAAATGCAGAATTATGGACAATTTTTCCCAAATAATGAAAGGGCTAAGAACTAACTTATTGAGCAAAGAAAATGGCTTATTATTGCTTAAGATCAAATAAAAAGAGTTCTATTTTCCAAGAAATCAGCGCTTGCGATGGTCGGTGCTATCAATCACTGATTATTCATACGTGCTATTTGGATAAAGATCTTTCGGCTGCAAAAGAATTTATTGCGTATGTGCGAAGTCGTGTGCAGTACCTTGAAAAAGTCATAATTTATGCCGATGAAAAAGAAGTGCAGAAAAGGTATTGTGACATAAAAGATTTTTTGAACCATTTTCGTGGTATTGATGTTGAATTTAATGTTGTGGATTGTGATAGATTGTTTCATTCCAAAGCTTATGCCTTAATTGCATTTGATGATGATGTTATTGTAAGTGGAGGTTTAGTTGTTGGCTCAGGAAATTTAACAGGAAATGGTGTTACCTCTCAATCTGGAAATATTGAAAGTTTTTTAGCATCAAACGATATTGACGATATTCGAGAATTTTGGGATAGAACGCAGAATTTGAATTGTGTTTCATTTAATGAATGGACTCCTAGAGATGAAAATCTAAATGAATTCATTGTTAATTCTGGTGTTTTCTTACATTTATGGACAGATAACGATTACTCCAATCAGAAACTTTTGTTGAAGTATGATTTGACAGAGGACTATAAACAAAAAATAAAAGAAGATCAGAGTACTTTAAATAAATTGGATTTTGATATTAATGCAAATACAATTAGTAAGAGGTATTTCAATCTCCCAGATTCCGATGTGTCCACTGAAGGATGGAAGAGAAATTACTTGATAGAAACTTATTTAGGATACTGGATTCCCAAAGCCATTTTAAAACAATTGACTAATAAAACGGATGATGAGGGCTTAAATAGTTTTAAGGAAAAAGTTTGTCAATCGTTGAATGAACAATATGAGGATGTGAAGTCAACAATTGAATCAGATTACAACACTTTGGTGCAAGAAAACATTATAAAAAAGATTGTTGATAATTATGGAAAAGAACGGAATCCAGCTGCCGATATTCTTGAAAAAATAAATGTTTTTTGTAAAAATGAGAACGCAATAGCTCGTTTGTATTACAAATATGATGAATTTGATTTCCCGTACGATGAACATAACGATGAATATGAAGAAAAAATTGAAGAAATGATTGACTGTATGAACGATACCGTTGGCTCCTATAAAAACAGCAGAAAGGTGTTTGTTGCTTATAGAGATGCCATGAAAGGAAATAAAAAAGCCTTTGATGAAATTGAACTATAGTTCAAATGAAAAAATAATCATCAATTAGAGAAATTTATGATGACGGCGAACAAAAAGAGAAAATTTTTAACCAAAATACAAAAAGAAAAGCTAAGGCTGGCAGCTCAAATGCTGAAGGCTACAGCTAAACTTTATGATGAAAGTAAACCCAATTTGTTGCCTTTGTGGGGTGGGGGAATCATAACGCATGGACAGCCCCAAAATAAGGATTTTATCATTGGCATTTCCAAAAGGGCGGCCAAAGCTGATAAAAAAGAAACAACAAAGGATCATCTCTATAGGGTTACTGAAACCGCAAAAGTGATTCTCACTAGATTGCAAAAAGAAAATCTTTCCGTTGAGGAAATAGAAAATATTTTGCTAGATAGATCAATGTATATGATTGTTACAAGATCTGAAAATAGTGTTGACTTGAAAAATGCAAAGGATCCTTCAAACGAAGATGATTGGAAAGCGTTGTATAAAAAAGCAGGTATTGAGTACACATTGTATAAATAAAGAAGGTTGGACCTAAAAATGTCATGCATAAAAAAGTTCCTTGAAACCCTTCTTGGTCGTATTTTACAAGTATTGAGATTTGAAAAGGAGTTTACTGCTATGTCTAGTGAAAATAAATTTTTTGGAAATAATCAACACATTGCAAATTTTCTAGATGGTTACTTAAGTGCCTCTAATAAACCGGACTATGCGGTATTGATTACTGGTGACTGGGGCTCTGGAAAGACCCATTTTATTAAGAAATATCTTGGTGGTAATAAGAAAATTGTTAAGGATTGGCTGACTGATTGTGAAAAACATATTGTTCTTTATGTTAGCCTTTTTGGGGCAAAATCTAGAGCAGGCATGGATGGTAGAGTCCTTGAAAAACTCCATCCGATTTTAAAGTCAAATAAAATAAAAGTATTTACTAGTTCATTTCCTATTGTCGGAATGATTGCTGGAGCAAGTGCTCCTGTTCCTGGCGGTGCAATTATTGGTGAACGAATAGGCAAAGATTTTCAGTGCTTTACAGACACATTTAGGGAGTCTTTGCTCAAAGAAACACAAGAAAAAGATTTCAAAAATCTGGTGGTTGTTTTTGACGATGTAGAACGAGCTGATATGCCATTGCCAGAATTACTCGGATATTTAAACGAATATGTGGAGCATTTACACGTTCCTTGTGTTTTACTTGCCGATGAAAATGTCTGGAAAGAAGTAAATGAATCGCAAAAAATCCATCAAAAGAAAATTACAGGTAATGTTGGTGGGAAAGGCAAGGTGAATCTAACTGTTGAAAAGGCTATAAATCAAACTTTGCATAGCCTTTCAAGTACAGAAGAAAAAGTCGTTGGCAAGAAATTCCAAATTCGGACGTCGCCGGAAGAAATCATTGAAGCTTGGTTTCCTGAGAATAAAAATGGTGAGGCCATTTTTGGCGATGAAATTTATGAATTACTAAAACCTCATAAGGCTTTGCTCAAATCAATTCTTGAAAAATCTCCTAAACGTAATTATCGTGCATTCAAACAGTCTATTGAAGATTTAAAAAATTTCATAGGTCCAAATTTTAAAAATATTCCAAAAGAATTACTGACAAAGGAACAATTAAATTCCTTAATTTTTGCCGATTTCTTGTGTTCTGTTTATGGGGCAAAACTAGCCTTGTTTCGTAATGATCCATTTGTTGTCGCTGCCCAAAAAATTCAAATGGCAAGAGCGTTTGCTCGTGGATCGGGAAAAGTTGTCGATGATGAAGGTGATGAAAACGTTAAAGATCCCTTTGATGATGCTTTTGGTAAAATAGAATGCATTAGTCAAATGAGTCATGCATGTGATACTGAAAAGTGGAATGCCATTTGGGAAAAATGGCTTGAATCATCTACTATTAACAAAGATGAAGTTGCTACAGCGATAAGAGACTCTATTTGGTTTGATAGGGACAAACAGTATTGGACAAATCAAATATATCATTGGTATGATTTGAGCGATGATGAAGGACGTCTTGCTTTGGAATCGTTTTATGAATCTATTGAGTCAAAGAGAATTTTAAATCCGGATACTTTAATAGCATTGTATTATCGATTGTATTGGTATGCTTCAGAGGGCGTTTTGAAGGAGTCAGCTGAAGAATTCTCAAAAAGAATGTACCAATACGTGGATGATATTGCAAATGAAATGGAATATAGCGATTTAAGTCAATGGGACGACAATTATGGCCATAGCTATGACAGTACCTATCTTGTCTATGGAGAAGAAAATAAGGCCTTTGTAGAATACATAAGGGGAAAATTAAATATTCGTAAAGCAAAACAACGAGAAGATGAAATTATGAATATTGAAAAGAATTTTGATCCCCAAGACCCTAAAAGCGTTGATGCCTTGTGTGATAAAATCTCTTGTAGGTTTTGTGGATTGCAGGAATTTGAATTTGAAAAGATTGATCCAGATGTGATTGCTAGAATTTATGTTAGTCTGACGAATGTTAATGATAGTAGAAAGTTTATTGATGCAATAAAACAAAGGTTTCGTAAACAGTCGTACGGCTTGATTGAGCATGAAGATTTCTTGATAAAATTAAAGATAAGTGCTGAAAATTTGAAAAAGTCGTATCCTAGACCATTGACCACGCGGCAGTTTTCCTTGTATTATCTTGCAAAGGTTGCAGGGGATTATCTAGATTTTCTTCCTAAGTTAAAAGAAGAACGGAAGGCTATGCAAAACGTTTAGTAAAAGGACTCTTTATGACTCCCCAATCCTTCTCCAAAATTTTCTGGAAGCAGTACCTTCTGCTTGAAAAGGACTTCCTCGAAACGGATGAGTTCGTCACGATTAGCAAGGCTAACAGCGATACGTTCTCTAATCGTTACACTTATCTGTTCTTGAACATCTGCAGTGAAATTGATTCCATTGCAGAAGAGTATTGCAAGATTGTGAAGGCTCCTTCGAAGGTCAAGAACATCTTGCAGAAAATGACTGTCATTGTGTATGACGACCCGAAGATTAAAGATCAAAGGGTTTCTACGAAGTATCCTTACGAGATTATCAATTTTGTCCCGTTTGCCGGTTTTGACAGTGAGTCGGCTGCTGGCTGGTGGCAAGATTATAACTTGGTCAAGCATTTTCGTGCCGATGTTCCGGAAAAGGGAATCCCGAACTATCAGCGAGCGCATTTGAAAAATGTGATGAACGCCCTCGCCGCCCTCTACATCCTCTGCCAGAATCTCTACAAACTCCTCGGCGAATCCGACCTGCAACTCGAACCGTCAAGGCTGTTTGAATAAACTCTCACGAATGTAAAATTTCGTTAGGCCCCTTGCCAACTTTGGGGATAATAGGTACATTAATGCCCGACGTGTTTTTCTGTCTAATGGAAAAATGCGTCTTTTTTTATTCTGAACTTTCGGAATAAAGGGGACGCCTCAACAACTCAATGGAGGCGTAATGAACAAAGAAAATCATCTTGTTGAATACAAGCGCGAATTGTCCGAAAGCTTCGAACGATCTGTAATCGCTTTTCTGAATTCTACAGGCGGGC
>Ga0310694_10002744_pt1 | contig 17736 bp, 7 predicted proteins | sample 174DNAGHGhighgp2_FD_203884 | JGI IMG/M metagenome (GOLD analysis project Ga0310694, IMG submission 203884) | Sheep rumen microbial communities from Palmerston North, Manawatu-Wanganui, New Zealand - 1742 DNA GHGhigh gp2 (v2) (version 2) | ecosystem: Host-associated > Mammals > Digestive system >... | reverse complement strand
GCGCGGACTTTCGGAAAGTCATACCTGATTCCTGACTTATTTCTGCCTGCAAAATTACAACTTTTCCATGAACCCGCAAGAGGATAAGTTTTTTTCTTTTTCGGGGGTGATACAGCAGCCATGTCATCGCTCCGAGTCACCAGCCAGCAGCCATGTCATGCCGACGTGGGTTTGTGCGATGGCGGGCATCTATGGCTGCGGTTTATTGTATTTATCTCTTTTTCAACACTATATCCGACGGCAAACGACAACAAACGACTACAGCCTTATTCCTATGATTATTGCTGGCGCAGACGAAATCGTACAAGGGAAATATCCCCACACAGTTGTCTATCGTAGGTCATTAGAAAGAGAATACTATTATGTGGAATGCACTCGCATGGGAAGGAAAAGGTTGGCCATGAAGACTTTCTATAAAACAAAAATTGGCGGTTAACAACCTGCTTAGGCTCTAACCGCCAATGTTTTTCGTCTTCCGGTGCTATCTGCTGCCCTTTCAGGTCGTGACGCTGTACGTCCTTAACGTGCAGGAACGACACCGCAAAAATACATCTTTTCCATGAACCCGCAAGAGGATAGGCTTTTTTTCTTTTTCGGGGGTGTTGCAGCAGCCATGTCATCGCTCCAAGTCACCAGCCAACAGCCATGTCATCGCTTCGAGTCACCAGCCAGCAGCCATGTCATGCCGACGTGGGTTTGTGCGATGGCGGGCATCTATGGCTGCGGCATACAGGAATCCGCCCATCTCAATATGAAACCCGACATTGCATATCGGTGTATTGTTGGGGTATGCAGTATCGCCATTAAAAAACACCTTTTTTTTCAATTTTAATTATAGGCGGTTTTGTCCCATAAACAAGATATGGGATTGGGGTCAGCTTTTTCTTATACTCATCATTCAGAGCGGCATCTGTAATTTTCCTGTCAATCAATAGGTCAACAGCCTTTTTCAATTCCTTATATGGCAAACTGCCGCTATCAGCATTGATTGTAATGCCTTTGAGAATATCAATCCAACTAATGCCTTTTAATATCACCACCTCACCTCGGTTTACAACAATTTGCCTCTTACTTGCATCTGAAATCTCAACTTTACTTTCCTTCGCTTTACCTGGCTTATTATCAATATCCTGCTTTTGGACAATAAAGAAACGTGTTTCTTGTTCATGTTCAAAATCTTTCCTTTTCAACAACAGCAAGTTGAGATAATTATTGACGCAAAAAGGCTTACCTTTATGTGCAATAAACTCATCATAGAATTTATTATTCGTTACGACCCCAGTCTTTGGGTTGGTTCGTGTTCTCTGACCGATACTTTCAATGATATACTTTGATGCATATTGAACCGTCCCTTCATAGATGGAATCATTATCCTTTAAGGATTTTAAAATGGCATAACGGAGCTGGAACCTATCAAGTTCAAACTGGACACAGATATTATCCTCCCCTGAATAAATTCGCCATGCAGGTTCATCATATTTTTGGTTCGTTGCACAGGTAGCAAATACTCTTGGATGATCTTTATAGTTTGTCGAAACCTCAGAATAATCAGCTTCGTAATACAAACTTTCGTAAGCATCATTCCATCTAGACGGCTCAACAAAAGCCATTGTTTCGTTTTCCAGGCATTTGATTGCTGTTTCTATCGGGAAATACTTATAGTAAGAAACACCCGTGGCGAAACTGCCTATTTCTCTGTACTCTTTCGAGTGACTGGTCCTTTCTTTCCGAAAAGCCTCGTTTTGCTTCTTATCGCGAGATTTCGGATCATAATTAAACACTTCCTTAAATTCAATTGTTGCCATAATTTTTTGTTTATTGAAAGTCACTATTTGGCAGAATGCCTAACTGTTCCAAAATATCTCTTGTCAGTTTTGACAACGGCCTCTTTTCATATTGAACCACATTCAAATATTTGCCCCACACAAAATCATCGACTTGTTGCGGCGAGTAGGCTTGATCCTGAAAAGCATCTACGAGAGCTTGCTTCACAGATGGACTATATGCAATAGTCTTTTCGACAATTTCATTAATATAATCGTCGTGCATTTCATAAAGTCCTTTCAATCCAAATGTATCAATATTACACTGTTCGTTTTTTTCCCTCTTTTTCTCATCTGGTGACTCACCCAACTTTCCAAAGCCTATTCTTCCTCCTTTTTTTTGATTAATTATCTCATTTATGGGCATTCTCTCTCCTTCTTCATTTTGCAACTCAAACTTTCTCTTGAACCCAGAGAAATATGGATTAACTTTAACGGGATTATTCCTTTTTGCATGATTACAGGTGTGGCACGAAGGCACAAGATTATAGAACGAGACGGCCAAAAGAGGATAGCTTGCTTTGTCATAAAAATGATCATACTCGGGTGAGACTTTGGCTGTTTTATCATCCAGTGTAAAGGTATAATGTCGGTTGCAATAAGGACAGGTTCTGATATTCAACTCACGGAAAAAGTAATGGGCATTATTAATGTTGCCGTTTGGATCAAAACATTTATATTGTGTAAAATCTCTATAAAGATTTTCCATCAAGGATTTTTTCAAATCCCATACTTTCTCGTTTGTTTTATGTTTAGAACGTTCGTCATGTTTAGAGTATTTATTTAACACTTCCTCGTCTCCTAAAACTATTCTTCTCAAATTTCTCCTATATCGCCTTAATTCATTTAATAAAACTCTTTTACTCTTGACATCCAAATCACAATATTTCACTACACCTTTCATTTTTGCATAATATGTACTAAAGGTAGCAATTACTTTCCTTCCCTTTCCTATAATCTTTAATTTATTCTCGCGTTCTTCAAACAAGAATTTACGCAGCCTCGATTCCCATAGGCCCCCAACCTCTTGTATGTTATCATGACAATCCCTTAAATCAATCATGATTTAATTCCTTTCTTTGTTTGTGTTCACAGGCATAACACGGCTGCCTTTGTATGAATTATACAACATAAGCAACTGGTTCCTCAAAAATGGCTCGCCCACAAGCAGTATTTCTTGATAAATCTCATCCAAATCATTATCGGGATCCAATTCGCCCGAATTCAGTTTGCCAAACAGTTTGTTGATTTTCCCGTATGCAAACTCACCGATTGGCAAATTCGGCATGAAGAAACCATTTTTCAGCAAAGTATGAATATTGGCTCCAAACGTGTTTTCTTGCATGATATCCTTAGGCATTCCCTCTTTTAAAAACAGTACATTGCTTTTGGGAATGTCAGAAAGAATAAACGGGGAATGCGTTACAAATACAATGCTGATGTTTTGAATGTTGCCCAATTCTGCTCGTTTTATCAAATCCAACAACCGACTGAAGAATTTTCGCTGATATTCTGGATGATAATATAATTCTATTTCTTCCATGATCAGATTGACATTATTATACTTAACCTCAGAAGAAGTATTGGCCAGATTTTGAAGATGATATATGATTGCACTTATTGAGTAGAGCAATTGTTTTTCGCCAGAACTAAACGAGTCAAATTCTATAACGCAATTGGGGTCTTCCTTTTTTTGAAACAATATATCCCATTTATAGATAGGAGGTGGCAAATTATCAAGAGAGATGGTATTGCTTTCATATTGCTGTTTGAGCTTGTCTATTTCAACCAGTAGAGGACCACTACTTTTTTTTAATCTCACATACAAACCATTTTTATGAAAGCCTTTACTCATAAAATTCTCCACCTGCCTAAGTTTTAGGGTGATATGCGAGTAATCCTCTTTTAATTTCTTAATACAATCATCCAATTTCGGACCACATTCTCTAAGCGACTCATTACTATCTTTAGTAAAAGCTTCTCGATAATTAGGATACTTTGATAAAACTGACAAAACTTTATAGACAATATAATGTTGGCATTTCTTTTCAAGAGACGATAGGGCATAATCTTCGGTTACAATTTTCCAGTCAATACCATAGAATTTCATGATGCGGTAAAGCGTGTCAAGTCTACCCAATTGAATTGCATTGATGCTATTAATAATCTCATACTCTTTTTTCAATTGCAAAGGAAAATTCATTTTTTCTTCAAAATATTTCTGAAATTGCAATATCTTTTTCATGTCTTCATTGCTCAAGTTTTCATCCCTCTGATTATTATTTACCGTTAACAATCGTATAGATTTACTATTTATCATTGATTTACTTTCCCTACAATCCAAAATTATTACATTATCAATTCCGTCATTCCCATTGGCATAGCTTGGATTCAACTCTTTAAACATATTAAAGTCTTTATTAGCATTATCATAATCATTGATGCGTATATAAGCAGCACCACGCTTTAAGTATTTATCCGCATCTTTTGGATCTAAGCTTATCGCTATATTGTATTCATAAATTGCAGATTCATATTTCTCTTCATTGAAATAACTATTCCCTAAATTGAAATATGTTTCTGAATCCTTTGGGTTTAAATTCAACGCCTTGCCATAATCCCAAATTGCTGAATGATAATCATTCATTTTAAAATATGCATTTCCTCGGTTGTAGTATGCTTCTATAAAATCCGGATTTAACTTTATCGCATTATTGTACTCAAAAACGGCTTTCTCATACTCACCTTTGATTGCGTAGATATTCCCAACGTTAAAGAATATCTCAGCACAGCTTCTCGCTGTTTCATTATCCCTGGTGGCCATATCATACATATTGGCATATCTTCTCGCTGTTTCATAATTCCTCATAGCCATTTCATACTCCCCTTTATGAAAATAGGCATTCCCTCTGTTGTTGAAAACATATGCACTTTCATCTATGGAATTCGTGCTTATAGCGTTATTATAATGCAGTATTGCGTTATCATAATCACCCATTTTGTAATAAGCATTTCCCATATTAAAATATGCCTTAGCCTGATATTCTGAATTTAAAGTAATTGTCTTGCTGTAATCTTCAATTGCTCTATTAAAAGCTTCTGTTTTGTAGCAGGCATAAGCCCTGTTGTAGTATGCTTCTGCAAAAATCGAATTCAACTCTATCGCCTTATTGTACTCATAAATGGCTTTGTCATACTCACCTTTGATAGCATAGGCAATCCCTCGTCTATAGTATGCGTCCGTATCATTTGAATTTAACTCGATTACTTTGCCATACTCACTAATTGCCTTGTCATACTCACCTTTAGCGGCATAAACATTTCCGCGGTTGTAATATACATTCGAGTCATTTGGATTCAAACTAATCGCTTTATCATAATTTTCTATAGCTTTATCATAGACACCAGTATTATAATAAACAATCCCCCTGTTATTATATGCCTCTGCAAAATTTGGATTAAGTTTTAATGCCCGTGTAAAACAATCTATGGCATCATTCCAATGTTTAGATTTCAATCCTTTGTTATTGGATATTATGGCTTCGATGTATTGATTAGTTTTTTCAAATAATTTACCATATTGTAGTATTACAGCCCCTAAATCACTTGTGTTTTGTAAAACACCTATGTCGTTATTTTGTATCCAGCTACCGATTTCGTTAATATAATCGCCGAAAACAGAATCTTGTTTAACAATCTGTTTAATGGGATTCGCAAAAGATTCCATAATAGTATTGGATAGATTCTCATAATCCTTTATAAAAGAGCTAACTTTATTATGATTTGAATAAAAAAGCAAAACTGATTGATCTACAGTGTTGTATGCTCTATCAATCATTTTAATTAGCCAATTAAACTTATTCTCTTGATTTGTTGCCTTAAAAAAATCTATTATGGCTTTCTTTTGAAGTTTTGATTCATTTACTTCTTCCAGTTTCAATACATTTGCGTCTTTCCCGTTCACGCGCCTAAACGAATTTGGATTGTCATTTGGATTATCAGCTTTTAAAAACAACGACAATAATCTTTGGCTTGAAAGCGACTTCTCAGTATTAATGTCAATATTTCCTTCCTTTCGAAAAGGATGCAATGTGATAGGCGTCAAATATCCATCGTTTTTATGGAAAACATAATGCAACCAACACTTCTCATCATCATCTTTCTCGCCACCACGTATTTCCCATTCCTTTTCGTAATCATAAATATTATAGGCATAGTGAGAATAGTTAGAAACGATGGTAAAAAAGAAACCTTTAGGGTCATCTTCAACTTTTTGTATTTCAACTGAATCTATCTCCCAACGCATCAATTCTTCACCTTTTTCATTAAATGGATTCAATTCTGAAACTTTCCAAATCCGGGTTTCTTTTTGATCCTTTTCTTCAGCCATACGATAAACCATATTATCTATCATGTAATACAATTCTGCCTTTGCATTCTCCACTCTTCTGAGATTGTAATGCGGTTCTGTCTTATTGCCATTCTCTCCTTTGCTATTATCAGATAAAGCACATAATTCATACGAAATAGCACAATTATTGATAAGCCGCATCATCAATTCCACCAAGGTGCTTTTCCCATCTCCGTTCATTCCAACAATGGCCGAAACACTTACAGTGGGGCTTTTTCTCTCAGAACTATTATCCTCAGAATAATCGGATTCAGAAACCACAGTGAAGAAATCCTCTTTCAAAGGTTTGATATTTTTGCTTCTTCTTCTAATATGAGAACCTGGCTCTATGATGTAATCATTGCAGAAATAGTACATCATGCCTGTCTTCAAGCATTTCTGAATATGGGGTGCACAACCTTCTAATGGGCGAATGGCTAATAGTTTAAACATAACAATCAAATTGATGTCGCAAAATTAGATAATCTTGATAAACAAAACAAATCTTTGGATGAATCAATAATCAACAAACCCCGACACTGAATTTGATAATTCACTCCGTATCGGGGTCGTATGGGTTGTCATTAATTTCGGCAGGGATTCACACCGACTGCCTCCGTGGTAGCTATCGCCCCTTCGGGGCATCGAGACAGGGCTGTCCTATTTATCTCATTTATTCTTCTGCCTTAAAATCCAGTCCAAGCTGTGCGGCGGACTCCTTCACGCATTTGATGATGTGGGAGTTTTCGTCCAAGGGGTTCTTGGATGTGGTCTGAGCTTCGAACTCGACGGTGATGTGCAGGCCGTTGTCCTTCAAGGGAACGAGGAAGCTCGTCCACAACTGTGTCCATTGCTCCTTGGGGACACTACCCCTGATTTTGATTTTCTTGTAGTGCTTCGTGTCGCCCGGTGTAGGCTCGGGTTCATCGCCAGTTCCAGTCGGAGGTGCCGGATTGGGTGTTGGGTCGGGTTCGGTAGGTTGTGTTGGAGCTGGCTCTTCCTTGGTTACGCTCTTGTCGACTAACCAATAGTCGGGGTCGGTGACATTGAGGAACGGGACTTTCTCTTTGCAATACACCTTGTCGTAATTGCCTTTTTCACCCGATGCCACATTGAACAAACCCTCGGAACAATAGCGATTGATGGTTTGGATGATGGCTTCGGGGCCTGCAATCATCGGTTTGTCGTCGAACTTCAAGAAGGCTTCGTAGAAATCCTTGACGCGGATGGGATTCTCGACGGTGGGCAGAAGGTTGTTGTTTTGCAAGACTCCACGCCCCACAGCATCAAGCAACCATTCCTCTTCTTTCAGTTCGGGTAGGATGTTTTGCAAGACTTGGGAAGAAAACTCTGATGCGTAGTTCTTCACATCATAGCGAAGGATGCCTTTGTCGAAGGTGTAGCGCAACACTACAGCGTAGGCTTGAACCAAGGCATCAAAGGCTTCTTTGTCGAAAGCATCCTTGCGCTTTTGGATTTCATCCCGCTGGTCTTTCTCAATGGAAGCAGAATAGACATTCTGCACCTTGACACAGCCCAAGTAGTCGCGCATCTTGCCGTCAAGGTTGGACTTGCCTTGTTCGGAGCAGACCAGATAGAGCATTGTGTTACGATAGAGGCGGTCGGCTTCGCCACGCTTGAGCGAATTGGTTTTCACATAGCTTTCGACGGGGGCATTCTGCCTGTCAATCGGCACAGCGTATTCTGGTCCCATTACTATTAAGGTGAGCGACTTCTGCTCGGGGATGTCGCTTGTAGGTGCTATCAACACATTCAAGTTCGGGATGAAGGAACAACTGTTCTTCAATCGTCTGACGATTTCGGTACGGATTTCATCGTTGGCGATTTCGGTTTTGGCCTGATTGAGGATGATGTTGATGTTGGGCTTGGAGTGGAACCAATAACGCTTTCCGCCAATGTTGGAGTAGTGGAGATAGTGCGCCACTTGTTCGTATTTGTTCAATGCACCATCAATGTCGTTATGGTTGAAGGCGTTTGGCTTCAACATGCAAAGCTTCAGCTCTTTGATGGTAAGGCCGTTGTTGGCCAAGGTGCCTATGGAAGCCAGCAGCAGGGTGTTGGCGATGCCTTCGGTGAGGTAGTATTGCCCGATGTTTGAGCCAGTCTCGTTGCTGTCAATCTTGAAGGCGTTGCTGGCCGAGCCATACACATCAGCGTGCATGACGGTCTCCCACTGGCTTCCCATTAGGTTGGTGATGGTGCCTGTGAGCGTGGGCAAGTTCTCCAAATTGATGTCGCTGGTGTGAATCAAGGATTGGGTGCCAGTGAGGTTCTGGCGGCGACGCCACAAGTCTTGAACTATTGAGGCCAAGAGACGCAACACGCCACGGGTGCGCTGGAAATGCGGGTCGCTGCCCCAACGCAAGCGGAACATCTCGATGAGTTCGGGATGGAAGGGATAGGACTTGCGAATCTTGTCGGCGTAGGCGTTGTTGTCGCTCTGCGCCGGAAGGTCGTTGTAACGGTTGTGGTACATGCGCTGGTAGCGACGCGCCACATCGTCAACCACAGAGTAGTCCTTAATCTCGTCGAACAAACGGCGACGCACCACTTCAAACACTTCTTCGTCCTCGATGGGTTTGATGGCAGAGCCGACACGAATCACGCGCTGTTCGAGCGAAGTGAGAATATCCTGACCGATGGCAGTAGAAGCCACCTCCACGACGCTTTCGGGCAAGGTGACGATAAGGAGGCACCTGGGCACGGAAGAAACCATCTCCGTGAGCGTTTGCACGAAACTGAGCGTTTGGGAATAGAGGTTGCCTGCGCCCACCTTTTTAGCCGATGCTTTAACGCAATAGTCGGCCAACTCATCTATGAGAATCATGGCAGGCTTGGTGGCTTCAAGGATAGGCTGGAAGACACCGCTTGAAGGAGCGATGCGCTCGCGGTCGTTTTCTTCCACCACCTTGTAGGCCTCTTTGCCTCCCAATTGGTAGGCGATTTCGCCCCAAATGGTGTTGATGGTGAGACCATCGTCGGTTTGGCGACCTTGCGCCACATCGGTGGTGTTGTTGGTGAAGACAGCAACCTTGGCGTTGTCGAACTCTGGCACCAAACCGTCTTTGAGCAAGTCGCGGCACGACTCCATCGTAGCCATTTTGGAGCCGCATTTGACGATATGGTAAAGCGTTATGAGGGTATGGGTCTTACCACCGCCAAAACCTGTCTTCAGGGAGATGACGCGGTTTTCGGTCACTCCACCATTCAAGGCGGTGACCACACGGGTGGCGATGTCGCGCAGACCGTGAGTGACATAGGTTTTTTCAAAGAAGGATGCCGAGTTGGTATAGACCTCTGGGGCTGTACCCATAGCCACATCACCGAGGTTGGCGGCGAAGATGGATTCATCGAGAATGGAACGGCTGATGTCGTAGTGGGGAATGACATTGGCAAACCACGGTGTCACTTGGCTATTGTCATCTATGTTGGATTCAGTGCGCACCTCTATAGGCTTGACAGCTGGCTGCTCCACGGGCTTGGCCTTGGGAGCGGAAATGCGGGTCACCTCATCGTAGAGGTCATCATCGCCAATGAGACGAGCCACCATTTTGATGTTGCTATAGGTGCGGACAATTTCGTCTTCATCAATAGTCTGGTAGTGTTGGCACTTGTTGCGGGTGTCTTCAAGCTCTTGCACATAGCTGATGAACTTGTTGGCCTGCTTAGATTCGCCAAATTCCTTGACCAACAACTCCTTGAAGCTGAAAGCAAAAGAAGTGAGGTTACTAAAGTCGATGAGACCCAAGCTTGGTGCCCCAGTCTTTTGCATTTCTTTGGCATTACGGTTCCATGAAGCCTGCTTGTCGGCACTGAGCTTGGCAAACATCACGCCTTCCCATGGCTCGTTGGGGTAATACTTCTGCAAGATGCCGACCACATAGGGACGCATGGTTTCGAGGAAAACGCCTAAAGCTTTGAATACATTCTCATTCATATCTCGATGGTATTTTGTTGTTCGCTATTTTGGATGCGGGACGCGGGACAATGGGACGCGGGACGCTGGGGGTTAAAACTCGATTGTTGTTTGGGTGGATGTGGGTTGTTCGGTCTGACGGCTGGATTGACGGAGGTCTTCGCCGTTTTGGAGCAAGCCTTGGACTTGCTTTAAGTCATCGCAAGCGGGCAGCAGCTCTTTCAGGGAAGCCAGCAGCCTCCAGAAGGAAGCGTTGGCATCTTGGGCATTGATGTCGCGCAGCAGTTTCAGCAGTGCGGGACGATTTTCGTCCTTGTAGAAGAGGATGGCACGGTGAGCTTGGTCGATGAGCAAATCGGTGGCACGGGTGCCAGCAATGTGGTCGCCTTCGAGGTGCTCGGCGGCAGTGGCTAAGTGCTGTTTGTTGCCGCTTGGTTCCTTGACCAGCAGACCTTGGCTGAAGACTTCCTTGACATCGATAGGCAGACCGACGCGGGTGAACTTCGTGACATCATCATAATCGGTGCTGCTCATGCCGTTTAGTTGGAGCCATCCTAGGTAGAATTTGGTGAAGTCGTCGCCTTGCACTCCTTCAAGCAAAGCGTTGAAGGCGGCTTCGCGTGCCAGTTCGAGCAATTCGGCCACCGTAACACGATCGCCGTTGCTCTTTTCGACCACCTCGTATTTGCCAAACTCACTAACGGCCTGACCGAAGCAAGCCGTAAGCAAATCTGCGCCACGGAAGCCCAAATCGTAGAGTTTGTTTACTTCTTCCTTCACATTCTTTTCGATGGCTTTCTTCACCTCCTTGTATTCTGCAAAGCCTTGGCGTTGAGATGGACGACAAGAAACAGTGACGGAGGACTCCAAAGCGGAACTTGATATAGCTAAAGTTCTATTGGCCAATTCGGTGTCCATTGGCCAACTACCCGTAATATTCATCCTAGCATTCAAGATGGAATTGCAAAGTGTAGTCCATGCCTCAGTGCTTTGATGAGCAAACATAATACTTACCACATCAGAAGTTTGTCTCTCAATTGCATCGAAAATGTCAGTCAATTTGTTTTCAAAGTGTTTTTTCGCTTCAATTTCATTGTCATTATGATGATGTCTTAACGCAGTACATTCTTCAGTCTTTGGGGTAAGTGGGGTTGTAAAATTCAGTGGATATATTTCGCACAAAATCTTTTTCATCCAGATATAGAAAAAATCTGATATATCGCCGTAAGCAATGGCATCATAATAAGGAGGGTCAGTAACCACAACTGATAGTTGTTTATTTTCGAATTGTTCTTTATCTCCACTAGAAGCATTAGCAAAGTTGGCACTATATGAATTAGGGCTTTCAGATTCTATATATCTTAATACCCAATCCAACTGATTTAGAGCACAGCCTGAACTTTCGCAGAAAGGATTAGATTCGGGAAAATCTGAAACCATGGCAATAGCTTGACGATTGTACATGTGTTGTACATTTTCTCTACTTGTATCATACCTACTAAATGAAGTGTTAATTAAAGCAATTCTATCAAACCAAAGAGCTAAATAGGTCTCGATGATATTCCCATATTTTTCATCATCCAATAATCGTCCAATTCCTTTAATTTGGTTGACAAAATGAGAGAGCATGAATAATTGCCTATCTGAAAACAAATCGCCCCATTTTGTAAATCCCCAAGGAAAGGTATCACCACCATTTGAATTTCGTTGCATACTTTCCGTTGGCCTATCTATAACTTCAATGGGGGTTGAAAGCACTTTGATTTGCTTTGCTGTAGGTATTCCATACTTTTTCCCATTATTTGTTTCGTAGATAGTAGCAACTAGAATTGGTGAAAGTCGATTCTTTTTGGATTGTTCTTTTACTTGGCCCACACTCGTAAGGCTTCCACAACAAGGACATGTAACATTTCCACGATTATTCCAACTTGATGATGAACTTCTTCCTTGTTTAATCGAGAAACTAATATTCTTGCCTTCAATTGTCGGATCTAAATAAAACTGTTTAGAGTTAGTATGCACTAAATCAAAGCCTTTTAACATTGGAACAATAGCCCCACAACTAGGATTTGAGCATTTAGCTGTTCTCACCCAATAAAATGCAATAGGCTTATTTCCATTTTCATCCGCTGGATACATCCAGCCCACTTCCTTTTCAGTTTCGCGAAGGATGCGTTTGGCATAGAACTCCACATCCCAAGCCAGGCGGTTGGGAATCTCAACAATGCCATCGAAGAAGGCAAAGCCTTTTTCGGCCAACATATCTACACCTTTTTTGCCATAGATGCGGCGGAACTCTGTCTCTGTGTAACGAATAGGCTTGCCGTACTTTTGAGGGAACTCGGCAGAGCCACGCTCGATGATGTGAGCCACGGGATTGATGTCGTTGCCATAGCTGCGGCAGCCCAAACGGGCGGCTTCGAGTGGGATGGCACCTCCACCCGCGAAGGGGTCGAACACGCTGGGCATACGCTGCTGGAACTCATCAATGGCTTTTTGCAGACGGGCTTCGGCCTGCTGCACTTCGGGTGTTGCCTTGTGGCGGTCTGTCAACTCATAGAGGGCTTTTTCGGCCTCATGGATGGCTGAATAGGCATGGTCGAAGCCCTTGCTCAACCGTTCATACGAAAGCGAAGCGTCTTTGTCGGCGTTGTAAGCCACCCAAATCAACTTACGGGCAATGCCCAGCACTGCCTCGTTGTTCTTGTTCTCCCACTTGATTAGCGAACCAGCAGAAAGTTGTTCGGCAGGAGAAGTGGATTTTCCGGCAATCATATTCTTCTGGCATTTGTCGGAGAACTTGCCGATGAACATCATCAGGCGGTGACGATGGGTGTCGTCCATCTTGTCAACGACCGTTGTATAGGGGATGTCATCATAGGGTTTGTAGACATCGCTTTTGAGCAAGTCGTCCACAGCATCCTTGAAGGCTTGCGGGCAATGCTCATCCAAGGGGTCGGGCACGAGGCTGGCGAACACCACAGCACGACACACGGGCAAGGGACGACGCGCCCACCACAGGTGCAGGGTTGAAATATGACCGTGACGAATCGACTTGTCGCGGACGCTCTCTGCCGAAATCTCCTTAATCGGCATGGCCACTTCTATGAGTTTCTTTGCTTTCATTGGTTTAGACTTTCGTGTGTTTTCCACTCTTCGAGCGGGAGGTAATACTGAACGCCCTTGACGGTCTTTTCGAAGTCGAGGGTGTTGCCTGGGTCGTTGATGATATGTAGGGTGGGATGGATTTTGCAGTCGGTGACGATGTAGAGCCAAGCGCGCTTGCCCAGTTGGGTGAGGCGGTTCCACTCGTTTTCGGAGAGCATCACGCCATCGGTGGCGGCACGGCCTTTCACTTCGATGTAGCGTTTCTGCCCATCGGTTGCAGTGCTGCGGATGTCGTAGCCCACATTGTCCTTTGAGACATCGGTGGGGATGCGTCCTTCTTTCTTTTCGTATTTCATGGCTTCGTTCATGGCGATGGCTTCCACTTCGTCGTCGCGGCTCATGCCGAAATGGCTCTTGTATTCCATTTGGTTGAGCGGCACGACGTATGCGCAGCCTAGCACCTCGGGAGTGCGCTGCTGCAACTCCACCATCTTTTCGAGGCTGTGAAGCCTTTCCTGTCGCTTTTGCTCTGCTTGATCCCGCAGGGCATATTTGCGTTGCAGCTTCTCCTGAAGCTTTTCGTTGTCGTTCATCAAGGTCTTGCCTTGAAGCTCGTTGATTTCGCCGTCCAAATCCTCAATCACCCGATTGAAGGCTTCTTCGAGATACTGGCGACGGGCTTCGTTGTCGTCCTCCACCTTCTGCTTGGTGCTTTCGAAGAGCGGAATGGCAATCTTCTCAAATGACCAAGCCATGACATCCTGCTCGTCCTCCACTTCGGGCGGTGTGATTTCCTTGGCATATTGCGTCGGGATGTCGAGGTCAATCAGTTTGGCGGGAGAGGTGACGGAGAAATTGCCTTCCGAATCCTTGCACACCAAAGCCAGATTCTCGTTGGCCACATTGTCGCCTTCCTTGGAAGGACGGTTGTCGGTGATTTGGTTCTTGACATAGAAGGCCAGATAGGCATCCCTGTCGTCGGGCGAAACCAAGACAGTGCCCTTCATCATCTCGTCACGATAGAGGTCGCGCACGGTATCGACCAAGCAATCGAAAAGCGGATTGCCCGGGTTGATGTAGTGCGCCTTGCCCATGAGGGAACTGGCGTTGCTATAGTCGAGGAAGATATGCTTGTCGAAGCAGAAAAGCAGCTTCGTGACATTGTCGGAGTAAATCTTGTAGTTGTCGCGGAGGCGGTCGGAAATCACGGCAGGCACCTTGTTGATGCGATAGATGCCCTCTTTGACTTGCTCATACTCGCCACCAAGATAACGGAAGGCCTTTTCGAAGAAGAGGCGGATGTAGATAGGCTGGAGCCGTTTTTCATCGGAGTCTTCCTTCAGCAGTTGGGCATCCTTGAAATCGACCTTGCTGATGGCCATCGACTTGGTGTTTTCCTCGATTTTCTTCTTGAAGAGGTCGCGGATTTGGTCTTTATCCTGGTCGATGAAAGCATCAAACTGCGTGGGCTGGCCATTGAAGACCGAGGAGATGATGTCTTCGAGGGAAATGCCTTTCAGCACATCTTGAATGACATCATAGACGCGATCGTCGCCTAAGTCCTCGCGGATGTTGTCGAGTTTCTGCAACAGCTTGGCCAGCACCTGACCTTCGCGGGTGTTGTCGGCAACCATATTGAAGACGAGGACATCGCGTTTTTGTCCATAACGGTGGACACGCCCCATGCGCTGCTCCAGTCGGTTGGGGTTCCACGGGATGTCCCAGTTGATGAGCAAACGGCAGAACTGCAGGTTAATACCCTCACCAGCGGCATCGGTGGCGATGAGGATTTGCGCCTGGTCGGTCATAAACTTGACTTGAGACTCGCGACGCTCATCAACCGACATGCCACCGTGGATGGTGGTGACTTTGTAGCCGTTGTTTTTCAGGCGGTCTTGAAGATAAAGCAGGGTGTCCTTGTGTTCGGTGAAAAGCACCAGCTTTTCGCCGTCAACAACTCCTTGGCTCTTCAGCAGATGCTTCAACTCTTGGTATTTCTTTTCCTCCTGATTCTGCATATAGAGGCTGTTGGCCATCTCATAGAGTGTCTTCACCTCCTGTGCCTCATGCTTCAACTCCTTGGGACTGGAAGCTGTGGTGAACCATTTTAGCTTCTTGGGGTCGCAAAGGATGGCATCCAAGGCGTCCTTCTCGTCGTCGTCAAGGTCTTCGTAGTCATCCACATTATCGTAGTCCACAAGCTCTTCCAGCTTTTCCTTCTGAGACCATAGGGCTGGGTTGCGGTCAAGCTCATCGACCAGCTCTTGCAAAGCCGTCCAACGGCGCTGCAAGGTGTTCTTGATGGCATAGATGGAGCTGACCAAACGACGCTGCATGACAGCGAGGGCAAGGGTGACATGGATGTTTTTGGTGGAGATGGCTTCTTCCTTGCGCTTGGTGAGGTACTTGGTTACGGCATCGTAGAGTTTCTTTTCCTCGGGTGTCAGCTGGTAGGAAACCGTTCTGGTGGAACGCTTCACATAGAGTGGGTTGCCCTCCCAGTCTTTCATGTCCTCTTTCAGACGACGGATGAAGAACTTGTTCAGTCCGTCCTGGCTGAGTTCCTTGACGCGGTCGGCAGCGATGTCGGCAGTGGCGAAGATGTCTTCATCCAACAGCTGGAGCAGCCGCTTGAATGTGTCTTGACGGCCACGGTGGGGTGTGGCGGTCAGCAGTAGGACATGTTCGCACCGTTGTGACAGCATAAGAGCGGCCTCGTATCTTCGCGACCGATAGGTTTTCAGACCGTATTCATAGGCCGACAGCTTGTGTGCCTCATCGAAGATGACCAGATCCCAGTTGGTGTTTTCGAGCACCTTCATGTATTTGTCGCGACAAATGAGGTCGATGGAAGCCACCAAACGGTCGTGAGTCTGGAAGATGGTGGGGTCGGAATTGAAGACCTGGCTATTGACCAAGGTGAAGGGCAGATTGAACTTCACGCCCATTTCATCCTCCTGCCATTGCTTGGTGAGGCCACCGGGCGTGACAATGAGAATGCGCTCGACCATCTTGCGCATGAGCATTTCCTTGATGAGCAGACCTGTCATGATGGTCTTACCAGCACCAGTGTCGTCGGCCAAGAGGAAACGGATTCTCGGCTGCGGCAATAGGAACTTATAGACGGCCTCCACCTGATGCGGTAGCGGGTCGACCACGCTGCAGTTGATGGCAAAGAGCGGGTCGAACTGGTAGGCTGTCTTGATGCGTTCGGCCTCGGCAAAGAGTTTGAACTTCTCAGGGTTGCCCTTGAAGTTGAACTTGCCTTCGTCGGCAACCACCTCCAGCGTTTCCAGCTTGGCGGCATCGATGATGACGCTGCTGGCCTTGTTGGTGTTCACGCCTTTGTAGCTGATGGAAAAGTGACTGCCCAAGGGCTGCACCTTGGTAACGATAACAGATTCGGAAGGAATCAGGTTTTGAATTATGTTGCCGACTTGAATCATCATTCGGAAGATTGTTCATTGTATCTCGATGACTTATCGGCATAAAAGAAGCGCACCCTTAACCTTGATCGCTTCAACACTGGGACAATCTTCCGGAAAACCCTGCCACGGAACGAATAAGGAAAGGGTACGCCTAAAGGCGTATCCCCACTCCTCGAAGTCCGTAGCATTTGTTGGAAGATTGTATGTGTTGAACTTCTTGGAATTAGATACTACTATCTATTTTGCCAATATGTCTTATCTTGCGCTTTGCATTTGCGAAAGACAAGGCAAAGATAGGGAAAATATGAATAAAAACGGAAAAGGATAAAAAATCACATGCAGAGGGGCATGGGATAGATGGGGAAACATTTCAAATAGTGAAATTTGATGGCGTAAAATGACAAAAAATGTCATTTATGGTTGTTTGTGTGGTTTTATGTGTATTTTTGCATTTAATATGACCTCCCTCGCTTCCCATTAGTTCAGCGCACCAGGGGGGCTTCGATTTTTATTGAGGATACCAACTTTTGATATAAATGAGACCCTATACGTTTTTTATCTTTTTTCTTTGCTTCACAATTAAAAGTTTCAAGACGAGCCTGATAAACCGACCATAAAACCCAATAACCGAAACCAAAACAAAGAAAATCGGCGACAAATCATGGATTTTATCGCCGATAACGGGATTTCAGATGCAAAAACCATTTCGAAAGCCCTCGGACTCAAGCCCTCAGGAATCAGCGATTACCTCAAACAACTTGTGGAAGAAGGTGTCCTTGAGGTGGATGGGGAGTATAAAAACAGGAAGTATAGGATTAAGCAAGTCGTGTTTTAAGATAATGCGGCGAAAAATTTTCATTTACGCCCCTCTACAATTGGCATACTTTGGACAAAATAGTGCGTCATAATCCTCCACGAAATGAAAAAAAAGCGTTTCGTGGACAAATAAGCGCGAAAATGGCGGCAAATTACCGCGTTGATACCTGCCGTTTTCTGACATAAATAATAATCGCAAAAAGGCGGAACAACCTTGGCATCAAATGGTCATTT
>Ga0310694_10002742_pt1 | contig 17744 bp, 13 predicted proteins | sample 174DNAGHGhighgp2_FD_203884 | JGI IMG/M metagenome (GOLD analysis project Ga0310694, IMG submission 203884) | Sheep rumen microbial communities from Palmerston North, Manawatu-Wanganui, New Zealand - 1742 DNA GHGhigh gp2 (v2) (version 2) | ecosystem: Host-associated > Mammals > Digestive system... | reverse complement strand
GTCTATCAATCGCGAACATACTTTTCCCAAAGTCGTCACCATTATATCACACTCCCCGTCATTCGCGCAAGAGGAATTTTACGGGAGAATTTTTTTAACTTTCGCACACCTCTACCTCCTTAGTCCGCATCCGTAATATTGCGGCGCGGAACGGGTGGATGTGGCGGCGGAATGGTGGGGCGAGGCGTCCCGCCGAGCCGCCCGCCCCCTCCGCCCAACCAATCACCTTTTTCGGAATCGTGCCGTTTCGGCCCGCTCGGCGATCAGTTGGTCCCCTTCCACGCTGGAGTCGTTACTTCGCGATGGCGGCGCGCTTGGCGAAGAACGCGATGCCGAACTTCATGATGTCGGTGACGCCCTCCGCGACGAGCGACGCGGCGTAGTTCTTCTCGTCGATCTGACGGCGCGCCTCGGCGGCGAGCGCGTCGAGGTCGTCCGCCTCGGTTTTCGCCGCCTTCACCTCGATGACGACGGCCGGGAAGTCGCGGTGTTCCGCACGCGGCTTCAGCATGATGTCGAAGCGTCCGTAGCCGGACTCGCGGTTGGACGTGATCACGTACACGTCGCGCATGAACGAGATCATACCCAGCACGAGCCCGTGGTAGAAACCTTCGGCAGATGAATCGAAGTAGCTTGCGGACTCCAGGAGGAACCGTTCAACGTGCTCACGGAAGGCGTTGGGGTCGCGACTGAAAAACGCGGTGCGGACGTCCATGAGGCTCTCCGCGTCGCCGCTCTGCGTCGTGATCTTCTCGCAGATATCGGTCAGATAGACCTGCATCACTTCCCTGTTGGGAATCTCTACCTGGCACATCCCAGCCGAAATGTCGGACGCAGGCTTCAGGTAACCGGCGGAGACAAGAAGCGCGTAGATTGTGGTTTTCTTCTTCCGGATCTCCTGATAGGGTCCCAGCTCCGAAGTCATCGGCACGACGGGCTTCTCGCCCTTCAAGAGCGAGAGCAGCTTCTCTGCAATGTCAAACGGCAGCGTTTCCACCAGCTCGGCGATGATGTCGTTCGAGCTGGTGTCGAGCCAGTACGGCTTCGCCACGCAGCCCACGTCAAAATAGTAGAGGACGCTCCACGGGTTGTACACTTCGCGCCCGCCAAAAACGTACCCGTCGTACCACGAACGGATTTCAGGGAGTTTGTCCTCACGCCCGTAGTACCGCGCCATCGCTTCAACCTCATCCTCCGTGAAGCCGAAGTACTCGCTGAACGGTGCATCGAACACGGTGAACACCTTGAGGTTGTTGAGTCCCGATAGCATCCCCTCCTTCGCGACGCGCAGCACGCCCGTCATCACGCCCATCTTGACATGCACGTTGTCCTTCAGCGCACCAGGAAGGAACGCACGCATGAACGAGACCATCTCCTCGTAGTAGCCGTTCGCCGAAGCCGTCGTCACGGGCGTGTCGTACTCGTCGATCAGCACGACGACATCTTCTTTGTAGTGGCGGTGAAGCGCATCCACGAGAACCTTCAGCGAATTTTCAAGCAAGATGGGATCGGCCCTTCTCTCGCAGATATCGATATAGTCCTCGCGCTCCTTGCCGGGGGAAAGTGACTCCATGCATGCGGCGTGCCTCTTGAACTCCTTGCCGATGTCGATTGCGAGCGCCCCGTAAGCCTCTTTCCATCTCAGCGACTTGTGGTCCTTGAAGGTGAGGTAGATGACGGGGTACTTCCCCTGCTCGGCCATCCATTCGTCCGCATCCTCGCAGTGCGCGATCGCACGAGACTCGAAGAGGTGACGCACGTCCGGCTCGTCCACGCCGCGCTTCTCGAAGAAACACTTGAGCATCTGCATCGCGGTGGTCTTGCCGAAGCGGCGCGGACGCGTGAACAGCACCGTGCCCGCGCGCGTCACAAGGAGATCGCGGATGAGGAGAGTCTTATCGACGCAATAGCAATGCTCGGCTACTTCCTCCCAGATGCTCTTCCCAACCGGGAGCGGAAGCAGCCTACGCCGTGCGCCTGTCGCTGTCGCTTCTTTTTCCATGAGCGGAATTATACCAAAAATCCGTGCCCTTGTGCGGGAGAAATTGAAAGCGGCCACATCCGCCGAGGCGGCGGCCTCCTATTCCTCCGGAATCTATCCGAGGTCAAGGACAGACCTTGAGCCATGCAGACCGCACTTCGTAGAGCGGCGAGTCCACGTCGGCGAGTCCGTGCGTGAGGAACACGAGCCGTGCGCGCTTCACCGACGAAGGGACCGAAGAGGCGAGCTGCGCCTTTACGCGCCGCGCACCGTCGCCCGCAGTCTGCTTCTCGAGCCGCACCTCCAACGTGTCACCGGACGGTAGCTCAAGCACCGCCGATTCGCCGCCCTTCCCCACGGTAAGTCCGGTGCCGTGGATCTCGAACTCGCCCGACGCGGATATGGTGTTGCGCTTGAAGTCAGGCGCGTAGCAGACGCTCTCTATCGTCGGTCTGACCTTGGGCGGCACCACGTTCACCAACTCGAATCCATCCTTTACCGCCTTTGCAATATTTGGCGACGGTATCGCCTCTATCACCAGTTTGTGTCGCTTCGGATCGAACGGCTCATCCTTGTATGCGAAGCTTCCCTTGATTACCGGGCGCAGCCTACAGAACCCAAGATCAATGATGCACGGGTTTTCCCGCATTTGATCAATGACGAATAATCCTATGGCGTTCAGTATCCTCTTGATCTCAAGGCGGCCGAGCCTGCATCCGTCCGCAATCATCTGGTCTATGACATCATCCTGGGTTGCGGTGCCGTTCGGTATCACTTTGCCGAAATGCTTTCCCTCTCCGCCCGGCAATGTATCCGGATGCGTACTGAACTTCAGGGTTGTCTTCTTTTTCGACATTGTCTCGTCTCCTTTCACTTTACTTCAACGATCTTGCGCACCATCGCAGGCGCGAACGACTTCTCCGCCCCGTTGCGGGCGCGTACCTCGATCCGATAGTTGCCGGCGGGCGGCATTTCGTCGAACGCGCATTCTATCGACGCCGAATCGTTCTCCATGATCCTACCCTCGGCCACCTGGTTGCCGTCCGCATCGACGATCCAGACTCCCTCGTCGCCGGCGGAACCGTCAACAAGCAGCCCTTCGCCCGTAATCAGCACGTGCGACGCGTCGGATATCACGCCCGCCACGTTCAGCGTGGCGTCCATCACCGAGAAGATGTGCGCCTCGAGCGGATGCGCCATGTTCACCAGGTTCAGCTCCGAAAGCGCGACGGCCTTCGCGAACGACGGTTTCGCATGCACCGTCACCCGTACGGAATTGCGCGAAGGATCCGCAGCGGCGTCCGCACTCGGGAACTTGCCGGTCAGCGCAAGGGCGAACCCCATGTCCGAAAGGTTCACGTGGCACCCCTGGCGAAGATAGTCCAGCAGGACGCTCGACGCCATGGAGAAGATGTACTTCACCTCGGCGGCGTTCTGCCGCGTGCGCGACGCAACTGCTTCGCAGAACTCGTCCTCGTCCACCGAACGGGCGGCAAGCATCAGCGCCGTCCATTCCGCAGGCACTGACGCATCCCTACGCCCATGTCCGGCCATCTGTTTGGTTATGAATCCTATGTTTCTCGCTGTCATTTCTACCTCCTTGCGCTTGACTTTCGATAACGTCATGGCGACCTTCTGATTCCTTCAAGGGCGCGAATTATACCACACAAGGCGAAGGAATGCAATCACTCTGCCCGAGAAAAAAACAAATCTAGTATAGATTTATGTAAAAGGAAGTATAGATTTAGCACAAGCCTAGTATAGATTTTGGGCAAATCTAGTATAGATTTATGTAAAAGGAAGTATAGATTTAGTGCAAATCTAGTATAGATTTGTCCCAAAGGAAGTATTGATTTTCCAATCGTCAGCGCACTTTATGCCGAAGCATACGGCAGATATCGGCTGCGACGTCGCCATCTTGGTGGCGAAATGTAGCGGATGTCTCGCCGAGCCGTCCGCCACCGCCACGAGAGAGGTCCGCACTTGGAGTGGACACGCAACGCATCTGGCACGTCGAAGATGCGCGTCTCGCCGGCCGTGTCCGTTTTTCGTAATGATTCGGGCTTGCATATTGGATGATAAGGGAATATAATATGCGGCGTTTTGAACCACTGGGCAGAAATGACACAATGAGAGGCTTTTTCAATAAAGTAGCCGAGCACATCGACAAGCTCGATTCTGAAGGCCAACGCAAGCAGTACCGTCTGCTTGTGGAGGAGTTGTCGTTCTATGAATCGGTGTTCCGCTCCATGCGCGAGGGCGTGCTGGTGGTGGATGCCACAGGACGCACGGTGTACGCAAATGAGGCGGTTGCACGGTTGACCGGCTTCGACGGCGCGAAGGCCAAGGGACGTCCCGTGCGGCACCTTCTGCCAGATTGGGACTGGGACCGTCTGCTTGCACCGTCCGACGAGGGCGACGGCTGGGCGCGTCAAGCGTCGTGCGAGCTTGAAGTCACCTACCCCGAACGACGCATTCTCGAAATACAGTCAACGCCGTCCGCAAACGGTACCGTCCTTCTTGTGCGCGACGTCACTCTTGCACACGCGCGCGAAGCTAGCGCGCTCGAAAGCGGTCGCACGGACGCCGTGTGCGAACTCGCCTCGGGCGTCGCACACGAAATCGGCAACCCGCTCAACGCGCTTTCGCTGAATCTTGAAATGCTCGCACGCGAATTCCGCCGCGAGCCGGACGAGGAACGGCGAACGCGCCTTCTTGCCGACATCGACGTTGCCCGGCAGGAGGTGAAGCGCATCGACACAATCAACCGCAGTTTCCTCGCCGCGCTCCGGCCAGTGGCGCTTGACCTAGCACCCGGCTCTCCAGCCGATTCGCTCAAGGACACCCTCGCAGAGATGCGCAACCAGTTCGAGGAGCGGCGCATACACGTGTCGCTCGACCTTCCGCCCGCCCTTCCACCGGTCATGATCGACCGCGCGCAGATGCGCCAGGTGTTCTTCAACCTCGTGAAAAACGCACTGGAGGCGATGAAGGACGGCGGCAGCCTTGACATCGAAATATCCGCTGACGACAACAACGTCTATACTTCGTTCCGCGACTCTGGCGCCGGAATCTCCGACGCCGCCCTCGCTCGCATCTTCGAACCGTACCGCACCACAAAGGCCAAGGGCAACGGACTCGGCCTTATGATATGTCGTCGCATCGCCCGCGCCCACGGAGGCGACATCGACGTGGAGTCGAAGTCCGGAGAAGGCACGAAGTTCACCGTAACACTGCCGCGCCTCGAACGACGCGTAAGGAGGCTTTCATGAAACAGTCGATTCTGGTTGTTGACGACTACAAGGACACTCGCGACCTGATGGGGCGCGCGCTCGGCGCTGACTACCACGTGACGCTCGCGGCCGATGCCGAAACCGCCATGCAGGCCCTTGCGGCCGACCCATCCATCGCCCTGATGATTTCCGACGTGCGCATGCCCGGCACGGACGGCCTCACCCTGCTGAAATCAGCCAAGGCCGCACACCCCAACCTTTCCGTAATCCTCCTCACTGCATACGGCACGGTGGATCTCGCGGTCGAGGCCATGAAGGACGGCGCAGACGACTTCCTCACGAAGCCGATCGACCTCGACCAACTCGATTTGCGTGTTGCGAAGGTGTTGAAAACACGTGCGCTGGAGGAAGAAGTGGTTTCGCTCCGCAGCGAGCTAGACGAAAAGTACGGCCTTGAGAACATCACCGGCACGTCCGAGTCGATGAAAAAGGTTTTCCGCCTCATACGTCAGGCGGCGCCCACGCAGGCGACGGTGCTCATCGAAGGTCCGAGCGGAACAGGCAAGGAGCTCGTGGCGCACGCGCTGCACACGCTCTCGCCGCGCGCAAAGGGACCATTCGTGGCCGTGGAATGCGCCGCGTTGAACGGCAACCTCCTTGAAAGCGAACTGTTCGGACACGAAAAAGGCGCGTTTACGGACGCTATCTCAAAGCGAATCGGGCGATTCGAGGCTGCTGACGGCGGAACGATCTTCCTCGACGAGATTTCGGAAATCCCACCTTCCACGCAGGTCAAGCTCTTGCGGGTGCTTGAGACGCGCTCGTTCGAGAGGCTTGGCAGCTCCGAGACGATCAAGACCGACATCCGCATCGTCGCCGCTTGCAACCGCGATCTCGGGCAGATGGTGCGCGAGGGCAAGTTCCGCGAAGACCTCTACTACCGCCTCGCAGTGGTTGACATCCGTCTGCCAGCGCTCCGTGAACGCACAGGGGACATTCCCCTTCTCGTCTCGCGTTTCCTATCCGAATTCTCCGCCACAAACGGGAACCGCGTGACGGGAATCACCCCCGCCGCGATGAAGCTGCTTGAAGCCTATCCTTGGCCGGGCAACGTCCGCGAGCTGCGCAATGCTGTCGAACGCATGGTCGTGCTGTCGCAAGGTGGACAGCTTGACGTCGAAGACGTGCCGGAGCACATGCGCACGATAACACCTTCCAGCGCAGACCAGCCTCTTCCCGCGGGAACCCTCGGCGAAACGGAAAAGGCGAAGATACTTTCCGTGCTGGAACAGGTCAACGGGAACCGCTCGCGCGCGGCGCAGGTGCTCGGAATATCGCGCCGTACCCTTTACCGGAAACTTGACGAATACGCAAAGGAAGGAGACGACAAGTGAAAAGACAACTCGCAATTCTCATTCTCTCAGCCGCAGCGTGCGGTGCAGCGTTCGCAGAGCCGCAGAGCGTGACCAAGCAATGCCAGGCGTGCAAGGGCGCACGGTCGCTCTCGCTCACGCCGCCCAACCTCGGCCAGCACGACGGCGAGATCGACGTAACCAAAGGCAAACCATTCACCACCCACCGCTGGGATGTAAGGCACGAACGCTGTCCGCTTTGCAACGGTACCGGACGCCACGTGATGTGGCTGGTGAAAGTGCGGCCGCCAAAGGACCGTACGGACAAGGAAGTTTGCACCACGTGCTGGTGGAGCGGCGTGGAACCATGCCGACACTGCAACCACACGGGATACATGGAATGCCCGAAATGCAAGAACTCGCGCAGGGGCTCGAAACCGGGATGGGTGGTTGAGGATATGCCTCAGAACGGCACGTTGCTCCGCAGCAGGAACAAAAGAAAAATCCAGGTCAAGGCATGCGAGGAGTGCGGCGGTGTCGGCAAAGTCAAGTGTACGACATGCGAAGGCATGGGCGGGACACCATGCAAACGCTGCAAGGGCGAGGGGTTCACCATAAAGAGGCCTGCAAGATGATAATACGCATTCCATCCATAAAACAAAAGCACAAGGAACCACCGCCGCCGGCGTTCAACCGCAACGAGCCTCCGAAAATCCCGTTCCTCAAGTTTGAAACGATAGTCGGCCACGGAGGCATGGCGGTTGTGTGGCGAGCATGGCACCGTGAACTGAACATCCCAGTGGCCGTCAAGGTGCTCGACCCCAAGTTTGCCGCCACGGGCGAGGACGTGCGCCAGTTCATGATGGAGGTGCGGATCATGTCCAGCCTCCGACATCCAGGAATCGTGCAGGGCTACGGCGCGGACTACGCGGACGGCAGATACTACTTCATCATGGACTACGTGGACGGCTACACCTTCAGCTCCCTGCTCGCCCGCAAGGGAAGCCTTCCCGAAACCGACACGCTCATCGTGTGCGAATCCGTGGCCACCGCGATGAAGTACGCATGGGATGAATTCGGCATAATCCACTGCGACATAAAGCCCGAGAACATCATGGTGGACCGCGACGGCACGATCAAGGTCACGGACCTCGGGCTCTGCCAGTCCACCGCCATCATCAAACGGGCCGAGCAGTCGGATCAGGTCGTGGGATCGCCGGCGTACATCAGCCCGGAACAGATTTTCGGAGATGTTGCGCTTGACTGCCGTTCCGACATCTACTGTCTTGGCGCAACCATGTACCACCTGGCCACCGGACGCTTGCTTTTCCCGCTCTTGGACAATGACAGCATCCTCCGCGCACACGTTGACAAAAACATCCAGGCTCCGGATCCGCGCTTCGTGGTTCCCGAACTTTCCGAGGGGTTCGCCCGCCTCGTCTCGAACATGTGCGTCAAAGACCGCGACTACCGCTACCAGTCGTGGTACGAGGTGCTGAACGCCGCCCGCCTCGTTGATTCAGGCGGAATGCCGTCGCTGCACCCCAAAGAGGCGGTGTCGTCGATATACAGCTTATAACCCGGTCAAAATCACGGCACGAGGAAACGCGCCGTGAGCTCCTTCGCCTTGGCCTTTACCTCGGCCTGCTTTTCAGTGTTCGAGATGTCCTCGAGGATGTCCGCGATCCACCCGCCGATGAGAGCGGCCTCGGCCTCTTTCATTCCACGCGTCGTGATCGACGCGGTACCGACGCGGATGCCGGAGCACTTGAACGGGCTTTCGGTGTCGTAGGGAATGGTGTTCTTGTTCACCACGATGCCCGCCGCGTCGAGTGCGGCGGCGGCGTCCTTGCCGGTGATGCCCTTCGTACCCTTGACGTCCACGAGGAACAGATGGTTGTCTGTACCGCCGGAGACGATGCGCCATCCACGGTCCTGAACGGCCTTGCACATCGCCTTGCAGTTCTTGACGATCTGCGCGGCGTAGTCCCTCATCTCCGGTTGCATCCACTCGCGGAAGCAGACGGCCTTGGCGGCGATGATGTTCTCGAGCGGGCCACCCTGCATTCCGGGGAACACTGCCGAGTCGAGCGCCTTGGCCCACTTCTCCTTGCAGAGCACAAGACCGCCACGTGGTCCACGCAGGGTCTTGTGCGTGGTCGTGGTGACGAAATCCGCGTATGGGACGGGGCTCTCATGCGCACCGCCGGCCACGAGGCCAGCGATGTGGGCCATATCGACCATCATAATGCAGCCGGCCTTGTCGCATATCTCGCGGATGCGCTTGAAGTCGAGGGCGCGCGGATAGGCGCTCGCGCCGGTGAGGAGAATCTTCGGATTGACCTCAAGCGCCTGCTTTTCAAGGGCATCGTAGTCCAGTCGCTCCGTAGTGCGGTCAACCGTGTAGGGCACGATGTTGTAGAGCTTGCCGCTGAAGTTCACGGGCGAACCGTGGGAGAGGTGCCCGCCCTGGTCGAGCGAAAGCGAGAGGATGGTGTCGCCGGGTTTGATAGTGGCGAGATACACCGCCATGTTCGCCGCGCTGCCGCAGTGCGGCTGCACGTTCGCATGTTCCGCCCCGAAAAGCTCGCAGGCGCGCTTGCGGGCAAGTTCCTCGGCCGCATCGACTGGCAGGCAGCCGGAATACCAACGCTTGCCCGGATATCCCTCGGCGTACTTGTTCATCAACACGCTTCCGGCAGCAAGGCGCACCGCACGCGAAGACGTGTTCTCGGAGGCAATGAGGTTTATCTCCGTATCCTCTTGCACCACCTGCGCCTTGATTGCGGCATAGACCTCGGGGTCGTCGTGCGCGAGACCGGAGAAATCGCTGAGGCGCTGCGCACGTTCAAGCTTCGCGCGGCGGCGCACATGCCGCTCGGCTGCGTCAACGGACGTGGATACGAATGCTTTGAGGATTTCAAGCGCCTGCGCCAAATCAACCTTGTCAGCCCCCATGCAGAGCACGTTCGCACCGTTGTGCTGGCGGGCGAGCTCCGCCGTGCCAATGTCGAGGCACAGCGCCGCACGAACGTTCAGGAAACGGTTCGCGGCCATCGTCATGCCCATTCCGGTGCGGCAGACCAAAACGCCGAAATCGACTTCGCCAAGCGCAACCTTCTCCGCAACGGCGTCCGCGTAGTCCGGGAAGTCGCATGCGTCAGGCCCCGTGCAGCCCACATCCATGAAATCCGCGTCCGCAAACGACGCGACAATAGACCTCTTAAGCTCGAACCCGCCGTGGTCGGCGCCGATGGCAATCTTCATTTTCATTCGTCCTTGTTAGTTGAAACAACTGGGATATAGTATATCAAATTTTTCATAGCGAGAGCACATATTCGGCAAGATCCTTTACCTGTTCGGACGTGAGGTTTGAGGTCACGCCGTGCTTATCGCCGGGATTGCAGGTGGTAAGGACGTCCTCCATCGTGAGCGCACGGCCGTCGTAAAGGTACGGAGCGGTGCGCCAGCATTCGACGAGAGTGGGCGTGTCGAACTTGCGTCCGGTCTCAGTTGCCGTTCCAAGGCCGACGTCGTACAGCTTGCAGTCCGTCCAAAGGTGTTCTCCGTTGGGTCCCTTTGAATCCGGCGTGTGACAGTCCGCGCACTTCGCCGACTTGAACAGCGCCTCGCCGCGCTTGGCACGGTCGGAGAGCTTGCCGTTGACGAGGTACGGGCTGGGGACGGGCTTCATCTGGTTCACGTATGCGTCGAAGCAATGGACGTCCTCCTCGGGACGCGTCACGAACTGGATGTGGATGAGACCTGCGGCGTTGCACGTGTGCATGTCCTTGCGGATGCCGGTGATCATCGTTGGCGGCGTCCACTGAGTGTAGATTTCGCTCTTCGTCTGCTTCGGGTTGCCCATGCCGTCGTTCAGGAGGTCCCAGTTGAGACCGTCGATGCGTCCGTCCGGATGGCAGCTCGCGCAGCTTTGCCACTGCTGGAAGCACATGGAGCCGTCGTTGTAGAGCATTTCGCCGCGGCGCACGCGGTCCTTCGAAAGGTCCTGCTTCGGGCCAAGGGCGAGCATACGCGCCTTGGCGGAGGCGTCGTCGATGTCGAGGAACGAAACCGCATCCTCGAAGTAGAGCGCAGTCACTGCCGTGCGCCCGATAACCGCGACGCCGCGCGGACCGTTGCCGCCGACTAGTACGCGGCGGCGGATCGAGACGAGGAACGCGAGGTCGTTCGGCACGTCTTCCGCGCTCTTGACGATTCCACTCGCGCTTTCGCCCTTCGCAGCCTTGGCGAGGCGGTCGTGCAGCGCGGCTCGGTCGATGATGGAAAGTTCGCACGTGCCAGCGTGGGCGACCACGAGCGTGCGCCCGTCTGCCGTAACGGCGACTCCCCACGGATTCGCGCCGCCACGGTCAACGTCGTCGAGCAGCACGGTGTTCACGTACGCCCCCGTAGCGCCGTCGAACACGCTCAAGGCGGCGGTGTTCATCCACCCGCGCTCAAGCTGCGTGGTTGGCAGTTGGTAGCGCCCCATCGTGTGGGTCACGTAAATCGACTTGCCGTCAGGGGACGCCGCGAGGCCGCGCACGCCCGTGGAGCCGTTAGGCAGAAGCACGTGGCGCACGGCGAATGTCCTGGTGTCGATGATGCTCACCGATGCCGCCACCACGTCGTTCGTGGCCGCGCAGTAAGGCAGCATGTTCGCGACGAAGAGGAAACGGCCGCCCTCGCCGAGCGCAGCCGCAAAAGGCTCGCGCAGAACGTCAACCGTCTTCACCACGGACATCTTCCCGGTATCGACGACGCTCACTTTGTTCGCGAAGCGGTTGAGGACGTACGCAGTGCGTCCATCAGCCGAAACCACGGGCGAACACGGGCTGTGCCCCACGGAAACTACGCCGGCGCACGTTCCGTCCTCGCGGCACTTCTGCAATTCGCCGTCCGCCACTCCGCACGTCACATACACGAACCCGCCGCCGAACGCAATGCCGGTGGGGTCGAAAGCCTTGTTCGTCTTGCTAGACACCACTGGCCACTGGCGCAGCAACTTACCGTCCACCGAGACGCACGCGACGCGCGCGGCAGTAGCTTCCGTCACATACGCGCTTCCGTTCGGCGCGAGTGCAACGAACTCCGGCGAAACATATCCGCAAGCCACCATACATGTAGCGGCACACATAGTTCCAAAGACATTCTTCATATTTACATTCCTCTTTTCACGTCAAGAGCGGATATGATACCATAATTGCCGCATTTAGTCACTAAAGAAAATATGGAGAGAGAAATATGGAAGTTTCCAGGCGGCGCACTCAGCCACGCACACTTTTGATGGGTTGTTGAAGTTCTTTCTGCCTTGTTTACACTCCATGTGCGAAAAGGTTACATGGCGCTCCTTTGCCGGATGCGTCAATCGCATCCATTTGGTGGTTAGCGGGTTTGGTTTTCGCCGTCTTTCGAGGCGGAGAATAGCAATGCGTAGATGAGTACCACGGCAAAACAAATGGCCGGTACCGCGAACGATGCGCGGATCGACTGGCAGGATATCTGCAGATCCATGTTGCGCACTGCGTCGAAGCCCGGCACGAGCGCGAACCACACGGATGATTCGGCCCCAGCAATCGAGCCCATCCAGGGCGTTATGATCGCACCGCCAAGTATCGACATTATCAGCCCCGCCGCACCAAGACGAAACGCCTTCGGATCCAGTCCGCCAAGCGCCATGCCGTAGATTGTGGGGAACATCAGCGACATGCAGCCCGTTACGCACACGAGCGCGAGCGCGTTCCACCCCACGGGATGTCCCATCACGGTAAAGAGAGTTGTTGACGGCAGATACATGACGCCCGCCGTGGACAAGATCGCCGCGAACGCAAAGCCCGCAAGCAGAAGGGTCGGATTCACGCGGCGCATGAGCGCGGTCGCTACCCACCGCATGGCCACGAAGAGGAAAATCGAGGCAAGATAGTAGAACGCGGCCTCGTCCGGCTTCACGCCGAACTCCTGCTGGCAGTAGGCGTTGATCCACGTCCACACCGCAATCTGCACGCCCACGTAGAAGAACTGCGCCACCACGCCGCACCAGTAGCGCGGACGCCGCAGCAACATCCCGAGCATCTCCCGGTAGTCCTTGACCAGCAGCACGTAGGTGAACGGACCCGCCATGCCGCAGATGATCCACAGCACCTTGTTCATCTGCGGGAACAGGAAGTAGAGCGCCGTGAGCGGAACCAGGGCGAACACTCCCGCCATGCCAACGCGGCGCAGTCCCTTGTGTTTCCCGCCCGGATCGGGCACGAACGGATCAGTGCGCAGGAAGAAGAACCACACCACGGCCGCGAGCAGACACAGCCCCACGTACGGCACGCACACCCAGAAGAGCTCGTTGCGCACGATTCCCGCCAAGGTTTCCGGCGCCATCTGCGCACGTTCCGCCGCCGTCGCCGGGTTGAGGTTCGCGAGGATGAGTTTCTGCGCTAGGAAGATGCCCAGCACCGACCCCACGGGATTGAACGCCTGCGCGAAGTTCAACCGGCGCACGGCAGTCGATTCGTCGCCAAGGGAGAGCACGTAGGGATTGCACGTCGTTTCTAGCAGCGAACATCCAGCCGCCACGGTGAATATCGCGACGAAGTAGATGTCGAAGCTCGCGTAGGCGCAGGCCGGGATATACATGAGCGACCCGACCACGTACACGGCCAAGCCCACCAGTACGCCCACCCGGTACGAGAACTCCTCCGCGATTATCGAGGCGAAGAGCGCAAGCACGGCGTACGCCCCGTAGAATGCCACTTGCACGAGTCCGGCGCGGGACGGATCCATCGTGAATATCCGCTGGAATGCAGGCACGAGGTTGTCCGTCATGTTGTTGAGCAGCCCCCAGAGGGCGAAGCAGCTCACGAGCATCGCGAAGATGGTCAGATGCCGACCGCGCGGGAAGATGCTGACCGAACTTGAATAATCACCTGTCATTATAACACCGTCACTTTTAGTCCCACAGGGTCGATGTCGAAATCGAACACGCGGGCGTATGGGTTGGGAGGATTGGATTCAAGGTCTGCACGCAGCCGGCGCGCGGCGGCGGCAGACTTTGCAATAACGAGGATGAAGCCGCCTCCGCCAGCACCTGGCAGAAGAGTGGCCACTGCCGCGTCCTTTACGCGCGCCATCAGTTCCTCGACGCCTGCGTTGGTGGAACCTGGATCGATCTTCTTCTTGAGTTCCCAGTATTCCTGAACACGCGCGGCGAAGCCGGACACGTCGTGTCTATCAAGGCAATCCGCCGCGGCGGACGCCCCCCGCTTAAGCGCGGAGACGATTCCGAGGATCCCGTCCGCGCGCGACACGTATCGGTTCACGACGTTGCCGAGTATGTTGCGAGCCATGCGTTTCTGTCCCGTGAAGTAGAGGAGGCAGCGCGAGGAGATGTCACGCTTGCCTTCCGCGTCGAACGGCACGGAGCGAATCGTCGGAGTCTGGTCCGCGCCCGGTCTGGTGGATATCAGCTTCACGCCGGGGAGCAGACCGCCGATTTGGTCCTGCCAACCGCCTCCGGTCTGCATACGCTGTTCAAGCACGGAGGTCATGCGTATGATCCGCCCAGCGTCGTAGGGGACGCCGACAACGCGGTCAAGACACGCCAGCACCGCCGCACCGAGGATGGAGCTTGTCCCCATGCCGCTTCCCTTCGGGAGGGCGGAGAAGATGGTGATGTCAAGTCCTCCGCCAAGCGCCGCAAGCCACTTGCCGAGAGACGCCCCCCGCTGCGAAGGCACGATTCCCGTCAAGACGAGCGCGGCCTTGGGTATGACGCACCAGTCGTGCGGATCGGAATGGTCGAGTATCTCGGCCGCCGACTTAAACGTGCGGCTGTCCCCGAGGTCGATGGAGCTTACGCGGATGCGGCGTTCGTCGGAGAGCTTCGCCATGACCTGGACCGGATACTGTCCGTTGAGTGTAACAGCGGCGTTCAGCACGGTCCCGCCCTGTTCCAGGCAGATGGGCGGCGTATCGCTCCACCCGCCCGCGAAATCGATGCGCACCGGCGACGTGACCCACACCACCTGGTCCGGCAGGATTCCCGCCGGACGCGGTGCCGTCGGGAGCGTCACGCTGCGCGACACTTCCTCGGCCACGCGCCGACGCGTAACCTCGCGGAAGATTTCCGATCTCGCCGCAAGCAGACGCGCATGGTTGACGCACGGAATCAGCGCGGAAAGCGGGCGCAGACCTTTCGTCTGACGTGGTGGGCCATGGCGCAGGACCTCAAGCGCGTGTACGACGGCGGCATCGGCAGAGCCGACGCACCAAAGTGGCTGATCCCACTTCCCGTCCGCCTTGAAGTTGTCATCAAGGCGATACGAAACGGCCGTCCATTCCTTTTCGCTGATAGGCATGCAGACAAGACCCGTCTCCTTCGGGAGGCGTATCGGCACGGTACACTCGCGCGGCACGCCGGTGAGGATGTTCGCGCCGCCCAGGTTTGCGCCAGCTGCAAGCCAGCAACCCTCGACGAGTCCGCCGCGTCCGCGAACAGCCGCGTCCGCGCAGCTGTTGAACGTGAACGCGCTGGACGCCGGCACGTCCGCGCAGACGCCGGTACGGAACGAATGGGCTGCGGCCGTGGGAGACGGCGCCGTAACGCCGGCAAGCAGCTCGCGGCTGGAGCCCATGTGGAAGAACTCGCAGAACGGCAACACGTTCACGTGAAACGGCGTTCCTTGGAACGCCTTGACTAAACGACCCTCGCCCTTCCCTACTAGCGCGTAGGTGAACTGTTCGTACACGTCTAGGCAAGGAGCCGTTGACAGCCAACGCCGGTTTTTGCGAGCGAACTCCAGCATCGCCCGGCAAAGCGCAGGGGCAAAGGAAAGGATTCCCGTATCCACCGCGACGCGTCCAAGGCGATCCGTGGCGCCGGCGGCTGATGCCTCGGTTGCGGACGGCTTCTGCAGGAAATCTACGACCGGCCTGCATACCCCTGTCGCCAACGCATCACCAGACGCAACATATACGCCGTGGCGGGATCCCTCGGCCATCTCCGCGAACCACGCCACGCCAGTCAAGCCGGGACGCGAGAAGTCAACGCTTGAAGGATCCACCGTAATCAGCACGTCGCCGGAAAGGACGAGCATCTGTCCACCCAACGGAGACGGCAAGCGATCCGCTTCGCGCACGATAAGGTCGAAGAGCGCAAGCGGACGATCCTCTTCCGTCGTACACGGCAACGGGGTGAACGCCTTGCCCATTGCCGCGTAGGCGGGAGTGCGGCGGCTGTCGCCGCCAGAGTGGCACACGAGGATGCGGCGTCCCTTGAACGGGTCCTTACCCTTCGCACGGCGCTCAAGTTCCACCAGGACGTTCAGAGTTGCGCCGAGCGAGCCGACGCGGCGTCCGCCGGGATCCGGCACCACCATCACATCGGTTCGGTCGTCGAAGAACCCGTTTGCGCGACGCCATGCGACCTGTTCGCGGTAGCCTGCCGCCTGCGCCTCGTTCGCCGCCGTTATTACTATTGCGTCAAACATGCTTATTTCCTTCAGGTGAAGTTGCCTTTTTTGAGGAGTATATTCCCGTACTGCGCCGTGTCGCTTGTCTGGACAACTGCGAACGCATTGCCTGCCCGCACGTAGAACGCCTCGCGCGGAATCCTGTCGATGACGCCCTGCCATCCCAACGCAGTGCGGAATGATTCCTCCACCGCAGAATCCAGCGAATCGCCTTCAACCGGCGCCATCATCACGACGGGCGTAGCATAGCGATCGAAAGACCAGAGCGGTGCAATGCCCGCGAGCAAGTCGCGGATCAAGACGCCGTCCATGCGAATCACATGCGCGTTCACCGAATGCGCGGGGAAGTAGGCATCGGCCAGCACTACTTCGTCGCCGTGCCCCATCTCGCACAGCGTCTTCAGCAGTTCAGGGCCGATGCATGGCGCAATTCCCTTCAGCATGTTGCAGTCTCCAGCATGGTTCCGATCACAGGCGTATCGTGCCCGCGTCCAGCGCGGCGCGGTAGTCCGCCACAGTCATGGCGAGGCCCGTGTCCAGGTCGATTTCCGGCTTCCAGCCGAGCGAGCGGATGAGCGTGGTGTCGCAAAGCTTGCGCGGAGTGCCGTCCGGCTTAGTGGAATCCCAGTCGAGTTCCGCAGGACACCCCGTCGCCGCCTTCACCTTTTCCGCGAGGGTGCGTATGGACACTTCCTCGCCCGATCCAACGTTCACGAGGTCCGGCGGGTTCTCCAGCTCCAGCATGAACACACACGCCGCCGCAAGGTCGTCAACGTGCAGGAACTCGCGAAGCGGCGTCCCCGTGCCCCACAGCGGCACCGTGGCGTCGCCGTTGACGCGAGCCGTCTCGAACTTGCGGATCATGGTTGGCAGCACGTGCCCTCCCACGACGTCGTAGTTGTCGCCGGGGCCGTAGAGGTTGGTGGGCATCAGCGAATGGTAGAGCACGCCGCAGTCCCGACGCAGGAACTCGCAGAGCTTGAGGCCGGATATCTTCGCGAGCGCGTAGCCCTCGTTCGTCTTCTCCAGCTCGCTCGTGAGGAGCGCGCTCTCGGGAATCGGCTGCGGGGCCATGCGCGGATAGATGCACGTGGAGCCGAGGAACAGCAGACGCTTCACACCCGCCTTGTACGCGCCCCATATCGTGTTGAGCGCGATCATCTCGTTCTCGTAGAGGAAGAGCGCGTTCGCCGCGGAGTTCGCGCCGATGCCGCCCACGCGCGCGGCGGCGATCACCGCCACGTCGGGCTTCTCCGCCGCGTAGAACGCGGCGACGGCGGCAGGGTCGAGCAGGTCCAGCTCCTTGTGCGTGCGAGTGACGACGTTTGCGTAGCCCTTCTTGGCGAGCGCGCGGCACACTGCGCTCCCCACCATGCCGCGGTGTCCGGCAACGTAGATTCGGTCTGTCTTGTTCATTTCAGCTTCAACTCCTTCTCCGCCATCTTAAGGTCGGAATCCATCATCATCTTCACGAGGCCCTTGAACGTGACCTTCGGCTCCCAGCCAAGAACGCGCTTCGCCTTCGAGGGATCGCCCAGGAGCTGCTCCACTTCGCTCGGACGCTCGTAGCGGCTGTCGTGGCGCGTGTACTTCTCCCAGTCGAGCCCCACGTATCCGAACGCCTCGGCCAGGAACTCCTTCACGGAGTGCATCTCGCCGGTCGCGAGCACGTAGTCGTCGGGGTTGTCCTGCTGCAGCATCCGCCACATGC
>Ga0310694_10002741_pt1 | contig 17746 bp, 21 predicted proteins | sample 174DNAGHGhighgp2_FD_203884 | JGI IMG/M metagenome (GOLD analysis project Ga0310694, IMG submission 203884) | Sheep rumen microbial communities from Palmerston North, Manawatu-Wanganui, New Zealand - 1742 DNA GHGhigh gp2 (v2) (version 2) | ecosystem: Host-associated > Mammals > Digestive system... | reverse complement strand
AATCTTTTTATGATCATGGTTGTCATGCAAGCAATCTCTCAGAGTTTGGAAAAACTATATAAATGGGTTTTAACAGAATTAAGTAATGCGGATTCCAACGATGTTTATACAGTTAGGATTGTTTATATAATTGCTCAAAAAGGTATTTATCATATTCAATTGGTTGCCGACCTTGATATTTACCTTGTTGTTTTGCAATAGCAATACCTTCAGCCTGGCGCTGCCGAATCTGTTCTCGCTCCAACTCCGATAGAGCTGCAAACACAGTCAAAATAAACCTTTTGATCAAATTATTACAGTCAATCAATAAGGTTTACCCTAATGACGATGCTAAATAAATAGATCTAAGCTGAAGTTTAGTTCACTAATTGCAGCTGGAAAAATGGTATAAAAAATCACATTTCATGAATATTTCATCCAGGCAAAAAATGCTTTGGAAATGGTCCAAGGCATTAACTCGCTCCTGCCAGAAATTTCATTCGCTATGTTCTTTTCAAACTTACTCTACGCCTGTGTTCGGTACGTATGCCCGTTTAGCAGTCTGAGCATTTGTTTCAGGTTTCCGGATCACAAATGTGGAATATCCATCCGGGTTATCAAATGTACACCATTCAGATGTTCCCCATGTGTGCAATGTAAACTTATGTATTCTATTTCCATTCAAGCTTCTTAATTGGCTTAATAAAATCCTTAATTAGATTTCTTCGCGAACCAAAAACAAGTTTCTCGGAACGACTTAAACTATTTTTTGTCGCTCGATGTTCCAAAAGTCTCAAGGTACAGATCATATCAGCAACCTGTGATAATCGATAATCTTTTTGATATGCCAATCGCGTTTCATGTACTGACAGCTCTGTGGCAAACACTGTGTTCAGTATATTATTAATCTCTTTTTGCCCATTATCGTAATATAGGATCACCTTGTCATACGCACTGATTTCTTCGTACCTGCTTCTCAGAAAAATTGAAATGTTCTTTGCAATTTTAGCTCTTAGATCAAATGTATCTTTACATTCTCTTTTTTCAAAGTAAAACTGCTTAAACTTAATATTACATCTTATCGAAAAGTGATATATTTTCTGAAAAATAGCTTTTCTCTCCAATGGCGTTAAGTTGCCATACTCTCCACGCCGCATAATTAATGGTTCTGTATGAACAACATGCTCCCTAAATCCCAGGAGAGACAGTTCTATTTCCAGTCTATTAATCTGTTCATAAATATCATTATCTTGGTCATGAAAAACCATTGTTAGTACATAATATGGAGATGATTTTTCACTCATCCCAAAGTCGCCACTTTCATCAACGAATATACTTAATTCTTTCATAAATAATAAAAGCGAAGAGTCTCCTTCGCCAATTCGGTCGGACCCGGGTCTAACGACCAGCCCGCTTACATTGTTATATTAGCACAAACTCATTAATTTACCAACGCTTCATGTTTTTCTCAAATTTGTTTATGTATGATTGACGTTGCAAGGCGCATCGCGGCATATAACCGGCAAAAGATGTTGAACGGCGAAAAGTAAGAAAGAATAAAGAAAAGGAGCGCATATGGCAATCTACTTAACAGGTGACTGTCATGGAAGATATAACAGGTTTGCGAAGGAGCGGTTCCCAGAGAGGGAAGGACTTCGCAAAGATGATTTTGTGATTGTTCTTGGAGATATGGGCTTGATCTGGTCTACTGATCCGGAGGATATGACAGAGAAAGCAAATATTCAGTACCTGGATTCTTTGCCATTTACTGTTCTTTTCATTGACGGCAACCATGAGAATTTTGATCGGCTTAATGCAATGCCGGCGGAAGAATGGCATGGCGGTAAAGTACATCGAATTGGAGAAAGTATTTACCATCTGATGCGTGGTCAAGTGTTTGAGCTGGAAGGCCATAAGTTCTTTACCTTCGGTGGTGCACAGAGCCATGACATTGATGGAGGTATCCTGGATCCTGCAGATCCGGATTTTGAGAAGAAACATTATACTTTGTACCATTATTCCAAAAAACCATTTCGCATTCTGCATGAATCCTGGTGGCCAGAAGAGCTGCCGTCTCAGGAAGAAATGCAGGAGGGCTGGGATAATCTTGCGAAACACAACTATAAAGTGAGGGGCATTTTGACGCATTGTACTTCATCTTCCTGTCAGGCTGTATTATCTGCAGGAATGTTTAAGCCTGATATCCTAACGGATTACTTGGAACAGGTAAAACAAAGAGTATCGTTCAAACGATGGTATTTTGGTCATTATCATTTGGATAAACGAATTACACATGAGGAATCATTGCTTTATGACTCCATCGTGCGGATTATTTAAGGCGGCATCTTATGGAGAAAATTAATTGTTATCGTGTAAAAATCGCTCAGAAGCCTGATGCCGGGAAGGGAAAGATTCCAATTCTTATTGTTATATCTGTCATTCCTGAACAAAGGTAATGGAAGCTTCGATTTGATCCCTCCTGGATTTATCTATTTCAATCCACTCATCTAATGTCATAGGCTGATAGTCGCTGAACATGCAAAAACAATTGATCATGTTACATGGTATGGGGATTGGTTCAGGTGTGTATCTTGAACCGACTTTCGTCGCTCTTGTTGCCATTATAAAACGGTGAACAAGCATCTCATCATGTGTATTATGTACATGACCATAAAGCATGTAAGTGAGAGGGTTACCTTCTTTATCTATCCTGTACTGATCTTTATAACAGAACACTGGATAATGTGACAGGATGACCAGTCTCCTGTTATCACGAATTTCTTTATAGGGATCGATACTGAGAAATCGTTCTCTGTCAAAACTCTTGTCTTCCAGATAATTGTCATGGTTACCAATTATCAGATGCAGTTTCCCGTTCAATTGTTTGAGGATTTCGTTTGTCTTTTCGCCTTTGGCGATACTCAAATCACCCAGAATATAAACATGGTCGCGAGGCGTGACCTTGCTGTTCCATTTCTGGATCATGTATTTATTCATTTCTTCGTAGTCTGTAAAACCGCGCTTGTCCATCGAATGACAGATGCCGTTATGGTAAAAATGACAATCGGAAATAAATAGATTTCTTACAGGTGGATTCTTCCGAGATTTTATAGAACTTTTTATCTTTGAATGGAGGTTATTAATGTCTTCTTGTGAGTAGTTATGCTCCTGTATCAGTAAATTTGCCGATTTAACAATATTGCGAATAAGAGAGTCGTAGTTATTGTGATCAGATTTCGAGGTACAGTCGGTTACTGATACGATAAGACGTTTGATAGCCTCTGTATTTTCAACTGATGCGCAGTGAAGGATATTCAAATCTGTAAGAACTATACGTAGTGATTGTTCCATCGGGAGGCTGCTAAAAACATCATCAGTAGAGCTGTCTGGATTGACAGCTTTCTGAATATTACGTCTGATCATTTGGGCATCAAAAATGATGGTGCATTCTATTTTGCTTAGGCCAATCTCTGTATTCATAGTAAATCTCCAGTAGCTCTATATTCTTCCACGGGTGCTTCTTTTAAGTCGGGTTATTATGGTACATAGCGTTACACTCGCTTGTTTTTTGAGTACAGCAAGTAGATTATTTACCCTTTATTACCGGACATTGCACTAAAAAAAGCATCATAATTCATGGTTTCCGAAAGACGACAATATATTGCAAACTCAATCAATTTGAAATACTTTTTGTAAGTTCTCAGCGCATCAACATATGCATGGGCGACTACTGCTGGATCATTAGCGAATGCCCCGCATCCAAATGCTCCTAGCACCAACGCATCCACAGCATTTGCAGCCGCAATGTGGAGGATATGTTCCGCTCGCTTTGTGTGTAGTCGGTACAACTCATCAGCAGTAACTTCAACAGGGCACCCATATTCGGGGTTATGTATTGTTCCTGGTTTGCAGCGAAGATTGGGAGCGGCACAACTGATTACATCTACATTTGTCCAATCTTTTTCTTCCATCAGCACTGGAAACTCGTCATCAGTTTTAAAGATTACAATACCGGGAGAATAGATACAGGCATCTGTGTGGAGATTGTTACATGCTTTTCGGTTCTTCTCATAATACTGTTCGTATAACCAATTCTGCTGAAGTGTCGGGTAAAGAGTTGAACAACGACAAAGGCTTTCTTCCTGCGCACTGCTTCCGGTCAATACTCCGCCGCCAGGATTTGTGGCTGATGCAAAATTCAAAACGGAGATCTTCCAATCAGGATGCTTCTTATAAATCGTCATTGCAGCTTCAAATGTTTTATGGTTTGTGACTGTAATCATGCAATCATAGTGTTTCCGTTCAGAGATCTCGGGATAACAATCTGCTTCATAAAGTCTTGTAGCTTCTTTTGCTTCCTGTAATGCTGATGAGAGAGATTTGTTTTTCTCATAAGTATTTTTAGTGTCGTTAAAGATTTCGATTAATTTCTTTTTTCGGTCTGTTAACCATGTTTTCATAGGAAAGCTATCCTTTCTGAAGTGAGCGCTTTTATTGTATGGAACAATTCAATAAAGCGGGCGTTTCAGGGAGCCACTCAATGCAATCCTTAAGCATTTCGTATTCATCCTGATAAACATTCATGAAGTCCAGGATCGTTCCATATGATTTCGGAAACATGTACTCACAGTAGCTTGGAGTTACGCCATTTGGAACGATGCCAATCAAGTCGGAACCTTGTAAGCGAGCATTGATCGCGGTGCCATTGCTCAGTATGACTGGATATCCCATCTTCCGAATTGCTACAAAGAAATGAATGGCCTCGACAGAACGGTTCCACGCATTGCCGGCAACCTCAAAATAATAGCCAGCAGATTCAAGTCGCCTGTGATATTCTTCTTCATCTATTTTTCCTGTTTGAAATAAGAACCAGAAGTGATTTTTATCATTCCTAACAAACAAATCCACATGTGTACTGTTTCCACCACGGCAAACCTCCCATGGATGTCCGCCATGCCGTGAACGATCGAAATACCACTGTTCCCAGGCAACAGGATCGGAAAAATCTATGCCTCCTGTATCACTGTGGAGACCATCACCTTTGCCGGTAAGGCCTTCATCCCTCCCGTCAGCATATCTCAGGTACAGATCGATAGGAGACATTTCCTTTCCGGTTTCGGCATCCATCATGTCATAATCGCATGCGCGGTATCCTGCGGAACATGCGATAAAAAAGTCGTTTGCGGTAAAGTATTTCATCTGGACGATGTCATCTTCGCTATTTTTGGAAAGGAATTCCTGGAAATCCTTATAAGTGTCTTCATCCAGTCCTTCATATACACTTTCTCTGTTTTCCGGGTATACGTTCCATAGATCTTTTCTTCGAATCACACCTGTTCGATGCTGATAGGGAAGATTAGCTTCAACAAAATCGTTGTAGGTTCCATTTCGTAGCATTTCCATTGACTGCTTTACAGGTTCAAGTAGAAAGTTACATAACTCAATGGACGCATCATCCTCAAACCATGTCTCTTCTCTGAATGGCTTTTCCAGATCTGCCGCAATTGCAAAATATCTATCCACGATAAGAAAACGGAATTTGTGATTATCTTCCGGAGAGCTTTCGATGAGCTTGACCTCATACCACATCAACTCGTCTGGATAGTATGATTTCCAGAGTTCCTCGAACTCCTCATAGGTATCTACTTCACCATCTTCCTTGAATTCCTCAAAGCTACCAAAGTCAGAGATGTCTCCCCGCGGAAGTGTGATCCATATACTTTTGAATTCATTGTTATTTTTTGACGGTTTTAAATCGGAGACCTCTTGAAAGAGAAGATCCATCGCATCCATGATGGCTTTGCTGATCTGTTTTTGAGAACGATAATCTTCGCTGAAATACAAAAGAAGATTTTGAAGCATAGGTGCGTTTTTCTTTGCTTTCATGACAATACTCCTTTCAACCCTCCGGAAAAACGATTGATTGATTCCATTATCGTGAGTTTGAGGAAGTCCGGTCCCTGATTAATCATATAGTTGTAGAGCACAACTGTTCTCATGAAGATTATTCCATCATCGAGCTGAATTACAGTGACAAAATCTGAAATTGCATCTGAACGTTCTGATCCAAGATACTTATTAATTTTAATGACTGTAGTTTTTGGCAACATAAAGCCAGAAAAGACGGTTTCCTCTGGCTGGAGCAAATCAAAGTATTTGATTCTGGGGTTAATCTTTTTGAGATCTTCCAAAAAACGATAAAGGTATTCCTGAAATAGATAATGTCTCCGAAATGCTTCGATTCGTCTGGAACGCAGGTCCTTGATACTCATAAAAGAGGGGATCTGTCAGGATAGAAATCGGAAGGGAAAACACCGCCTGCCTTATCACCTGTGACCTCCGATGGATCTACAGCAGTGTCTTGATTGTCTGCCAGATTGATTCTGCTGTCATCGATCCAGATAATCCGCGATTCTTTTGACGGATCCTCTGGCTGGATCTCAATTCCATACTGCTCAGAAGCTCCGAGTATAACAACTCTGCCAATGCATATCCCTACAATATTTCTGTGAATCTTATCTTCACAGATTTTGCCGAAATACTTAGGTTCATCAAACTCAGCGTCAAAGTCATCTGAAACTCCGTCATCTAAGATTTCTACACGAGTCACAACAAACGGCTCGTATTTTGGAATTAGGGATTTTTCTGTGACAGAAGTAGTGATCCCTATCATGGTGCAACCATACATCCATTCAATAACAGAGGTGCAGATTCCCTCTACTCCTGTCACTTTGTCTTTGCATCGTTTCCCCAGAAAATCATTTACAATACTCATGATTCCTCTCCTTTGAGTTAACGATACTGTCATAAGTGGCGCGAATGCTAACGATGGAAACGTAGGATACTTTGTTAACATGGTGTATCTTACGTACTCAACGCTGGCGGTGAGTATAAAACAATCTGTAAAGTGTTGAAAAGGGAAAAAACAATATACAATATACACATAAAACGGTGTATAATCTGAAAGAATCTATTACAAATGGTTTCATCTAATTGGACAGAAAACCTTTTTGTGTAGCGAAAGACCTCGATATGATCTATCTGCCTTTACTCTACGGCGGAAAAACGGTCATTTTCACTGATGTCTGACCAAGGAGTGGATATGGGAAGTGAGAATTATTCTGCGATGGTAGAATATGCAAAACAAAAAACACTGCGCAGAGAGAATGAAGTAATAAAGACCATCGAACAAATGAAACGGGAAAAAATAACGATAAACTTTTCAACAGTAGCCCAGTATTCCAAAGCATCAAAAAGTTTTCTTTATCGGAATAAGAAGATTTCCAGGGTAATACGAGAAAACAGAGGCTTTTAGGGAAGTGGAGGATAACGAAAATGAAAACGGTAAAAGAATATCTGAAAGAAATAGATGCGAACAGACTTGTATCAACATTTTTATATAATTATCCGTCGGATGAAGTGGACCTATTGCAATACAAGAAAATGACTATTGAAGATTACCGGAATAATGAAGAAAAGGCACTTCATGCATTTATTGACCGGTTGAAGAATATGGAACCTGTAAAACCAGAGGATGATGACATGCATATATTCTTTGCTTACAGATCCGAAGGAGATGGAGATGACGGCATTGGGTTTGGAATGGTAATCGGCAAAGAATTAATTGAGAAGGGAACAGATGCAAATACGTACTCCTGTATGTTTACAAAGCAGGAAGAAATAGTGGGATATTATGTGGCGGAGAATGATCTGACGCAACATAACATTTATGATCTGCTCGCGTTTATCATGAGAGAAAGCTCTTCCTTTGGATTCAAGCAGGAGCGGCTGGAAAAAACAATACAGGAACTAAAAGAATCAATAGATCAAAGTGAGAAACATCCGGAAACTTGCCGAAGTGCCAAAGAAGTCGTTAAGGAGTTAAGTGAGAAACTCGATATAGAATATTTTGAAGATGAAGAAAGCGACGATTTGAAAGAACTGCGATACAAGATTGTTGAAGCACAGATCAATTATCGGAAATTCTCAATAAAAGAAGAGCTAGGAATTCTAATTGGGAAACTGGCGGAGAATTGAAATACTGTAGATCAAGATGTTTCTTGTTAGAAAATCTAGGAGTCATAAGTACGAACAGAACCTATGATTCTATATCGTGTCGGGTTCGAAATAAATGATATCCTCGACTTTGCAGTCGAGAAGATTGCATAAAGTATTCAATGTCGAAAAAGAAATTGGTTGCTGATTACGCAGGCAATCAATCGTATTTTCGCCAAGTATCTTTTCTTTTCGTAAACGGTAAGTGCTGTATCCTTTTTTCTTCAAAGCATCCAGAACATCAATTTTATAACCTATCATACATGTGATTATAATTCATCTCACGCTGAATTTTAGGCTTTATGATGAGGCTGATATGTGAAATGATGACAAATGACTGGCAGATACTATATTGAGGTTTATATGAATAAATACGAGTTTGTTTGCGCAGAGACGGGGATTCCATGCTCTGATGAATTTAACGAAGAAGTAAGCGCATTGTTTGAAGATCATCCTGCATTGGATGAGTTACTGCATATAGATAGGGACCTTTTGTATTTGGTGACAAAGGATATACTTTCAGGCAAGCTCAACGATTGGGATTCCCGTGAAGAGATTGTGAATTGTATGCGGGATTGGGTTTTGCCTGATCTTCAGCCACGGATTGATAGAGCAATTATGCAATTGACGCAAAACACCGGGAGAGCTTAAACGCATGATTCGATTATTTGATTTTTACTACTTTTCTTAACATTTTCATAAGCCTTTAGCTTCTCGTCGATTACTTTTCTTCAATTAGCCTGTGAATCCACGTTCTGTACGATTAAAGATGTTGATCATCGGTGGTGTTACGAGTACAGGAATACTTTAAAGAAATATATTGCAATCATACAAGCAGAGCAGGACTATCAGTTGCAGGGACAGATGAAATTATTCTAACTCATACGGCATCGAATATTGATAATAAAATTCTACAGATGTAGAATGAAGGCAAAAAGTAGGGAAAATGCCATGAGACGTCTGCCTGATTCTGAACTTGAAATCATGATGATCATATGGGATCTGGAAGCTCCTGTGCAGAGAGAACAGATCGAAGAGAAGCTGCGGGAAACACATCCGATTGCCCTGACGACACTGCTGACACTGCTGAGCAGACTGAGAGAAAAAGGGTTTGTTGAAATCCGCAGAAACGGCAGAAGAAGCGAATATATTCCTTTGAAGGACAAGCGAGAATATCAGAAGGAAGCCAGCCGGAAGTTCATCGATCAGATATTCGGCGGTTCGGTCAGTGCCTTTGCGGCTGCACTCAATGACAATGCGATTTCCAAAGAAGATCTGAAAGAGCTGAAGAGAATGCTGGAGGATGATGAACTATGATTCAGAGCAATCCATTCCCGCTGAAAGGTTCCTGGCCGCTGAGCGGCTCCTGGCAGCTGTGTCTGATTGTCAGTGGAATTGCGGCTGTCCTGATCCGTATGGCATTCACCCATGACAGCATTGAATGGGGTGAGCGATACTGGCCGTTTACCGGAGCCGTGACCAATATAATGACATTCACGATTCTGTTTACGGTATTTCTGCTGGCAATGGGAATCCTGTTTCCGGGAGTGATCCTGCCGGGACTGACCAGTACAGCCGATTTGGATCTGTTCCGGATGCTGGTTCCGCTGATCATATGGCATCTGATTCTCTGGATGCTGATTCCGGTGCTCAGAAAGCATTTTGACCCGGCTTTCTGCGCTGTCTGCTGGACACTGCCGAATATCATCTACTTTACGGAAAGAAGTCATATTTCTCTGTTTGACGGAATGATTATCATTCCTGTTCCTGCAGCATTTCTGAAAACGGCTGTCTTGATCTGGCTGGGCGGATTTCTTGCCGTCATGACATACCGGATCATTTCCCATCTGCGCTTTCGGAAAGGACTTATGGAAAAAAGCACACAGATCCGGGAAGGTCATGTCTATGATCTGTATCTCCGTCTTCTCAAAGAGCACCGCTGTCAGAATACATACAGACTCTATGTTTCAAAGAAACTGAATACGCCGCTGACGGTCGGAACGGAAGACCGCAGTACGGTCATTTTCCTGCCGGACAGGGACTATACTGACGAACAGCTGGAACTGATCTTCCGTCATGAACTGGTTCATATTCAGCGCCGTGACCCTTTCACCAAGTTCTTCATGAGTGTTGTCTGTGCAGCCGGCTGGTTCATTCCCTTTGTCTGGATGACATCATCCCGGGCGGCACAAGATCTGGAACTGAGCTGTGATCAGACAGTTCTGACGAAATGCAGTGAAAATCAGAGAAAAGAATATGCCAGACTGATTCTCTCCGGTTCAGGTGATGAAAGAGGTTATACGACCTGTCTTGCGACAGGTGCAGAAGATCTGAAGTACCGTCTCAGGGAAATCGTAAAGCCGGCCAAAAGGCGCTATGGTACAGTATTCATATTTTTGTTCTGTTTTCTTATCCTGTCCACGTACGGAACTGTTCTGCTGGCGGAAGAATGCGGATCCCTAAATAAACAGATCATGGCCTGGTCATCTGAAAAAGATGCGGACTGCACCGTAACATCTGTCTCGGCAGACGGTCTTTACAAAAAGGTTTCTGATACCGAAGGGCTGTACGAATTCATCAGTGAAAAAGAACTGCTGAGGCTTCCCGCCAATCCGTTCTACCATGATAATTCAATGCCTGCAGAAGCTGTCAGTTATGATTTTCGTATGCACTGTGGCGATGATACATTCGTTCTGAATATCAGTGGCAGAGAATGCCGGATCTGGCATATGAAGAGAGGCAGCGTGCTCTTTCTTCTCAAAGAACCGCTGAAGGCAGAAGATCTGAAGCCATATCTGGAATGAACATATATCATTCCAGATATAACAGATACACAAAAAGCTGAGACGTACATTCTCGGTTAATTTGAACAAACAATTGGCAATTCTTATGCAGTTTGCAAATAATCCCTTGAAGTAGAGTTTCTTTCTCATTTCCTGTTATTGTAAAGCGGCAAGACTGCATAATCTTTTCTTTCAATAAGAATGTTTTTAAAATCCGCATCAATTAGTACTGGATAAATGATTAATAAGGATAAAATGATAGCAGTGAATTGTAGGAAATGGTCGCAGGAGCGCTGGTTTGGCTTCTGCAATTTTTTGTGGGGACATCAATGTTTGAAATGTTTGATGTTGATGAAATGAGTAAACTTGGCATCGCAGTATGTCAAAACACTGATATTTCGGATGTATCATGTTATAAACGCCAGTTGTAATTACAGAGGGATAAAGATTGCGGGGAAATTAAGAATAGCGCTCACTGAAAAGAGCGTTTTTTCATAAATGCATCAGTGATGCACGCGTGGAGTTGCTGGTCTTCCTGTTAAGAGAATACTGTTGTTTTGAAAAAGAAGAAACGTAAGGAGAAATCAAATTTATGTGGCAGAATAGGAGTGATGAATAAAGGCATGACATCTCAAACAAATTGTGCTTCTGCGATTTTTTGTGGGGACATCAATGTTTGAAATGTTTGATGTTGATGAAATGAGTAAACTTGGCCCCGCACTACGTCAAAAACCTCATATTTCGGGTGTATCATGTTATAAACGACAGTTGTAATTACAGAGAGATATAGATTGCGGGAAATAAAGAACAGCGCTCACTGAAAAGAGCGTTTTTTCATAAATGCATCAGTGATGCACGCGTGGAGTTGCTGGTATTCCTGATAAAAGAATACTGTTGTTTTGAAAAAGAAGAAACGTAAGGAGAAATCAAATTTATGTGGCAGAATAGGAGTGATGAATGAAGGCATGACATCTCAAACAAATTGTGCTTCGCCTCAGGGATGGACAGTTGCTGAATTGGCAGAATATCTTTCTGATGAAGATACTGTATTGATCGAACTCGTTCGAGATGACTATTTCAAACTGTTTGCAGAATCTGAGAGCGAAAAGGAATGCCGGAAACTCATTAAACTGATGAATGTTTGCGCTACTGACTCCGTCAATGTCATTCGTGGCGGAAAATACTTTGATCTGATGAAAGACATTAATGTTAAATGGTGGATATCCGTCGGATCTGAGTGTTGCAGGCAGTATGCAGTCGCAATCCAGGAAAGTGAAAAAACACTCGAGTTGATAAAGAACACAGTAATCAGTTAATTCAGTTTCTGAAAAATCGGTCGAAATCAAAGGGGGATGTGTTACAGGCATTAATATCCTCCCCAAGAAATTTGGGGAGAGTCAAACTGAGATTGACATGCTAAAATTTCCTATAGTATGAAAAAGAAAAGCAATTACAGGGATGGCAAGGATCAGCGCTATTCTGATGAAGCGTATGCCAGGTTCCGGGAATATCAAAAAGACTATAATAAAGAACGATATAGAAGGTTTACGCTTAATTTAAACACCGAGACTGAAAAGGATATGATTGAATATCTTAAGCAGAATTCAAAAGGGTTTTCAGAGTATGTGAAAGCCTTGATCAAAGAGGACATGAAACAACATCAGAAATGAAAAGAATCCAGAAACTGATTGATTTCTCTTAGACGCTTGTGACAGCGTCTATTTTTTTGGCCAAAACACATTGCATTATGCGGCATTATTTGTTGAATAACAGGTTTTTTTTGAAAAAATAGCATTTTTCCTATTGAAAAAAGAAATTCGAAGTAGTACATATAATGTAGATGTAATACATATAATGTAGATGTAGTTGGTTGTTCTGCTTCGGCTCTCTGCCGTTACATATAATGTATATGTAAAGCATCGGGTGGTTCTTTGATAACTGAATAGGGGAATTAACAGCAGGATTCGTTATTGATAATGCGTCTGTGGCTCATTTCGAACTGATGAAAGAAAGGAAGTGATTTTGATGATGAATTATAAAACACGATTAACTGCAGAACAGGTCTCACAGAGACTGATGTGTTCTGTCAGGCAGGTTGGTGAATATCGGAAAGCAGGTATTCTTCCCGGGACAAGATTTGGTAAGCACTGGCTCTATTTTGAAGAAGATGTTGAAAACCTGATTTCCAAAAACAAGGGACGAGATGTTTCTGACTACAGAAAAATGGACCCGGAAAACGCAAAAGTAATTTTCGGACTCAGACAGGATCACAACATGGAACTTGTTGGTCATAACTAATGAGAGGAAATGACAATTACATCAGTGTAATACGCGACAAAAATAACAAGCGCAGAGTGACAGGCTACCGGGTTCAAATTCGGTACTTTAGCAATGGACAACGAAAAAAGTACACAAAATACTTTGCGGTTAAAGACTCAAGGCTAAAAAATGCAGTACACTACAGTGCCAGAGAGCATCGTGATAAGATGCTGCATGATTTTTCGGAGATTGGATTTGAAGTAGGCAATCTTCCACAGAAAACTACAGTTCAGGATTTGTTTGATAAATTGCCATCTTATTATTCGCGTACGAAAAAGACGTATGCAAACATCACGGCTCGATATAACAAGCACATCGGGAAGGAATACGGTGATATGGACATTTTTTCGATAAAGGAGACAGATATTACCGCAAGTCTGAAACTTTGCGCTGAGACATGCGTCGATAGCTCTGTACAACAGGTCTTCCAGATCTGGAAAAGAATATTTAAAATTGCAGAAAAAGAGGGACTTCCGGTAAAAAACATCACGTCGGATTTGGAAGTTCCAAAGAGTTACAAGGTGACAAAGAGATCGGGTGAATACTGGAATATCACTGAAGAGGACTTCCAGGATTTCTGTGAGTACTTTTTATATTATGGGCGATACCACGATTGGGAAAAGGATAAGATTTACAAACGTCAGATCCTTCTCTATTTGCTGAAATTTATGCGAATTACAGGACTTCGACCTCGGGAGGCAAAAGCGGTCATGAAAAATGATTTTTCCAAAACAATAGTCACGTTTCGCGATCAAGTCACCGGCGAGATGATAACAACTGACTGTATTTATGTGAGAATCTACCAGAGCATAGGTTCAACAGCGACTGAAGATTTGACATTCACGAAAACAAAGACACCGAATTCGAATCGTGCGATACCGATTTTAAGGCAGTGGGATCGCGATTTGGTTGAAGAGATTTTGCGGTTTTCAAAACATGAGTGTATCTTCTCAGATTATTACGGAAACCTGATCAGTTCCAAGGATGTCGCGGATTATATTGGACGGGTTCGGAAAAGCTACAATAAAGCAAAGAACAAAAATCTTGATGTCTATGCATATCTCATGAGAAAGTCGCTCGGATCGGATGCCGAGAAGAGCGGTACAGCTGCTGCCCGGAAGAAAATCATGGGGCATGGATCTGAATATACTGCCGGGAAATGGTACTCCTCGGCAAGTGACGGTGATGTTCTCAGTACAATGTGGAATCGGGAATATGAGCATATTGAAAAATGAAATGCTCATGCGCCGTGCAGGTTTCATGCAAGTCGTGACCAAAATACGACCAATAAAAAATGAAAAAGTCCCGAAAATGGCTTATTTAAGCTATTTTCGGGCACACTTAGGTATGGAGCTTACCGGGATCGAACCGGCGACCTCTTGATTGCGAACCAAGCGCTCTCCCAGCTGAGCTAAAGCCCCATTTTCACAGCAGTGTTATTTTAGCACAACTGTGAAGGTGTTACAGATTATTTTAGCTTAAATGATATTTTTCCTTTCCCGTTGCGATATTGAAGCGTTGCGAGTGCACCATTGATCATGGTGAAACTAGGGACAGTATGTCCTATATCAGCTTCATAAATAACGGGAATATCAGGAAGAGCACGAGTGATTGCTTCGTGATAAGACATTCCGGTTTCACTGGAAGGGAATAAAACGCGTCCAATCAAAATCGCATTGGTGTGTTCAAACCAACCTGCATATCTCATCTGCAACAAGGTTCGATAAAAGTTCTCTGCACTCATGGAGAAATTGTCAAAGTACCAGATAAAACCGTCTGCTTCATAACGGCGAATAAAGCGTTTGACCGAATCATAGGTTGTACCGATCAGATCTTTCAGCACATCCATACAGCCGCCAATGCATCTACCGCTTACAGATAAAGATTTTACGTTAGCTTTCCATTCGGTTGGTGTATCCGGGCCGGCATAGTCATCCGCAAAAGATGGCTTGGAGGAATGCAGTTCACTGGTTCGCTGAATAACCTGCTTTCCCTGAAGAAGATTCAAGGCCTGAATCAGATAAGAAGGAAGCGGGTCTTCATCAAATGAACCGGCATTAAACCCATATATAGTAGCGACATCATATTTTGTGGTGTACGTGAACAGAATGCTGGTGGGATCACTGGCACCTGCCATCCACTTTGGATGGTTTTTTAATGCATTCCAGTTGATGTAGGGGAGTATTTCATACAGAAAATCTCCACCTGCCGCAGCTAATACTGCTGCGACTTCTTTGTTTAAAAACAGAGACGTCAGTTCCTGACCGCGTTCTTCTGCAGTCCCTCCGCGTGGATCATTTATGCGGACATGTTCGGTTTCCATAATACGGAAACCTTTCGATTCCAGTGTCGCAATAGATAAATCATAAGATTCTTCTTTATGACCGACTCCGGCACTTGGTGCACAGATTCCAAGCAGATCATGTTTTTTTGGGAATGATGGATAAATCATGGGCAACCTCCTTAACTATTGTGAAGCTTTCAGCTGTTTCAACATGGGGCGCATGCTGAGCAGCTTCTTGTTCAGTTTTGAATAGATGCGTTCCCGGAACCATGGTTCCGATGACTGTTCGATAACGGTTTCAATCGGAAACCAGGCAACTGCTTTGTTTTCGTCCGGCTTGGAATGAGGGGTTTCTTTATCGTCTGCCATCAGCAGATAAGTGATATTCAGATGCAGATGGGACGGGACATAGCTTCCGTTTTTTTCGTGACCGTCAACAGTCAGTATTTCAAGTGAGAAAAGATCAGTCAGAACAGGTACTACCTGATGAATTCCGCTTTCTTCCTGAACTTCCCTTATAGCCACTTTTAGAAGGTCTTCTTCTCCATCCGCATGACCTCCAAGCCATGCCCAGGAGTCATAAATTCTGTGATAAGCCATCAGGATATGAGTAAATGATGGATTTACAACCCAGGCAGAAGCAGTCATGTGATTGGAAAGATTGGCTCGATAAAACAAATCCGGAACCTGTCCCAGGAGCTCGAGCAGTAATGACTGATCTTTGGCTTCCTGCTCATTATATGGCTTATACTGACGGATTTCTTCGGTCAATTTGGTGCGCATATGGTAATTATAATGAAAAAGATGTGAAAAGACAGGCGAGTGCAGCTTAAAAAGCATGCAGCAATATCGTGGAAAAAACATGACTGTTTCGTTTATAGTATAGATTGGAGGAAGAAAAGCCCATGGAAGATCACAAAATTGTTCTGACAGATGAAGAACTGAATCAGATTAATGGTGGTGTGGAAATCATCAAAGTCGTAAGAGGCATCCCTATTTCTCTGGGAGTTGCTTCCGTTGACGGAAAAAATGATCCAGGCAAAAACAAGGTTTTTGCAAAGTGAGAAATGAAGGCGTTCATGCAGCGCCTTTTTTTCGTATTCCTGAGTGAATGTCAGATAATAGTAGAGCGATGATGGCTTAGACAAGATTGCACCGGAACGAAACCAACAGAAATCGAATACTGTCTAAATGACAGTAAGGGATACAAAACTGCGTTTATAGTGCAGCAGAACTGTCAAAAAAGGAAGGGGAATCACAATGGATTATACAAAGGAGCAGCTGAGTGATCAGATTGGAGCTATCGCCAAAGAGGCGAGCAGGTTCATGAAGCATCGCCCTGCGGAAGCGGAAATCACACAGAAAGGGAATGTGTCCAATTATGTGACGGAGACAGATCTGGCAGTGCAGCAGTATCTGAATGAATCCTTAAAGAAACTGATTCCCGGCAGTGAAGTACTTGGAGAAGAAAATGCAGACTGGGATCGGAGTGCGAAACATCTTTGGATCGTTGACCCGATTGACGGGACATCGAATTATATTCGGGATTTAGGTGCTTCTGTAATTTCCATTGGATATATGGTAAATGATCAGCTGGAGGCTGGCGTAGTATACAATCCCTACCGGGATGAATTGTTTTCCGCCCAACGAGGAAACGGTGCGTATCTGAACGGTCGCCGCATACAGGTGTCTGACCGTGATTTCAGACATTCACATCTTTGTTCTGCATTATGTGTTTATGCCAAGGAATACGCCCAGCCTTGCCTGAATATCATTGGCAGGGTGTATCAGGAATCGGATGATCTGCGCAGGTTTGGCGCAGCGGCATTCGAGCTCAGTCAGCTTGCGGCTGGCAGAGTCGAACTGTACTTTGAAATGCGGATCGCGCCATGGGATGCGGCAGCAGGCGCATTGCTGATTGAAGAAGCGGGCGGTTACTGGGAATGCCTGTATGATAAAGGACTTCAGAAGGAAAAGCTGTTTCCGTTCATTGCGGCAAATTCAAAGGAGAACTTTGAACGGCTGCGCAAAATTGTAACCGACGAATTGCCAGTCATACCATATGATGGAACACTTTAAGAAAAAGGAGCGGGATCAATGATCCTGCTCACTTTCATATTCCAGAATATCTCCGGGCTGACAGTGCAATGCCTCACATATCGCTTCCAGTGTTGAGAAGCGGATAGCACTGATCTTGCCGGTTTTCATTTTTGAAAGATTCACGTTGGAAACCCCTACCTGTTCAGAAAGTTCCTTCAGGCTGATTTTCCGGTCTGCCATAACGCGATCAAGACGTAATATGATTTTTCCCATAGCGGCCTCACTT
>Ga0310694_10002740_pt1 | contig 17750 bp, 19 predicted proteins | sample 174DNAGHGhighgp2_FD_203884 | JGI IMG/M metagenome (GOLD analysis project Ga0310694, IMG submission 203884) | Sheep rumen microbial communities from Palmerston North, Manawatu-Wanganui, New Zealand - 1742 DNA GHGhigh gp2 (v2) (version 2) | ecosystem: Host-associated > Mammals > Digestive system... | reverse complement strand
ATTGATTACCTCCTTAACCAGCAATCTTATGCAAGAACCACAACACCAGAGATATCATAATATGCATCGTTTTCTACCGACTGCACATATACTTGTCTGTTCGTCCCAATGTGGCACGCAATGGCTCCCGATATTGACCCCTGTGTAGTGCCTGACTTCACGCATAACAATGCCGTTACGCATTTTGGCGTTCCTACATTTACAGATAACATTGAGGGAGTATTTGTTGCAGAGTATGCAGAATGTATTTTCACATTTATTACCGCGAGTTTTCCAACAACAGCAACTCCACCGGATACTACGGTGCATCTTGTTCCCGTAGGTTCAATTTCCTGAAATACGTTATTGCTCAAATTGCTGTTTAACGACGCAAGATCGCCATTGATCTGGCTCAGCGCCCCGCCGATCCCGTCCATCTTGTCGAGGTATGTCGTCCAGTTGGCGCTGGTGACGCTTGCGTTGATCGTGGCCTTCACGCGGTAGATCTCGCCCTTCCAGGCAATGAATTTGCCCGTCGTGTAGCTCGCGTTCGCCGCGATCGTGTCCCCGTTCTCGACATAGGCCAGCCCGGCCTGGAGGTTGGTGAGATCCACAGCTGCAGCTGCGCCCAGGTTGTCCCGCACCTGCGCCTGCTGGGCAGCGCTCAGGTCCTGCTCGCTGATGGTCACAACGTCCCGCTTCAGCTTGTCCTTCAGGTTCACACCATACAGGATCTCCGCGTAAACCGGTACCGTCGCCCCGTCGAAGAACTCCAGCCCGTGCTCGCTGACTGAATACTCCTCTTCGATCGTGATATCCGTCACAACCGGCGTCTCGCGTACGATGTAGATATAATCCTCATCAAACTCGAAATCCCGCCCGCTGGCTTCCGCGCTCGCCCGGTTCGCCCCGGTGTATTCCATCCGCTGAATCCGGTTAATCGCCTGCTTGTGCCGCAGGTCGATCTCGTCCCTGACATCCCCGACCCGACAGAGCCCGTAAGGGAAGCTCCCCGTCATTACGGTGGTCAGATTCACGGCGCTCTCACTGTACGCTTCAAAGTCCCCCGTGTATCCCTCCGTCCAGTCGCTCCAGGTGGTCAGGACATAGGTGTCCGCATCTCCGCCGGTCACAAACACATACCCGTCCGCTGGCACCTGGAAAAGGCCGTTTGCGTCCGGCGTGATGGCCGTCTGCGTTCCGGTCAGGGTCTCCGCAAACGCCAGGGCGGTGAAGCTCCCGCCGATCTTGTATCCGTAGGTCTCGGAGTACCGCACGACCCGCGCCCGTCCAAGCGCCTGCCGGAACAGGTTCCATCCGGTCGCGACCAGCCTGGTCGGCGTCGCCACCGTGATGGTGCCGCGCACTTCTTTGACATAGACCACGCTGATCTGATCGCCTGCGATCGGCGTCCCGGTCACCGTGATCCCGTACAGCGTCGGATCCGCGCTCCATCCTGTCGTGTAGGTCAGCGTGATTGTCCCGCTTTCCTCGACATAAGCGACAAACGTGTTCCGGTCGATTGTCGCCGTGATCGCCGGAGGCACAGGCCGCTCCACCGCGCTGACGGTCATGACCGCGTCATTGCTCCCGTCCCAGACGATGGTGATCACGTCCCCGTTCAGCGGCGTATTGCTGATCGTGATGCCGAAATCCGCCGGATCCGCGCTCCAGGCCGTCCCGTTGTAGCTCAGCGTGTAGGTCCCGGCCGTCCCGACATATTCTTCGAAAACCGTTTCATTCAGCACGGCCGTGATCGCCGCCGGCGCCGACCGTGGCATGGGCGTCACGGTCATCTGCACCCGCTCCTGGACATATCCCTCCCGGATCCGGTTCCCCTGGATGCTCTGAGCCCAGGCGCTGCCGTCATTCAGGCTGCCATTGCCCCCCGTGGTGCGGGTGACGAAGCTGCCGGCCACCTGTGTCGCGTCTTCGCTGTAAAGGTTGTCCGCGTATGGCACTCTCTCCATCGAGATGTTCCCGTTCGCGTCGGGCCCGATCTCGTTCACGGATCTGACCTTCCCGGCCTCCAGCGCGTCCACGTGCGCCTTGATGGTTTCCTCGCTCCCCGTCTGATAGGGGATGCTCGCGCCGGTCCGATTCTCCAGTCCGCTCACAGCGCTCTGCAGATTCTCAATCGCGCCCTGCTGCGCATCCGCCCGGGCCTTGACCGTGGTCTCATCGCTCGCGCTCATGGCGATCTGATCCGCCGTCCGGGTTACGCTCCCCGCCATGGCCTGGGCGATGGTCTGCGCCGTAGGGCTGTCCGACATGGGGATGTCTTCCGCCGTCCTGCCGGCAGCCGCTTCGATGGCTTCCTTGACGGTGGTGTTGTCGCTGTCGCTGATTTTGGTATCCTCAGCCGTGACAATGATCTGCCCCTGAGCGTCCGCCGCCTGCCCGTTGACTGTGATCGCGTTCTGCAGCTCGCTCTTGTCGGCCTTCTCCGCCAGGGCGTCGCCGACGGCCTTAGCGTCCGCGGCCTCCCCGCTGTGGGTGAGGGTCGCGTCGATCGGCACGGTGATCACGTCAGAGTCATGCACCGTCAGCTCCACCTGCTCGTTAAGCTCGCTCATGATGATTTCCTCCAATCCTTAAATCTTGCCGTAAATCTCCTCGATGGTCAGGCTCGCGTGGATGACGGTCCGGACGATGCTCCCCTCGACGATTTTTGCATCCGTTCTCAGGGCATCCTCGCAGCGCCCCGTCGGCGATGTTCCGTCCCAGATCGGATTCACGTCAAACCGGTATTCGAGGTCATAGGTTCCCGGCTCCCAGTCGTCGGTGTCGTCGTTGTGAAACTCGACCAAAACCGTGCCGTTGCCCAGCCCAAAAGCATCGTCCAGCCGGTAGAACCGCTGCAGCACGATCTCCTTCTGCGCGTTCCGGACCGTCATCAGCATCCGGTCGTCCGCGGTCCATTCCGTCCCGCTCTCCCGCTCTCCGTGCACCTTGTAGCTCCCGGTGTCGCCGGCATTCATTTTGATGTCGCCGGTCTCCAGATCCACCTGAAACCCCGTCGCTTTAGCCATCCGCTTCCGCCTCCTCCGCGTCTCCGGCGATCCCGTCCGCCTTCACCTCAATCATCTCCGGCTCCTCCGGCTGATCGATCGTTCCAAGGAAATCGTATGCGTCCTTCAGCGCGGCCATGGTGCCAAGCACGATCTCCATGTTGGTCTTGGTCGGCTGCATATTGAGATTCTGTACGCTTTCATACGCCCGGCTCAGTTTCCCTTGCAGTACCTTGATTTCATCCATTTCCTTTCCTCCATTATGATATCATTGCTTTGCTTTCCCAATTTGTCCCCACTAATTCTTGCAAGTAGACTGTGTTCCCGCTCTTGTAAAGCCTTAAATTTAATGTGTAATCCGAATAATTGCTTGTGTCCTTTGCGTCCCGTCCACGGATCGTGATTGATCTATCAGACGGCAGTTGCCCGGAATAATCGCTCCAACCTCTGCTGACAGTCTCAATCGATACGGTTTGCGTAGCGCAGGAAATCGTGACTTTGTTGCCCCATTTGAGCGAAGTACCGTTTGACAGATACATTCCGGCCCAGATGTCCATTGAATCACCCGGATTGAGTGAAATGCTTGACTGTGGCGTTGAGTTAGCATCCGCAATGATTAGCGTGTGATTTGCGTCAAACCCGCTGTTGTAGACAGCAGTTCCGTCAACGAGGATATTTGCTGTTGCCCTTGTCACAAACGTTGGCGGGGTTGTGCTATTGTCCTGTGTTTGGACATTAACTTTTTTTGTAATGGTTGTCCCTGTTATTGTCTCACTTCCTGCCACCCCGCTCAACACCAGATACTCATTGCACGAACTGTCAAACCCTATCGTTTTCTTTAACCCTCCGGGGTTTGCCGTTACCGTGTATTTTGTGCCGCTCCAACTCCCGGAGATCGAAGCGGCTTTGCTAAAATTTGCAGTTGTCCCATCCACATAGGTGATAGTCAGCGTGTTCCCGGACACCTGCGCATCCGCTACGTTCAACGTTCTCCGGCTCGACAGGTGATACGGAACTTCCACGCTGTTTGCGGCAAGCGTATTGACATACAATGTCCCGTTTACATACATCAAGTCTTGCCCAGAACCGCCGGAGGAAACAATCATTGGTGCATTGATATGCACATAATTGTTTGCAACCGTCATTACATCATCAATGGTTGTCAACCCGCTCAACTGGACTCTGTCCGCAGAGATCAGGACGGAGCTTGTTTTCGTGGCGTTGTTGATGCTGGCGACGATCTGGGCGGGCCTGATTTTGGCATTCGCCCCCGTGCCCTCAACGACGAGCCCGATCCGGTTTGCCTGGATATCGATCGACGCCTGCAGCTCCTCCGCGGTGTTGCTGACCTCGCCCCGGATTTGGGTCGCGGTCTGCACGATCTCGGAATGGAGCCCTGCGGTCTTGTTGTTGACTTCCGTCCGGATGCTGGTGGCGGTCTGTTCAATCTTGGAGTTGAGCCTGTCTGTTTTGTTCGCCACCTCGGTGGAAATCTTGTCCGCCTCGACGGTGATCCGTGCGCTCAGGGCCGCCTGTCCTTCCGCGAACTTGTTGGCCTCCAGCGTAATATGGTCTTCGGTCTGATCGATCCTTGTGTTAGCCAGCACAAGTCCGTTCTGGACAGTCTTGACCTCGCCGTAGATCCCGTCCTCGTTGACCTCCAGCCGGCTCAGCCTCTCCCAGTTCGGTTTTCCGCTGGCGTCCGTGCCGATGATGCCCTTGGCCACCATGGCAACGTGCTTGTCAGTGTCCTCGAACCAGGCGTGGTCTTCCTTGCTCTTCTTCGTTCTGGTTCTCGCGCCCTTGCCTCCGGTGCCCCCGCCGTTCTTCAGCTCATCGGCCAGCAGGTGCAGGATATCCCGATCCGTCCGGGCGTTGCTCATCGTGATCCGGACCTTCTCCGGCTCGCGCACCTTGTCGCTATACTCCAGCTGCGTGATGCGCTCTTCGATGATCGTCCCGAATTCCTGCAGCGGGACCCTGCATTTCCGGCCCAGCGTCAGCTTGTCCAGGCTCTCCCCGGTGGCGGCTGCAAGCTCAACACCCTCCGCCGTGATGTTCACGACGGGCTGCGCGTGCTTGCGCAGCTTCTCCCGGGCCCAGCTGGTCAGCTCCGCCTGCGTGGTCAGCGCCTGATCCACCTCAACCTTTTCCCGGATGCCGTAAGTCGACTCGTTTTTGCCGATATACTCCGTTTTGATGTGCAGATCATCGTCGCCGACTGGATAAAACCTCGTATACATCCCGCTGGTGTCGATGGTCCGCGAGATGGCGGAGAGGTTCCTTCCCGGTCTCAGCTCACAGGCCGTTCCGGAGGGCTTCTTAATGACATTGATCACAAAGGGGTACACGCTCGTGTCCAGATCCCACCAGGATTCGTCCAGCGTCTCCGTCACTTTTGCGAGCGCGTCATAAAGGTTTTCCCCGTCGAACTTGTACGGCGCAGAGAAGTTATACTCGCACTTCCCCAGCCGCCAGTCGCTCTGCCGCTTCAGGATAAATCGGATCGCCTGCTCCGCGGTAGCGGTATCATGGCCTCCCATATCAGAGGGCCCGTAGCTCCCGAACAGGATCCGGTCCTTCAGACAGCTGATCACGTGCTCCAGCTGCACCGTCGGCGTGTTCGTGGCATAGGCCGTCTGGATGCTCCGCACCCGCCAGACGATCCCGCGCCCCGGTTCCGTGTCATCCACAAGCCAGCTGTCCGTCCCGATCCCGTCCATCGTGACCGGAACCATGCTGGCCGTGCTTTCCCGCTCGCTCAGTCTCAGGCTGAGCGATTCCAGCGGGATTTTCCTCGCCTGCGTCAGGCTGTGTCCGCTCAGCAGGATCATTTAGGCATACCTCCCATAGTTCCGCACGGTCAGCGTGCCGGCACGGTCGCTCTGGATCGTGACGGTGTTTGCCCCGGGCAGGACGTAGAGATCATCCGCGCCCGTCCTCCGGTCCAGCACGCTGCGCCCGCCGGCGGTGATCCGCAGCAGGCCGTCCGTTCCGTGGCTGATATGCAGCGTCTCGCTTCCTCCAAGCCCCATGGAACTGAGCACAATCGTGTTTCCCCCGGCGCTGATCCGGAAATTGTTGATGGTCATCCCGCTGCGGTTCGCGAAGCTCACATCCAGCACGCTCTCGACATTGCCACCGACCTCAATGCTGACACTGCCGCTGGTGATCAGCTGATTGGTCACCTGTACGGGCATCTCATCCACCCAGAAGGGCACGGCGTGCGCCCGAAAGGTGATCGTGTAGCTTTTTGTCCAGTCCCACATATCCCCGCTGTTCGGCAGCTCGACCTTGTCCACCCAGGCTCTCCGGTTCGGCATCCAGCCCACCGTCAGCCATCCTCCCCGGAGCGCCCAGGCATTGACCGCGTCAAAAATCTGTCTCCGGAGCTCCATCTGCCGCTTTGGCAGATCGATGCCATACTCAACGACAACCTCCAGCTTCTCCCAGTGGTCGCCCGTGATCCGCTGACCTGCGCCGCCCATCATAGACACGGCGCTGATATTCCGCTGCGGCGTCCCGGGGTCGACCCGCTGGATCACGATGCTCTCGTGCAGCTCATCCAACTGGACGCCTCCCAGCGCCACCCGTCTTGCTAGGATCATCTCATCACCTCATTAAGGCACAAGCACATTCAGACTCTGCCCAAAGCTGTCGCCGACTCTCCGGCCGATGGTGTCCACGGCCCCCGCGTTGATAACGAATGTAATATTGCTCATGCCGGCGCGAATTGCGTTTTCGACGATCGTATACATCTCCGCGGGCATCCCGCTCAGGGTCTTCGCGGCCTCGGTCAGATCGTCCGTGGATTTGCTGGTTCTATCCGTCATTTCATCGACCGGCCGGAACCATTTGTCCGGCAAATCCTCCATCTTGGTCCAGCTGCTGTCGAGAGTGTCATCCTTCAGGGATTCCATTTTGGAGTCCAGCTTTTCGTACAGTTCTTCCTGCCCCTCAAACGATGCTTCGAGCTCTTCCATGGCTTTATCAAAGGCCGCTTCGTTCTCGTCGCTCATGTCCAGGGAGTAAGCACGCCAGGCATCCCAATAGTTCTCAGCTTTCTGCCTCTGGTCATCGCTCAGGGGCATCACGCTGGCAGAAACGTCAAAGGTCTGCATTCCTTTGTACTCGTTTTTCAGCGCTCCGCCCTGATCGGTATACCATCCGGCTTTTTTTGCGTCCTCCGTCAGGTTACCGGCCAGATCCACGATGTCATCATTGCCCTGCTCCTTGATCGCATTTTCAAACAGCACAGCCAGCCCAGCCACGACACCGCCGACTGTCTTCGCCGCGGTTGTCGAAAGAACGGTTCCCGCTTTTGTCAGGAAGCTCGATTTCGGCGTAGCCACAATCGGCGCTCCTCCGCCGCCTCCGCCCGCGGGCACGGCCGGCGTTCCGCCATTGCCCTTCAGTCCGCCCAGCCCGGACACGATGCGCCCGATGTTCGCGGCCAGCTCGGTCACCTTCAGCAGCCCAAATCCGCCCGCGATAACCTTCAGCGCCGTCACAACGGAGTCCTTATTTTTGATCAGCCACTCCAGCCCCTCCCGGACGGAATCCAGCGCCTCCCGGATCTTCTCCATAACCTCCTCGGGCTTGACTTCCTTCAGCTCATCAAACAGCCCCTGCACCGCCTCGCCCAGGCTCTCCAGCATCTTCTGCCCTTCATCACTCTGCAGGTAGGTGTTAAACTCATGCATCAGCTCCTGCATGATGGTCATGACCTCGGTCAGCGCCGGCGCCAGCGCCGCCTCGAACTGGTGCTGGAAAGCTTCCCATTCCGTTTCGAGCTTCATCTGCTCGTCGTTCATCTTGCCCAGCTTGTCGAACTGCTCGTCCCCCATCCAGGTCCAGCTGTTGTAGGTTTCCTCGTACGCCTCGCGCCCCGCCTGGAAGATCGGGATCATGTCCGTCCAGCTGCGCCCGAACAGTTTCATCGCGTATTCGTTCCGTGCAACCTTGTCCTCCATCTGCATCAGGCCCTCGCCGGCATTCCAGAACACATCTTCAATGTTCTTTTCGGTCCCGCTCAGGTCGCTGATGCCCAGCGCCGCGAAGGCCCCCATGGCGGTCTTGTCGCTTTCTGCGCCCATGGCCTTGATCATCTTCTGCCGGCTGGAAAAAATCGTCTCCGCGCTGGTGTCGATCAGGTTCGCGGTCTGCTGCATCCGGTAAACCTGCTCCGGCGTCATCTCCCACTGGGTCGCCGTGGTGGCCAGATCATCGGCCCACTGCCCGCCGCTGAGCGTTGCCTGGACGATTTTCTTTCCCATCTCCCAGGCGGCCTTCCCCGCGGCCTGCATCTTCTCGGTGATCTTCTCGACGCCTTCCGCGACGTTCTGCCATCCGGCATTCCGCTGCAGGCTTTCCAGCTGATTCCCGATCCCGCTCAGGTCGTTGGCGGCCTCGCTCCCGGATTCCCCGACGCCGTTCAGCTGATTCTGCAGCTCGACCAGCTGCGTCTGAGCCGCGAGGCTCTGCTGTTTCATCTGCTGGAAAGCGGTGGAACTCTCCTTGACGCCGTTCTTCGCCATGGCATCCAGGGCTTTCTGGCTCTGGTTCACGACATCCGTCTGTGCCTTGATCTGCGCCTGCAGCAGCTTGGTCTTGGTTTCCATGTACTGCTGCGCGTCGCCGTTAGCCTTCAGCTGCTGTTCGTTGAGCTTCAGCTCGGCGCCCAGGGTCTTGACGGCGGCCTGGCTCTCCTTCATCCCCTGCTTAAACTGCTGGATGCCGCTGACGCCCATCTTGACGTTTACGCCCGCCATTTACTCACCTCCCGCCGGGCCGCCTCAGTTCGTCGGCAGCCAGTGCATCACACAATCGTATTTCCGTCTGTAAAGATAAAGATCCATAACTGCCCCCGGCCTCATCCGGTTGATCTCATCCACCCGGAGCCCCGCGGTCAGTCCCCAGCTGACAACCATCAGGTAAGTCAGCCGTCCTTCGTTTCTTTTTTTTTCATGGCCTCAAGAGTCACGTCCACCGGGCCATCCGGCTCTTCTTCCTCGTATTCACTCGCCATGCCCTCGCTCAGCGCGTCCGCGCAGGCGCTGATGTAATCCGACAGCTCCGCCGGCCGCATCGCCCGCATGATCGCCTTTTCCGTCAGATCCGGTTCCTTCCCGGCTTCCTCCAAACCTGCGTTACCCATGATCCGGATCAGCTTCGCCAGGGCGCTAAGGTGCTCGCTGGTTCCGTATTTGCTTCCGTCTGTCTCATCGTCCCTGTTCCGGCCGAAAATCACATACTGGAAATCCCCCAGGCTGCAGATCTCGTCCTGCACCTGCTTCATCTCGAAAACCGTGTAGAGCAGCGGAATCCGCCGCCCCTTCAGCTTAATCTCCGCCATTGATTCCTTCTCCTTTCACTCGCAAAAAAGCGGAGCGGAGGCTCGCACTTCCTCCGCCCCGCGGAACCTTATCAGGTGATCCCGGCCTTTGTCTTCAGCCAGGTCTTCGCCGCGGTCATGCTCTCAAAGCTCTGGTGCACCGCGAAGCTCAGCGGTCCGTCCGCGGCCAGCTGCACGCCGGCACCGGTGCCGTTCAGGGTGGGCGTCCTCCACTCGATGTTCTGCTCCTTCGTCCGGGTCTCCTCGGAATTCAGGGAGAACTTGAGCTTGTAGTACCACCAGCCTTCAAAGCTGGTTTCGCCCTTGTTCCGCATCACGCGGATGTAGCCGAAGCCCACATCCGGCGCTGCGGCGTCCGTGATCGTGTACTCATCGCTCGCCTTGACCTCGCCCAGCAGCAGGGCCCGCCCCGCATCGCTCAGCCCGGTCGGCTCAAAGTCGATGCTGTAGCCCAGGATGCCGTTGTCGCTGTCCAGCTCTACGTCATCGCCGTAGAAATGCCCGTCCGCCCGGTTCCAGGTCACGGTGGCCGCCCTGGCCTCCTCGAGCACCGCGCCGGTGCCGTAGGTCGGAGCGGTGCCGGGGGTATAGGCGCTGATCGGAGACGCTACGGGGTATACCATTCCGACATTCGCGTTCATCTTGTTACCTCCATTATTTCAGGTTCTTCTCATCGAGCCTCTGCTCGATGACTTTGATAATCGCCGTCTCCGCCGCTTTCGCGCCTGCGCTGGCGCTCTTGCGGAAGAAAGGCTGCTTCTGCATGAAACTGGTCCCGCTGTTAATCGCGTTGGCAATCAGCGCGACGGGCCTCTGCTTTCCGGCCACATCCGCATATCCGGCATTCCCGAAACCAACGGAGGTGTTGACCTCCGTGCCGTTCTTGTCGAACTTCGCCACGCCGATCGCGCCCCTGAGCGCCTCCTGCTCCTCAGGAGACGGGGCCCTCATCCTGCCCCGGGACGCATACTTAAAGGGCGCGGTTTTGATTCCGTTCACACCTTTTTCGATCTCTTTGGCCATCACGCCGGCGCCGTCATACAGTCCGGCCGCCGCGGCCTTCGGGGCCTCTTCCTCCAGGGCGGTCAGCATCTCGCTGATTTCGTCCATGCCTTCGATTTTCGCGGTCATGGCCATCAGGCATCACCGCCGTCCTGCACCGTGCAGGTCCATTCGATATGGAAAAGTCCGGTGCTGTTCTCGTACTGGCTGCTGTTCAGCTCCCAGCTGTCCCCGCAGATCTCTGTCAGGATCTCCTCGACGGTGCCGATCAGGTCGTCCCGCTCGTTCAGCCTGGAAAAGAAGACGTCCACGCTGGCCTCCCAGCTTCGGTCCTGCTTCAGCCCGTCCCCCTCCAGCTGTCCGCTCTCGAAGTCCAGGCTGATCACGCCGTAGGTGCCTTCCGGCCGGCTTCGCCAGGCATATTCCGCAAAGGGGATATCCGTCAGCTTCAGGGCGGCCACCAGCGCCTCGTACTCAGTCGGCATCAGCCCACCCCCTCACTGGGTACGGGTTTCGCGTTCCGCTGCACTCTCTGCAGCGTCAGCTCGATCCCGTCCGTCTCGGTGATATAGGTCCTCAGGATGTCATAGCGCACGCCATTGATCTCACAGAGCCTCTCGCCCTCGTATTCAAAGTCATGCGCCAGCACAACCTTCAGCTCCGGGTTCAGTCCCTGGGCGAAAGCCATGTAAGCCTCCTGCTGGCCGATTGACCGCAGCGTGCAGAAAACCGTCCGCCGGGTCTCCGCCGGATCCGTTCCAACGCCGGCCGCCTCAGGGCTGACCGTGATCAGGTCGCACACCTCCGCCCGCATCATTCGCCATCACCGCCTTCATAGTCGGTGTAGCTTCCCGCGTGCATCAGCTGGACCTTCTGGATCTCATACGCCTCTTTCACCCGGTCGTAATCCGCCGGGCTTCCGAAGTGAGCGCGGACATAGGTCAGGATCGCCGTCACGCACAGCGCATCCGTCAGGTCGGAATCGTCCCGCATTCCGTCATTCGTCTCCGCGAAGGCGACCGTGCCCGGAAGCACCACTCCGGCGATCTCCAGATCCTTCGCGCCTGCCTCCATCAGCCGGCAAAGCTCCGGCTCATACTGGGCCGCGGTCACCCTGAGCGCCAGCTTGCATTCCTTCAGCATTCCGTTCACCTCGCTCGTGTTCTTGCCACGCGTCCCACTGCTGCCAGTCGCAGATCATGTACCCCCGGTGCCCCAGCTGGATGGAAGGATCGGCCCAGAACTTAAAGCCCATGGCTGTCGCCCTCGCGCAGAAGCTCATGTCTTCCCCGCATCGGTCCATCGGCGAGAATAATGCGTTGTATTTCGCCATGACCGGCTCAATCATCCGTGTACGCATCAGGCACCCGCCGAATCCGCACGCTTCCACCTCAAAAAGGCGGTCCTTCGGATACTGCAGGTACTGTTCCTGCTCCGCGGTCCCGTGAATCTCCGTCCGCTTGAATTTCTCCCAGATCACAGGCTTATAGGGCGGTTTCCGATAATGGTAGATCCCGGTCACAAAGTCCCGGTCTCCCTGCCGGATGTCGGCCATCAGCCGGATCATCAGGTCCTCGCCGAAAACCATGTCGCTGTCAAGCCACAGGATGAAATCGCATCCCGCGCCGATCGCTTTCCCGGCCAGCCGGTCCCGTGCGAAATTCACCAGCGTCCCGATCTCGAATTCCACGATACAGTCGCCCACGCGGGCCATCTGCGCCAGACTCTTCGCAAAGTACGCGTCCACCGTGTCCATGCACGGTACTGCTATCAATGTTTTCATGTCGCTGCCCCTTGCCGCCCCTGCACAAAAAATCCCCCAGGCGGAGGGGCAGCCTGCCGCCTTGGGGGTATCGTCAGTCCGTCAGGCCATCGGAAGCTCTGGGCCCCGTTCGCCATGTCCGTCCATCCGATCAGGGTTTCTTTGCCGTCTTCTTCGCGGCCGGTTTCGCTTTCGTCGCTTCCGCCTTTTCTGGCTGCGCGCCTTCCGCTTTCACGAGCTGCTTTTTGATCAGGTCGGCGCCGCGGTCTTCCGGCACCTCGATCACCTCACCGACCCGGCGGCCGTAAAAGGCCGTCAGGTCATAGAAGTCTTTCGTCACGATAACCTTCATCCCGCGTCACCTCCCGCTCAGGCCGCCGTGGTGGCGCTGGTCACGGAGATCTTCGCGAAGCTCTTGGGCGCGATCAGCTTGGACTCGTACCGGGCATAGCCGGAGTAGATGATCACGTGCTTGCTGATATCGCGGTCGTTTTCGACCATGACATCCTGCACCACGTTGCCGACCACGTTCTTCGGGTAGCCGATCAGCAGCACGTCGTCCGCCAGGCCGTCATCCACCTTCACGGGAGCGCCCAGCAGGCGGCCTTCAACACCGGCGTTGGCGTCGGGCTGGAAGATCAGGTGGCCCTCGGTGTCTTCCAGGGTGGCCAGGCGGGTGTAGATGGTCTTGTTGGTGCCGTACACCACCGCGCCGCCGTTCTTGTTCTTCAGGGCGCCGAAAGCCTTCGCCACGTCGCCGTAGGTCAGGGTGTTGTTCAGCGCCACGACCGTATTATCGGTGGTGTGATAGTCGGTCAGGATGCCGGTGATGGTATCCCGGGCCATCGCCGCGCCCAGACGGGCCGCGATCTCATTGGTCAGGTAGGTCTCCAGGGCATCAATGCTCATCTGCGCCATGGCGTAGGAGATCTTGACGGTCTTGGAGTAATCCCGGCCGTGAAGCGTCACGGTCATGAAGTTGTTGATCTCGTCGTCGTTCGCGGCGTTCTCGCTCACGGCGGTGGCGTCGCCCTGGGCAATCGCGGTATGCACCGGGATGCTCAAATAGGTGTTGGTGCGGTACAGGGTAATATCACCCAGGATCGCGTGCTGCTCTTCGATCAGGCTCCAGATGTTGTTCAGCATCTCGGTGGGGACCAGCAGGCCCGCGCCGTGATTGTTCGCAGTGGTGTCGCCGGTGGTCGCCACATAGGCTTCCCGCTCTTCAGCGTTCAGCTCCATGCCCTTCATGGTCTTCAGGAACGCGCTCCTGTACTCAGGAGAAGAAACGTCGTAATTCATTTTTCTGTCCTCCTCAAAAATTTTTTCACCAGGCTTTTCAGCCATCTCTTCGGCCTTCCGGGCCTCTTCGGCCGCGGCAGCCTTGCGGGCTTCGATCTCAGCCTTGACGGCTTCCATCTCGTTCACCCGCGCCTCCAGTTCATCGGTAGAGAGCGCGTCGCGCTTCTCCTCACAGGTCTCAGCCATCAGCTCGTTCAGGCGGGCCTCCAGCTGCTCCCCGTTCATTTCGGACAGGTTCATTCCTCACTGCCCTCCTTTACAAGATTGTTGAGCCGCTCAATCAGCGCCGTCCGGCGTTCCTGATCGGCTTCTCTGGCCCGCTCCTCCTTCAGCTGCTCCCGTGCGCTCTCCAGCGAGGCCCTCGCGCTCTCCAGCGCGGAGTCTTCGGACGCAGCCTCCAGGCTCGTGCCCTCATACGCCGGGAAGGTCACCGCGGAAACCTCGAACACCCGGCTGATGGAGGTGATCCTCCGCAGCGGATGCTCGCTTTCCAGGTCTTCCCAGGCGTCTTTATCAACCGTGAACATAAAGGACATTCCGGAAATGTCCCCGCGTTTCACGGCGGAATAAAGCTCTTTCGCCCGCGGGTTGTTCTCGATGTCGAGATCCACGCGGATGTCCATGCCCCTCTCGTTCACCGACAGCTGCATGGTGCTGTTTTCGTTGTTGTTCCGGCTCCTGGCCAGCGGGATCCCGGAAGTGTCATGCCCGACCAAGAAACGGACATCCTTCAGGTCGGTGTTGTCCAGGGCGCCGGGGTCGATCGTCTCCCGGATCCAGCCCAGGTCCGTCACCTGGTTGAACACGATCGGCGTGCCCGTGATCCGTCCGGCCCGCTCTTCGCTGCCGGTCTCCTCCGCCCGGATCTCAAATTCCAGGCTGCGTACTTCCTTATTCATCACTGTTACCTCCGTCCTGTTTGCCCTCATCCACGAAGTAATACTCACCCCGTGCCGGCACGTGCTGTCCGATGCCGTCCGGCAGCGGATCATAATTGAACAGCGCCCTGATCTCATCGATCGTCAGGATGCCCCGATCGCCCAGCTGCTGGGCCATGGAGATCTTGCTGCTGATGTTCATGTACTGCAGCCGGTCGCCGGCGAAGGTGACCGCGTTCCCGCCGTTGCGCTCCCGCTCCGTGAAGACCATCCGGGTCAGCGCGTCGGAGAGTTTGATGGCGAAGGGCTCAATCGCGCCATTATAAAAGGCGTCCAGCTCATCGCCGGTCGCCTCATTGCGGATCACCTTTTCGCTGACCCCGAAGTAATTCTCCACGTTCTCGCGGATCATCTTCTGCTGCTCCGGGTCTACCTTGTACCCTTCCTGTTTGATCTGCTGGATGTTCGAAAACTGATTCCCGAACAGCAGCAGCCCGCCGGAGCCCTGCTGGAAATTGTTTTTGTCGAAGCGCTCCCGCTCTTTCCGCAGATCCTCATCAAAGACCTTGCTGGTCAGCTGAGCCATGAATCGGAAGGTCGCGCCGTTCTTGACGCCTTCGATAATGCCCTGGTTGACCATGTTCACCAGTTCCATCGTGGGCATCAGGGCCGTGTTCTTCTCGCCGAAGATGTCATCCGTCAGCTGGTGCTTCGTGATCACCGCGCACCTCCGCAGCGGGATGCTTCGTTTCTGTCCCCCGACAAAGGTATATTTCAGATACGGATCTCCGGCACGGTCCACAACCTCACAGGAAGAAGGCAGCACAGGGAAGTACCCGGTCACCTCGCCCATATCATCCAGCAGCGGAACAATAAACAGATTGTTCTGCACGTCGTAGATATTGGAACTGCGTTCCAGGAACTGAGGCCAGGTATACCATGGATTGGGTGCTGTCTTCGTCGCTGTGTAAAGCTTCTGTCTCGCCGTGCCCTGGATCCTGTACTGAAGCTTTCCGACGTGCCGGGCCTTCGCATCCACAGCCGCCCTCACCAGCTCACTCTCGTAGATCTTGCCGCCCCAGCTGGTGAAAACCGGAGAGTAGGCCGTCAGCGTCTGGAATCTCCCTTCCGCCGGCGCACTCTTCGGCGCCCGGCCGAAGATTCTGTCAATCAGTCCCATCGTTCTCACCTCTTTGATCGTCCCAGCTGCCTGGCAGAATTCGTTTTACAAGCGGTTCTCCGCGTTTGTTTCTGATCGCATGGTCCGGGTTTTTTGTGCATGTGCACTTTCCACCATTCAGAAAGCAGCTTCCTCTTCCCATGCAGGGGCTTTTCTCTGGATTGCACCAGTACAGATACCGCTCTTCCACGTTTACCTCACATTGCTCAGCTGAGCAGCCATTTCCTCGTAGTAGTTGTGCCGCATACAGATAGCATCGCTCAGGGCAGCCATCCCGTCGATATGCCCCCGCGGGTTAATCTTGATCAGCCTCCGCCGGTTCGTGCCCTCCTCGAATTTGAGGGCGCTGTCCAGCATATGGACCTTCATAAGGTCGTTGTCGTTCGCGCACCTGAGCCGGCCGTCCTTGATCATGCCCTCCATATCGATCAGCACGCCGGTCAGGTTGCTGCCCTGGCTGACGCTTTCCATGTCGAAGCCGTCCGCCTGCATATCCTGCACGAGATACGCCGCGCTGTATCGGTCATACCCGACTTTCAACGGCAGGATCTCGTACTTCCGCTCGAGGGTCTCGAACCACTCATGAACTTTGTGGTAGTCCACCGTGTTCTCCCCGCAGACCGTCAGCAGTCCACGCTGCTGGTAGATCCTGTAAGGCAGGCCGTCCCGCGCTGTCGCCTCATCCACCTTGTTTTCAGGCATGAAAAACTGGGTGAAAAACCAGCTCACGCCGTCCTTTTCGATGACCACCACAGCGGCGGTCAGGTCAACCGCTAAGGATAGGTCAATCCCGCCCAGCGCGTAAGAGTGACGGAAGTCCTCCAGCGTCAGGCGGTTCGGGTTCCCGTCCTCATCCACGAAGCACTTCCGCACATCCTGCGCCGTCAGCCATGCCTGGCTGCTGTTCTGCTTAATGTTGCAGTACTTCGTCAGAAACTCGGTCTTTTTGCTGATGGATCCCTCCGCGATCCGGATCTCCTCCAGCAGATAGTCCACCGTGACGCTGACGCCCAAGTTGGGGTTCGCCTTCTTCAGCTCATCGATGTCGTTCCACTTGTCCACGTCATCGATGATATACAAAAACGGCGCCAGCCTTGTCTCTTTGCTGGTGCCGTTCAGTAACGCGGTCGCTCGCTTCATCAGCTCGTCGTAAATGCTGTCGTTCTCATAGCCTGCCGTGCTGATGCCGAACATTAGAGGCTGAGATCTCGCGCCCAGGGCGCTCTTAAAGACCTCGTACTGCTTCAGGCCGGCGTCCCCCCGCCAGCTGGCCAGCTCGTCCAGGCTGACATAGCTGGGGTTGAGGCCGTCGGTCTTCTTCTCAGAGAACGCCACCGGCATGGCGCTGGTATTGCTCTCCGCGATGTAGACATCCGTCCGGCGCTTCTTCGCCAGGTGGCTCAGCTGAGGGTCTTTGCTCAGCATCTGGAAATAAGCTTCAAAGGCCAGCCGGCTCTGGTCGAGCTTCGGGGCTATGAAATAGATCCGCCCGCCGTACTCTCCGTCCGCGAAAGTCATATAGGCAGCGATGGCCGCATCCAGCAGCGTCTTTCCGTTCTTCCGGCCCATGATCACAATGGACTCCCGGAACTGCCGGAGGCCATCCTTATCCATGATCCCGAACAGCACAGAGATCAGCGCCTTCTGCCATGTCTCCAGGGTGATCAGCTGAGGGGCCAGCGGGCCCTCGTGGTGCCGGCAGTACTGCTGTATAAAAGCGATCGCCCGGGCGGCTTTCTTCTGGTCGAAGAAAAAACGCTTTTCCTCCAGCCCGTGGACGATGTACTCATACCATCTTTCAATCCACCGGCCAACCGTGACAGATCCGTCCTTAATCTGCTGGTAGTAAATCAGGATGTAATTCTTAGACATCCAGATTCAGCTCCAGACCGCCGACCGTTTCCGTGTCCTTCGGGATCATGTCGTTCAGCTGCTTGATGATGCTCTGATAGCTTTTGTTCGCGGCCGTATAGATCCGGCTCGACGGGCGCTCCCGTTCGTACGGATCCTGATCTCCCTGGGAAAAAAGCTCGACCTCGCCGTTTTCCTGCAGATCTTCCCACAATTTATTGCAGCGAACCCGGAGCCGGGCGGCTTCAGCGATCAGTCCCTGCGCCAGCGCGAACTGTTTCGGGGGAAGCTCCTGGTAAATCGCGGTCAATCTTTCGATCTCCGCGGCAACCGTCAATTCCTTTGCCATCTCCGACTCCTTTCTGCCATCTCTGGCTAATTCGTCCCATTTGGGAGGGGGTCACGCGCCTAACGATCGGTATATTTTGAC
>Ga0310694_10002739_pt1 | contig 17750 bp, 6 predicted proteins | sample 174DNAGHGhighgp2_FD_203884 | JGI IMG/M metagenome (GOLD analysis project Ga0310694, IMG submission 203884) | Sheep rumen microbial communities from Palmerston North, Manawatu-Wanganui, New Zealand - 1742 DNA GHGhigh gp2 (v2) (version 2) | ecosystem: Host-associated > Mammals > Digestive system >... | reverse complement strand
CCGTCACCAAGAAGTTTCTGGTAAAGGTCGTCATCCATTACTGAATAACGGTCCTGGGTCTCATCCAGAGTGGCATCCTCACGAACAGCTACACGCTTGGCAAGGAATTCATTCTCTGCAAAACCTCCATATCCGGGATGTCCCTCATCAGCTGCACGGTGCATAGCAATACGCATCATATCGCCAAAGCGGTAACCCTCAAAGCAGGTTTCAAGACCCATCTCATCAATCAGTGCCTCCTCAACCGCACGGATTGAGTCGGTCAGTGTAATGACTGCAGCCGTCGTGTCTACCGGGATACGGTATTTGGGATCATAACCGGCATCACCGCAACCGCGTGAATGGATACCGATTGTGTTACCAACGTTCATGACAGGTCCCCATGAAAATACCTCATACATTGCTTTTGCTGCGGTTGAACCTTCACCCAGGTTGGTGGTAGTCCAAGTAGCCGTAGCGCGAGTAAAATACTGAGTCGGGAAGGAGTACACTGAACTGATGTCAACGCCATCAATATTGCGTGCCCTCTCCATCTCATGGGTCAGCAGCCCCTGAATTCTCAAAGAATCAATGGACTCATTGCAAAGACCGGTCTTAAGTATGGCAAATGCCGTCTGAGGTAGTCCACACCTATTAAGTGCCTCTGCAAGCCTCAAATATACCACGTCTTTACGATATAACCAAATTTTTTCCGAATTAATTTTATTTAACGTTTGGGTCTCGGTTGAATACCTGCCAGTGTTGAGTTGTTCGATAGTGAGCTCCTTGGTTCTGTGGGTAAATACTTCATTCAATCTCAGATCTCCGCGATAAAGAATAACCTCTTCATCATCCTTATTCATATATTCAGCCCACTGACGGGGGTTGACACTTGAATAACGGCAGTGATAGCAGTATGTCTGACGTGTGCTCAATGCTGTTGCGCCACGTGAGTATGTCAACTGATACCAGTTGTAATTGTCATCGGTTGAGTTGAATATATTTGGAAGGTCACTGACTACACCACTGTACTCATCAGCTTCCATGGGAATATAGCACAGATAGTTACCATCAGAGAACAGATTGGTATAAGAAGCGCTGAAACCGTTCACAGACAGGAAGTCATTTGATTTCCAAAGAATTCCGTTGGTTCCGGTAGGATAGGTCTTTCTACGGTTGGTAAGGAAACCATGATAGCAGAGGGCTGCATTTGCATAATCCTCAGCCCAAAGGTAGAGATCACCCATAATCAGTCTTACCGGGATAAACAACTCTGTTGACTTGTGTGATGAAGGAGTTGTTCCCGAACCTGTTGTCTCACCCTGAAGGTCACCATAATTAGGCAACTCATAATCCATATACTCATCCTTGAAGTCTGCCAGAAGTGTCAGGGCAAGTTCCTTGATGTTAAGCTTATTACCGCTTGCCAGTGAGACGTCACCGGTAATGGGTTTATCAAAGAAAGGAACCTCGCCATAGGCCTGGGCAAGCTGAAGGTAAGCCCATGCCCTATAGCACAACACAACTACATACTCTTTTCTGAATACGTACTCCTCATTTCTCTTGTAGTCCAGGTCTACGTTGTTGAGATAATAGTTACAGTTATTGATTATGGCATAATAATCAAGGGCCTGGTCATACTTGTTGGTCTTCTTGACATTCTGGAAATCAAAACTGTATATTTCACGCAGATCATCGGTAGCATGGTCGGTCAGTTCAACAAGATCGCCACGGACCTCGCCCAGTATAACACTACGGTCAGCTATCTTCTGCATCTGCTTGATAATGCCCAGAATTGAATATGTTGTATCGGTAGCCTCGTCAAGCTGATGCTGGCTATCAAACATAACGGTCTTGGAATCGACCTTGAGCATATCTTCGCAAGATATTACTCCTGCCGCAAATGAGGCGGCAACAGCAAATGTCAATATCGTTTTCAGTTTCATAATACCTTATTAATATTAAAGGTTAATCTTCAATCCTAATGAGAAATTGGCGGACTGCGGAACAAGACCGCGGTCTATACCACGCATAAGCACCTCGTTACCCGAAACGAATTCAGGATCTGAACCCAGATACTTGGTCATGGTGAACAGGTTGTTGGCTGAGCCCCAAACTGTAACACCCTGCAGATATGTGCTGTGGATAGGAATCTTATAACTGAGTGTAACGTTCTTCAGTTTGAGGTAAGAACCATCCTCAACCCAGCGGTCCGAGAAACGTGCATTCTGGTGGGGGTCACCGAATGTAGCGCGCGGAACATCAGTCTGCTGACCTTCAACAGTCCAGCGGTTGGTCATTGCCAGAGACTGGTTCATGAAACGTGAACCGCTCTCAAGCAACATACGCTGATAGTTGTAGATATCACCGCCTATTGAATATGCCATTGTTGCACTCAATGTAAAGTTCTTGACAGCCAGTTTAGTGTTTATACGGCCGTAGAAATCAGGATTGGGATCACCGATCTCTACCATATCCTGAGCATCGATTATCTTTTCACCGGTATGGTCTACGAACTTAACATCACCAGCCTCGAAGTATGTTCTGACGCCAGTATTGGAACGCATATAAAGCCCTGCTGCCTGAGCGGCCTCGGATGTCAGGAACAAACCATCGGTCTCATATCCGTAGAATACGCCCAGAGGCTTACCTACTTCGGTCCTGATTGTAGCTCCGTACATCTCTGTGTCATATCCGGCTGTCGGGAGTTTTGTGATTTCATTCTTATAGTGACCGATTGATGCGCCCAACTCCCACTGTACCATAGGTGAGCTTATCAGCTTGGCATTGAAAGAAGCGTCAAATCCCTTATTTGAAAGAGAACCTCCGTTACTCCATGTCTGAGGCAGACCGGTTACGTAAGCAATCGAACCTACTGACAGCAGATTGTCTGTGGTTGAACTGAACATGTTGGCAGAGAGTGAGAGTCTGTTGTCCAACAGATTCATAACCAAACCTGCAGTCAGTTTGGATGTTGTTTCCCAGCGCAGTGAACCGTTACCGATATTAGCCATGGCAAGACCAGTCTTACCCAACACCTTGACAGGTGAGAAATAGGTCTTTGAAGCTGTAGCGTCATATCCGTCATTACCGGTCAGGTCATAACCTACATTGAACTTGAGGTAGTCTATGAAATCAACCTTGAACCAAGGCTCTGAGGTAGCCACCCATGCAGCTGAAACCGACGGGAAGAATCCCCATGGAACACCGAACATGTTGATTGCGCCCTCTGACTTCTCGCCGAAACGGGATGATGCAGCAAGACCTGCGCTTGCAGACAGATAATAACGCTCCTTGAAGTTATAGTCAGCCTGAGCCCACCATGTAAGGGACTTATCCTTTATTTCAACAGCATTTGTCTTGGGATACTTGAGTGATGTATCCATGTTAGGCTTCTTGTCATTACCTGAGTTGTAACCTGTCATGGATGTCTGGTACCTTGCGTTGTTCACATAGCGGAAACCACCCTGCAGATTGACAAAGTGTGACAGATGTCTCTTCTCATAAGTCAGATAGGTATTGCTCATGAATCCATCCTGCTTGGCGGCCATGGCAGCAGCCTTGTTGTTTACTATACCAATGCCCTCTATGCGGAAACTGGGAGTTCCGTTAAGTGGAACGTAATAGTTTTCGTCAGTATTGGCAAGTGTATATGAGAAGTGCTCATAGAAATTCAGGTTACGCTTGATCTCCCATTTCGGAGTTACAGCAAGAGTAATGAAACGGCTTCCGTAGTAGTTCTTGTTGATACCTTCGCCGTTAACCAGTATAGCCAAGGGATTGGCCAGAGATACATCTGTCAGACCGGTGTCTTTCAGATAATCATCCTCTGATGCCAGATAGCTTGATATACGGCCTCTATAGTCATGGGCGTAAGGTGACAGGAACGGTGACTTGACAAGTGCAAGGAAACCGGGAGAGTTGATCATAGTGTTGTCAATCTCATCGGGAGCACCGTCATCACGCATATCGCGGGTAACATCGCTGTATGATGCATCAAAACGCATGGTAAGCTTGTTGCCCAGTACGATATCTGAATTCAGACGAAGGCTGAAACGTGAGAAATCACTCTCTACCAATGTGGCATCACCTGTAACATATCCTACGGAGAGGCTGTAGTTGGCTACATCGTCACCACCCTGGACACTGATGTTGTAATTCTGTACAAAAGCATCCTGATAAGCTACGTCACTCCAGTCAGTATAGTTCTCATGATACCAATAGTAATAAGGATAACTGGTATCTGTATTGAGGAATGAGAAAGAGCTGCGACGGGCGCCTGTAGTACCCAACAGTTCTGAAGCGTATGAACGGTACTGGTTCTCATCCATCATAACCGGAAGCTTTGGCATGGTCTGATAGGTACCTGAGATGTTTACGTCAATCTTGGTGGCCATGGTCTTGATACGCTTGGTGTTGATAAGGATCACACCGTTGGCGCCCTTGGCTCCGTAGATTCCGAATCCGTTCTTGAGAACCTGAACTGATTCAATATCCTCAACCGGGATATTGGCCAGCAGATTGTTATGGAAACCGTCATGCATAGCTACATGCTCGTATCCCATATCAAGGATGATGCCGTCCAGCACTATCAGAGGCTGAGTATTGATGTTCAGTGAGTTGATACCGTCTATCTGCATCAGGGCACCTACACCAAGCTGGCCTGAACGCATCACTGACAGGATATTACCCTGAAGTGACTGCTGTATCTGGCCGTCAATCAGGATATCGTTGCTCAGGTTGGATACCTCAGACTCGGCAACGGTTGATGCCGTTGTGCTGGTCTCATATATCTCTGAGAACGCATCACTGTACATTTTAACACTGATATCCTCAACACGGCCCTTCAGAGCGCATACTATTGTATTACACCCTTCCAGAGAAAATGTGAGAGATGACACATATTTCGGAACCTTGATTGAGAAAGAACCGTCAGCCTTGGTCATAGCCGAATGGCGGGCGATATTGTACGCCTGAACCTTGACACCAGCCATTGGCAACCCTGATGAAGCTTCTGTTACCACACCGGTTACCTCAACCATGTCAGTATCGGTAGACTGTGCCGATACGGGGGCTGAAAGCAGGAACATCAGACAAGCCAGCCCCAAAGGTAATAACCTCTTTTTGAGAAATATAATCATATCTAATCAGTTTTATTATTCTACAACCGGTTCCAAAATAATTCCGTCAAGCCACAACTCGCTTGTGTAAATATCAACATTGTTGGTGTTGACTCTACTGGAAAGAGTTACGGAGAGCGGAGCTGTATTCATATCATAGGCACAGTAAGGAAGGTCAACTACACCAATTTCCAAAGTATCAACCTTGCTTGGATCATTGATTATATAATATTCCATAACCTGTGATACAGAATCCCTGACACCATCATAGTCAAAGTAGTCCCATTCAATCCATGTTGAGTCAAGAATTGATTCACCGTTGAACTGAACGCTGGGGTGCAGACGTATAGGCTTATTGTCCTCATCCTGATTCGGAAGTATTACAGCCTGTATCTTATACTTTCCCTTAAGGTTGCCCTGGATATTGAACCTTGCGTTCCAGGAGAGTTCGCCCGTTGAGTAAGAGATTCTCATTACCTTAACCGGACTCTTAAGGTCAACACCACCTATACTGTTTACAGTACGCTCATAAACGCTGAACAAAGAGTTCAGGTTACGGTAGTTCTCTGCCTCCAGTTTGATATTGCGCAGGAAAGTAAGAGTATCCACAAACGGCCAATTGTCCGTAATGTATATCTTACCGTTACTGCACTCAATCGAATCCTTGCACTGGCCTTTTCCGAATATTCCGGTAACAGGATCAAACGGATGGCTGAAGATGTGATAAGGTTTCTGGTCCCTGCGGTTCTCGCCCGAATTGTAACGGGTTGAATAAACGGAATCAGGAAGATAGCGCTGTGCCTTTCTGTTCATGTTGAAAGTAAGGTCTGTAAGCATGGCGTTTCCTGCATAGAATTTCTGCAGGGAGTCATTATTCAGGCTTAACTCATTATAAACATAATATTGCTTGATTCTGTCAAACTGTGCCTGCCAAAGTTCAGGGCTGGGGAGAAGGAATGCATATGTACTGTCTTCCGAGTTGATATTGCCGTATCTCTTCAACAGCACACTGGATTCAATCATTACGGCATCAATCCAAATCTTCTCACCGTTTTCATCAATACCTGAAGCCACACTGCGGCTCTCATCCACCTCCTCAAGAGTATAGCTTGCATACCAGTCTCCCAAGATAGTCTTGTACTCTGGAGAGGTAGTGATATACTCATAGATATTGGGAAGGTACTTGATATTGCCGTCAAGGCAATGCAGAATACCGTTCAGGCAACGGATGTTCTTGTCAGTTCCGTGATATGCCTGACCAGCTATTGATGTCGGGGTTGATACAACCGGCTTTCCGTTCATCATGAAGACCTTTGTAGTATCCAAACCGCCGATAGTGTGTTTGAAACGGGCGATATGGGTCTTGATGAACTGTTCACCTACCTCAAAGTTAAGGGCATCGTCCTTATTGGGATCTGTATATTTTGCCCAAACGGAATCCGGGATGGATGCATCTGACGGTGCCCATACTGTCAGGAACTGATCCTGATTCAGAAGTGACAGAAAACTCTGATAGCTGCCATCACTGTTCTCATAACGCTTTCCGTACTTGTCGCACATATCTGTAGTGGCAAGAGTCTTATAGAAGTTCTTATACCCTTCTATACCCTTAAGCGTCACATCTATCTTTTCAACCGGATAGTTGCTGTCATTCTTATAGCTGTAATGGTCATTCCATGTATCATTACATGAAGCTAAAACCATCAGGGATGCTGTCAAAAGAACGGCTTTTGCTGAAAATCCTGAAATATTTTTCATATCATTACATTTTTTGTTTTATAAACAGAGATTGGCATGCAATCAATGTGTTGCCAGCTTTACGTCCTCGTCCTCCTTATAGACAGGATTCTGGCGAAGAACACCCTGACTGTTTTTCACTTCGTCCTTTGCCATCGGGAAATACATGGCATAAGGATCCTTGAGCCTGATCTTGACAGCACTGTAGACAGATGCTGAGAACTTATCAGAAAGGAATCTCAACATACGGTTCTGGTTGCCGTCGCGGCGTGATATCCTGACAAGGTCAAACCAGCGCTTACCCTCAAACATAAGTTCGCGTCTGCGCTCCTGGAAAAGCAGATTCTCCATCATCGAAACTGAAGGATAATCCTCTCTTGAAAGTGTTTTGGGGTTGAACGGTTTGCTTACGCCTTCCTCAGCAATGTAACCTATGGCACGCTTATTTACTGCGTCTATCAGGTTAAATGCCTTATTAAGATAGCCCGATACCTCGAAAGCCATTGCAAGGCTGTCTGCACCCGAAGGATTGATGCTCTTGGCTTTCATGATATTGGCCTCGGCCTCAAAGAGCAGGACCTCACTATAACGGTAGATAATCCAGTTGGGCTGACTGCTTGAGTTTCTCATTGTAGATTCGCTCAAATCAACACCCGAAGATGTACCTGTAATGGAAACACTTGAATAAGCATACTTGCAGATACCATATGAGGTACCGCGCTCAACTACGCTCTGGTGATAACGGGTATCATGCATCTGTACGAATACGCTGTTATCCTCACCGCGGACAGAGCCGATCTTGTCCAAAGCCTTGACATTACCGGTACTCTGGTTTTCGGCATTTGACGAGCTCTGATAGTAGCTGCTTACAAGACCGTTTGAAACCTTGTCATCATAGGGAAGTTCAAACAATGACTCGAAAGAGTTTCCTGTTCCGAAAATCTCGTTGTATGCATTACCCAGAATTTCATTGTTGGGGATGTTTGAAATAAGAGGATAACCGTTGTATTCCTTTATGGTGTTATCCTTACCCTTCTTGATCTTAAGGTCTTCAAACTCTTTCTTTTTCTGGGCTGTTATCTCCTGACAGACGCTGATGCACTTGTCATAGTCACCCTCCTGTCCGCGCCACAGATACATATCGGCAAGCATTGCGCAGATTGCAGACTGGGTTATGCGGGCTGTATTCTCCAGATCTGAAGGATACTTTTTCATGGCATCATCCTTAACACTCTCCAGGTCGGCTATGATCTGAGTAAGAATGGTATCGAAATCGCTCTGAGGAACATAGAATTTCTTGTAACCACCCTCGTCGTCGATAGACGGCTCAGTAACATAGGGAACATCATGGAAAGCACGGATAAGATACCAGTAGCAGAGGCAGCGGAGCGCAACGGCTTCGGCCTCATTGGCCTTCAGTTCTATCCAAAGGTAGTTAGGATCCTTATCTGCTACGATGGGAGCAAAATGCAATACCGTATTGGCACGGTTAATCACATCATAAAACTTATTGTATTTACAATAATCGTTGGTGATAAGCAGGTTCTCACGGCATATCTGCTGGATAGCCTCGGGAGAACTGTTGCTCTCTGTCATATTATCGGAACGCATCTCACCCCAAATGACCATCCTGAGCAGGCAGTCTGATGATTCCAGAGCGCTGTATGCACCAAGCAAAACACTCTCTACGTCAGATTTGTCAGTCCAGAAGTTTTCCAGAACTATATCATTAAGGGGCTCCAGTTCAAGGAAATCATTGCACGAAGTGGATGAAAGACCCACCAGTGCGGCTAATAATAACGATTTAATATTTTTCATCTTAGCATCCTTTTAAAGTTAGAACTGTACGTTTACGCCAAAAGTAACCCTTCTGGAACGCGGAGTACGGCTGTTATCCGTTGCCACCTGACCACGACCGGCACTGACCTCAGGATCCAGACCGGTATACTTGGTCCATGTTACCAGGTTATTCAGGTTGAAGTTAAAGCTCAAGCTGCTCAGGTGTAGCTTCTTTACGAACTGAGGATTAAGAGAATAACTGAATGATGTTGAGTTCCAACGGAGGAATGAACCGCTCTCTACGAAACGGTCGGAACCCAGGTCGTTGTAACCCCAATCATAAAGTGCACGGGGAACATCGGTTACATCACCCTCAACACGCCAGCGCCAGTTGATGGCTGCCATCACGTTACGCAGGGTACGCGGAGCTTCTGCCTCCAGACGGGAAGCGTTCACGATCTTGTTACCCCAACGGAAGTTGAAACTGTTGTTCCATGACAGACGGCCCCATGACATACGCAGGCTGAATCCACCGTTGATCTTGGGGAGTGAACTACCCAGATATACTATATCAAGCTCATCGATATTACCATCATGGTTGATATCCTCATAGGCAACATCACCACCGACGAAATAATACGGATTGCCGCTCAGCTTACCATAACCGTAGGCCATCTTCTTAGGCATACCCTTTGAGTTGGTTATGATATTGCCCTCAGCATCCTTTACTACAGGAGCATTGGGACCGCTTACGCCGGGAACCTCAACCTCACTGTAATCACTGTACTGGTAAACACCCTTGAACTTGAATCCGTACATTGAACCGTATGAGTTCTTAAGTGCTACGTATGACAGATATGAGCCTGAACCGTGACGTGAATAGTCATACTCCTTCTGCCAGCTCTTAAGGATTACATCATTCATCTCAAGTACCTGGTTGGTATTGTCACTGAAGTTGATGTTACCGCCCATGCTGAATTCCTTGCCAAACAGCTTTGTCGAATAGATACGGCCGGCATTCAGAGAGAGATCCCAACCCTCGTTCATCATCTTACCGTCGTTAACAGCAGCAAGGCTTGTGAAACCTGATGATGAAGGAATAGGATATCCGCTGTTGATCAGCTTGTCCGAAACCTTGTGATAGAAGTTGATGTTTGCACTCAGCTTATCATCAAACATACCCAGGCTAAGACCGAAGTTCCACTGTGTCTGCTCCTCCCACTGGAAATCGCTAAGACGGATATTGGCGGGATAGATGACTGTGGTTCCCATATAACCGTTGGTTGATGAAGAGTAACGGCTGCGGAACATATCGTCTCCACCGGGAGCATTACCCTGGAAACCCCAGCTTACGTTGAAACCGGCCATTGTAAGCAAGCCGCTCTCACGGATACGGTCAAACCATTTTTCATCGGAGATGTTCCAGCGTGCCGAAGCGGCAGGGAATGTACCCCACTTCTTGGCGTTACCGGTTCTGGTTGTACCGTTAGAGGTAAGCGTGAATGTAAATGAATACTTACTCTTATATGAGTAGTGCATCTGACCGGAGGCGTCGATACCGCGGCTGCGGCTGGCGCTGGTGCTCATGCTGGTGATACGTCCATCCAGACCAGGTGACTTGAAGGGACCTGAAGGAAGACCGCTCATACCCATATTCTGACCCTTTCCGTTACTGTTTCTTACGGTTGCCCTGGCCATTACCATAATAGAATGGTTATGGTTCTTAAGATGGGGCTGGAGAGTAAGTGAGTGTGAAGTATTGATTGATGAGTTCTTGTTTGAACTTACAGTAGCCTGGTTTGCATTACTGTCCTTCCAACCTGTTCTGGAAAGAGCCTGAGGTGTATAGCCCTCACTGCTGCTGTTGGAAACGCCAAAGTTAACTGAAGCATTGTAGGTAAGACGTGTCTTATCTGCCTCAAGACCCAACAGATTATATGTCAGACTGAAATCAGGATTGACATTCAGGCTGATGCTGTAGTTTTCCCTGAGTTCGGCCTCCTGCAGAGGATTGCTCTGGGTTGGCAGCTCATTTGATGTAGTGCTGGGCATCAGGTAGTACTCACCTGTTGACTCACCGGTATACCTGTCCTGATAATAGATAGCCAGGTTAGGCATCATCTGCAGAGCTGAGTTCACAGCGGTGTTACCGCTCCTGCGGTTATTTGAGTATGACAATGAGAAGTTGGTTGATACCCTGATACGCTCTGAAATATAGTAGTCAAAGTTTACGCGGGTTGTGAAACGGTTCATCTTCTGACCTATCACGGAACCTGTCTCATCGTCGAAACCGGCCGATATACGGAAGCTGGCCTTGTCACCACCACCGGATACTGATACGTTGTGTGACTGAGAAACACCTACCTTCTTTACTGCAGATACCCAGTCTGTATTGTCATTCCACATCTGTGCATCCGGGAAATCGTCCATTACGTAGTTGATCTCAGGAATATTGGTTGCACTGCCTCTGTCATCATCAAGATGCGGATTGAAGAGTGCCTCCTTTACGAACATGGTGTACTGGTCACCGGTCAGATACTTGTATCCTTCGGGCTGGAAGTTCAGGTTAAGTCTGTATGAGTAGTTGACACGGGTCTTACCACGCTGACCGCGCTTGGTCTTGATCTCCATAACGCCGTTGGCACCACGGATACCCCAAAGGGCTGTTGCTGCAGCATCCTTAAGGAATGATATTGTGGCGATATCCGAAGGGTTGATACTCAGCAGCTCAGCCAGACGGTCCTGATCGGCCTGCTCCTGCATACTCTGATTCAGGTACTGGTCCAATCCGTCAGCAAACTGGTTGGCGGTATTCTGGTCAATTGTCAGGATCTGACCGTCAATTACGATAAGCGGGTTACCATCACCTGTAAGTGTTGACTGACCACGCAGACGCATAGTTGAACGTGCGCCAAGGTCACCTGAGTCAAATACGATATCAAGGCTGGCTACCTGTCCGGCCAGGGCCTCATCGACTGTGGTAATACCCAGAGCCTCAAAGTCCTCCATGTTGATAGTCTGGATTACACGTGAATCCTCTTTTACAGGAATCTTAAGACCATCAGCCTCTGTCAAACGCTCTGCTACGATATCTACTGGAGGAAGGTCACCCTGCTCCTTCATCGTGATCTCAAAATAGAGCTTGTCAATAGGAATGACTACAGGGTCATAACCCACATAGGATATAGACAACTTATCCTTGGGATTCACCAGACGGAAAGAGAAGTTACCCTCCATATCGGTAATGGCATGTGCCACGATACGGTCAGCTTCATCTCTCTCAGTTACGTTAACCATCATCATCGGGCCTTCAGCATCAGCAATGACACCACTGATGACGTCGCCGGCCTTCTGTGCCTTAAGCAAACCGGGCAGAAAGACCAAATTCATGGCCAGAGCCCATTTCAATAATCCGTTATAATATTTCATTGTCATTATGTTTGCTGATTAGAAATTAAAGTCTCCACTGCACAACGGAGCGTCGATCAGATGAACAACAGCATTGGATGCTGCCTCAATGAAGAAGTCGGAAGCATATGTATCATCTTTCAATTCGTGACTTGAATCGAGCGGTCTGATTTCATACTCACGGCACATTATGTTGTAATAGGGTTTACCTGAAGGAGTAGGAGTATCGGTAACAACCCTTCTTACATTACCCTTCTGGTCTGTAAGTTCGATTGTCGATCCACCCTTTACCCACAGCTTTACAAACTGGCTGCCTTTAAGGTAAGCTGTCTCATACTTGGCCTTCTGAACCGGAACACCGGTCTCTTCATCTACACCGGCATTGAAGCTTGAGCCTACATATACCGAGTTGTCCTGTATGTGATACTTGACGAAGTTGACCAGCTGGTTTCTCTTCATATCCGAGAATGCCTTTGTAGGTGAATCGGCTGTCTTCTTTGCTTTAAGAGAGGCCAATATCACTTCCTTGTCTGTAATACCGTAATACTGCTCTGAAATCTTCAGGATTGAATCTGCCAGGTCATTGAATACGAGACTGTCCTTATCGGGTTTACCTCTGTAAACCCTGTTAAGCTGAGTCTGGTAGTTCTTGAACTTGGTATCGATATCATTGAGTTCCGAAGAGAATATAAGTTTCTTGCTGTCAATCAGATTCTGAACCGCATCATTCTTGGGGATGTATATAGTATAATGATATGCACTGAATGTGGATACGGCTCTCTGGGAAGCAACCTCATGGCGGTTGACCTTGCTTGAGAATATCTGTGCCTCATTCATTAACCTGAAGAATGCCGCAAACTCAGGATATGTGACTGTATCTGATACAACATCATATACAGAGAGTCTTGACGGAAGCAGAGGACGGTCGATGATGTAGGTTCTACCATTACCGTCGGATTTTGATGTCTTCTTATTAAGGTCAACGCGTTCTATGATAGTTACAGGTCTCTGGACCTCATCGGGCTGACCCTCATTTTCAAGCTGCCATCCACCGGCAACCTCCATATCTGTGATGTCGCCGAATGTTGCGGAATTCTTGAACCTGATGGTTCCGCCTCCCTTGGTCTTGAAATATGAGTATTTCTTTCCGCCGATTGTAACCTGAGGAACCGAATCAGCCTCAACTTCACCTATTACAATATGGTAGTCCATAAGGTCAAGCAGACGGTTGCGGATAAACTTGGTTGCGTTATCTTCGGTCGAAGAACCGTCATTGGCCCTCAAGGTCTCGCCTGTGGGAGTGAACTGACCTGTCGTATCGTTAAAGTTGTAGACATCGGCCATTACAGTCTCCTTTCCGCCGTATTTGCCATAGCTGAATGCCAAAGCCTTGATAGAGCCTAAAGGATCTGTTGTCTTGTACTTCTTGAGGTAGAATGATGCAGGATCAATCCACACCAGCTTGCCATCGAATGTACCTACAGTATCAATTACAGGAACAAAGAAACTGTACTCGGCAACCGTTGAATTCAGATATGCCTTGTATGCCAGTTTCACATCCTTTACTGCCCAGTTGATAACCTTGAGCTTCTCGTTAACAAGTACAGGATATGATACAGACTTGTAAGCGGTAGGAGTATATACCTTATTAGTAAAATATATGGCACCGTTGCAGCACATTGCTACATCTGAAATTGTACGCTCTGCCTGGTCGCGTGTAGTCTTGTTGCCGAAGAACGGATCCTGAGCGTCATCAAGTACTGTTCCGAACTTACTGGGGATTGAAGATATCAGAGAGTTCTGCATGTTGTTGTTTACCAATTCAACGATAACTCCCAGAGGAATACCCTTCATATCCTTAATAACTTCTTCTGTAGAAAGGTCCGTACGGCCTTTCAGTTCCGGATCGCCGTATCTCTCTCTCAACTTTGCTCCTACGCCGTTCAACCACCAGTCCTTGAGAGGTCCGTCGGTAGGAACGAACATGACTGCAATATCCTCCTGCAGTGCTATAGCAGCTTCATTGCTGCTGGGAGGCAGAAGACTGTTCCATCCCGGATCAAACTTAAGGAGTTCATTTGTGGTGAGCAGATTATTGCCCCAAACGTCTGTCTGGAAAGGAGAAGCATTGCCGCTGCCACCGTTACCCGAAGAAGGATTGGCACGCTGTGACAGATACTTCTTTACATATACGGAGTCATTGCTGGCATCCATTGCATCCTTTACAGCCTGTGAAATCTTGGAATTGGGATTGGCAATCATTGACCTTATGTTCTGGTCTCTGTTGGTTCTTTCTCCCCTTACATATGTGGGAGCTGAGAAACGCTCTATGATTGCACTGTATATCCTGGTACTGTCATTGGCCTGAAGCTCTTCGGCCATATTGGGAAGAAGGTATACAACCTGTGACATGACATGGAGGAATCCGTTGAAGCACTTCTTGTTGGGCTTCTCGATTACTGCACCGTTCACACTTGCACTGGCAGGATCGTGAGCAGGCTTTGGATTACCGGGAAGGCTGTATCTTCCCAGACGGAACAGGAAATCATAGTCATCGTTGTCAAAACCGTGCATCTGCATGAACTTGGGAACGAAGAACACCAGAGGCCTGTTGGTTCCATCCTGCAGGAGTACGATACCCTTGTCTGACTTTTCACGCTGGTAAGCCCAGAAAGAGTTGTCAGGCATATCTTCAGGCAATACTACCGGAATTGAATCCAGTGTCTGTGAAGCCGATACCCTGCGCATACAGTTACCCAGCAAAGGAGGATTCTGCTCACCACCGGGGCTGCTTGAAAGCATAGCCACCTGATAGACGTTGTTGAGCATTGAGCCGTTCAGAATCATTTTTTTCTGAGCTTCGGTCAAGTCCTCATAGCTGCTGACACCCTTGAAGGGGCAGTTCTTGAAGAATTCCTCAAAAGCTTCATCACTGGCTACAAAAAGAGTCTTACTACCTGTCTTGGCCAGAATCTCCTTTTGACCCAGGTCATCGATAAGTCTTACAAAGTACTTGAATGAATAGAACTTACCACTGTTGGTGGTGTCATTCTGATAAAAGCCTTTGTCCAGAGTCTCATAGATACTGGTTCCGAGCCATTCCGGCATCCTCTTGTCCAAATCAAAGTCCGGCCTACATGATGTAACACCGAATGATGTGGCCAGAAAAGCCAAGATTGCCCCAACTAACCCGAAACGGTTTTTTAGAGAATTAATCTTTTTCATTATAAAGCTTGTTAATTAATAATCCGTTAATCCTATATCATTCCTTATCAATACCCTCGATAGTCTTGATATGGCCTTGGGCATCATACTCAAGTTCACATACCTTTAGGCTGCGGAGCCATGACTTGCCGCCCGAAGGCACACTGTCATGATGGAACAGATACCACTTGCCTTTATACTCAATTATTGAGTGATGGGTAGTCCAGCCAACTACAGGGGTCAGGATAACGCCCTGATAAGTAAAGGGACCGTAAGGGTTGTCACCGGTTGCATAGCACAGCAGATGGCTGTCGCCGGTTGAATATGAGAAATAATACTTGCCTTTGTATTTGTGCATCCATGAGGCCTCGAAGAAGCGGTGCGGATCATCGGCCTTGAGAGGATTGCCATTCCCGTCAACCACCAGGATGGGACGCGGAGCCTCTGCAAAATTCAGGCCGTCCTTGGTAAGGCGTACGCAACGGCTGGGAAGCGAATCCTCCTTACCCTCCGGCAGATACGGGGTTTCAAGATGGATATTGTCCTTGTAGCGCTGAAGCTGTCCGCCCCAGAGACCGCCGAAGTAAACATAAACCTCACCGTCTGCATCGTCACGGAAAGCGCACATATCAATGCTGTAGCTGCCTGCCACGGGAGCGGGATTGGGAATGAACGGGCCCTCCGGACGCTGAGCGATTGCAGTACCCCAATGGAATACGTCGTTGCGGTCCTTCATGGGGAAGTACATGATATAACGCTTCACTTTCTTGCTGAAGCCCATACCCTTTGACTGCTCCTCTGCATTTGTGGGAACCTCGATTTCATACTCCTGGACATCGCAATCCCAAAGCTGACGGCCAGCCCATGGAATATCTTCCAGACCTATGACCTTACCATGGTCAACAACCTCACCGTTCATGATGTCATCGGTGGAAAGGACGTGATAATCCTTCATGACATACTGGTCGCCGTTGTCATTCTCAACATTCTCGCATTCCCAGTCATGTGAAGGATAGATGTAAACCCTGCCGTTGAACACGTGTACAGAAGGGTCTGCCATGTAATCGGCGGGAAATAGATAACGCTTTTTCATAAGCTTAATTGGTTATATTATTATTATTAATAATTCAAGTTAGCGGCCAAAGTTAACTATTTTTTTGCTTTCGTAATACTTTTGTTTCTATTTTTTTTAAGAAAACATAAAAAATAGGGTACAGGTATCTGGTTTTGAATTTTAGTGTATATCCGAAATGTTAAAACCAAAAAAAGAGGCCGGTTTGACGGCCCCTTTTAAAAGTCTTAGTCCTCATCTTCGCAGACCGGAGTTCAGACATCACGAAAGTCAATTACTAACCAAATATGTGCATGAAAACTTACGGCGCAAAGATATGACACGTTTCCGGCATAGGGCGCCAGAAACGTGTCAATAACATTAAGATTTGTTCCGAACAGCGGAAAAAATACTTAAAAAAGCTGTCGTACCCGGATTCGAACCAGGACAAACAGAACCAAAACCTGTTGTGCTACCATTACACCATACGACAATAGCCTTATAGCCTTAACGGGCTTGCAAAGATAGGGTTTTTCCCTTATTCGGCTATCAGCAGATAGTAGTTTTTCTTACCTCTCTGCAACACTATATAGCGATCATCCACAAGATCGGCTTCCGTGAAGACTCGTGAATGGTCATAAGTTTTCTCCTTATTGACCGATACGCCGCCACCCTGCATCATCTTGCGGGCCTCGCTCTTGCTGAAGAATACGGGGCAGATGTCAGTCAGGAAATCTGAAGCCTTAACATCCTGCTTGAGGACTTCACGGCTGAAACGGAACTGGGGAACGCCCTCGAATACGGTCAGAAGCATTGACTCGTCTATGCTCTTGAGATCGTCGGTACCGGCATTATTGCCAAAGAGTATCTCCGATGCCTCGGCTGCGGCCTTGTAGTCTGCCTCGGAATGTACCATGCAGGTTACGTCCTTGGCCAGGCGTTTCTGTACCAGACGCAGATGGGGAGCGGCATCATGCTCGGCAATCAGGGCCTCGCACTCCTCCTTGCCGATGTTTGTGAATATCCTGATGTACCGTTTGGCATCCTCATCGCTTACGTTGAGCCAGAACTGATAGAACTTGTAGGGTGATGTATACTCAGGGTTGAGCCATACATTACCGCCCTCGGTCTTTCCGAACTTGGTGCCGTCAGACTTGGTGATGAGAGGACAGGTCAGGGCAAAGCATTCGGTTCCGTTTATGCGGCGAATCAACTCTGCACCGGTGGTGATATTTCCCCACTGATCGGCACCGCCCATCTGAAGTTTACAGTTCTTGTGCTCGTTCAGGTAGAGGAAATCATATCCCTGAAGCAACTGGTATGTGAACTCTGTGAATGAGAGTCCGTCACGGGCCTCACCGTTCAGACGCTTCTTGACAGAGTCCTTGGCCATCATGTAATTGACGGTTATGTGCTTGCCGATATCACGGGAGAAATCCAGAAAAGTAACATCTTTTAACCAATCATAATTG
>Ga0310694_10002738_pt1 | contig 17751 bp, 12 predicted proteins | sample 174DNAGHGhighgp2_FD_203884 | JGI IMG/M metagenome (GOLD analysis project Ga0310694, IMG submission 203884) | Sheep rumen microbial communities from Palmerston North, Manawatu-Wanganui, New Zealand - 1742 DNA GHGhigh gp2 (v2) (version 2) | ecosystem: Host-associated > Mammals > Digestive system... | reverse complement strand
TTTATTGTCGTCAGGCACCAATGTGGAACTGGAAAGACTCAAAAAAACGCAACCAGCCGATGCCTTGTTCTCCATATTGATTGACCAGACTTTGAGCAATATCAACATCCTCTGCGAAGGACAAAAAAAAGAGCAAGTGAATGAATTCCAATCCCTATACGTCAAAACCCTGGGCTTTTATTATACCGACAGCAGCAACGTATACCATAGAATCACTTGCTTAGACTTCAAATACAACAATGGCAACACTTACGTTGACGGCCCAAGGGTACGCGACGGCGTCAGTGTGGCTGAGTTGTATTACAATCTGGACAAAACCAATATTCACTGCATCTACAATTACGATTCAAGCGAAACACCTCAGGAACTGCAAGAAAAGGTGAAAAACAAAAAGAACAAGACCTATGCCTCAGCCGACAAGATTGTGGAATTCGACACCGAATACATCGGGGCACCCGAAAGCAGTCCGGCACCTGTGACACCTGTGGCACTTGTGGACTATAGCACAGACATGCAAAAACAGGACGTTGATTCGTCACGACTCGAAACCTTGGCCGACATGATGCTCAATATTGAAGGGGCTATCAGAAACAAAACCTATGGAACCATTGCCCACTATTTCACTGAGGACGGCTATGACTGTTTCAACAAACTCATCCGCTACGGCAACGCATCCATCATCGGACAACCCAAATACGAGTTTGTCACTTTTGGCGATTTGGTAATCTGCCGTAGCATCACCATGCAGTTCCGCTTCAGAAACAACAAGAAGTTTGTGGAAAACGTCGTGTTCCGCTTCAACGAGGACAACCAGATAGAATCGCTGGCCTTCGCCTTGACTGATGTCGCCCAGCACGACATCATGGACAACGACGATTGGAATCGTGACTCAAGACTCACCTTGTTGTCGTTTATGGAAGACTATCAAACAGCATACGCCTTGGGGCGTATCGATTATCTGGAACGCATCTTCTCGGAAAACGCCCTCATCATCTCGGGCTACAAAGTGTACAACAGGGTGACGTCGGATGGCGTAAAGCTGCGTGGCTACACCCATTATGACACCATGTCGAAATCGCAATACATGGCCAAACTGCGCCGCCACTTCAAAACCAAGGAATACATCAACCTGAACTTCACGGAAACTGATTTCAACCAAGCCGGAAGCACTGAAAACTTTTTCGGCATCAGGGTTCGTCAAGAGTATTTCTCGAGCAATTACGGTGATGTAGGCTACCTGTTCCTGCTGGTCGACCTAAGGGAGGACACCCCTGTCATCCATGTCAGAGCCTGGCAAGACGACAAAATGCCCGTCGACCAACTGTTCAGCTTAAAAGACGTTTATTGATCCCCAAAATACCTTTACCATGAAAAGACTATCCGCATTATCTTTGTTCATATTTGCTTTCCAAGTCGCCCTGTTCGCTCAGGACTATAAGGTCACCAACGTGGAGCACCTCCAAAACGACATGACGGCCCGAAAGGTCATACTCACCGAAAAAGTCAATGGTGGACAGCAATGCGCCGTGCTTCGCATTGCAACCCAAAACATAATCGACCTACAACGCGACCTTTTTCAATTTGAGTGCGATATGGGTTCGACCATCCGCGAACGCCGCAAAGACGGGGGCGAAATCTGCCTATGGGTTTCGCCGGGCATCAAGATCCTGAAAATCAAGCACAATAACTTGGGCAATTACATACTCAACATCCCCGAGATGCTGAAGGACAACGTACAAAGCCTCAACACCTACCGCATCACCATCGTGGGTCTCAAAGAATTGCCCAAAGAGACTTTAGCCTACGGAAAATGCCAAATGGTATTTCTTCCTCATCCAGAAGATGCCACGCTCTTCATCAATGGTGACTCCATCGGTCCAGGTGGCCACATTATCACAAGCCTGTCAGGAAATTACCATTGGATGATGAAACACCCGTTATACCTGACCGAAGAAGGAACTGTTGCACTCACCAAAGGAAAAATTGACACCATCTCCGTGAACCTCATTCCAAACTATGGCTATATTAAAATCGTAGGCGACAACATGGACGTAGAAAGACCATTGAAAGTCTACATCGATGGCACACCGAAAGGCGAGGTACCCTTCAACAGTGACAAACTGCCAGCCGGAATTCATGCAGTAATCCTAAAAGCCGGCGACACCATCAAAGCCAAGAATCAAATAGAAGTCAAGAACCGACAGATAAGCGTCAGTCGGGCAGACGAACTAAAATGGTATTATGAAAAGGCGCTCAACTTCAACAAACGCATGACCGACTACAACAGGGCCAACACTTCTATGGGAAATTACATCAGCGTTGATAACGAAGAAAATACAATAGACTCTTTGGCCAAAACCAAATGCACCCGCTACTATCCCATGATAGGCAAAGTCACCATCCAATCGAGGCCAAGGGCATGGCTCACTGTCGACAGCGTAAAATACGGCCTCACACCTGTCACCATCGATAGTTTGTCTGTTGGGTCTCACCAACTTGAGCTGGCAGCAGGTGATTACACTACCCTCAAACAAAAAATCAACGTTGTAGAGGATAACGTGTTGTCTTATTCTTATCAACTCAAACGCTCATGCGTGGCCACCATCATCTCCGACAGGCCAGACGACCTAGTGTTTGTCAACGGTGAATACGTGGGCAAAACCCCAGTAACCATTGAGAGACCCACTGGAACCTATTCCATACGCATCACTCGTCCCCATCCATTTAATGTAGAGGAAGCACCTTTATATAACTTAATGGAAGAAGTCTCCTTGACTACTGATGATTTGGAACCGACCATTTACTTGCCCTTGGGCCAGACCATCCATATCGAGACAGGAAACAAAAAAGCCAAACTGTTTCGTGACGACAGCTATATCGGGCGAACTCCTATGGAACTATTCATAGCGAACGGTCAGCATACCATCAGCGTGGAACACGGATGGAGCGAAGGAATGAAAGAAATTATCATATCCAAAGACAGTCTCATCAGCGACTTGCACATTGACACTCACCCAATAAACCTGTCATCATTTATGAAAAGAGGTGTCTTTTTCATGACTGGTAACATCGGCCTTTTCAAGGAAGAAAAACCCGTTTGGGGACTCAACATCGGAGACAATGGGAGACTAGCAGGGTGGTATATTAGCCTCATGACTAACGGAGAATTTCTCAACCAAACACACAACAAAAATTACGGCGTAATAAACGCATACACCTATGCAGACGCGCATGGCAACGTCAACAACGGACAGCAACCCACTTATACCGGCGAAGAATCGCATATTAGGTTTTCAGCACTTGTCGGTTTATCACTGAGAATAACTGATCCTGTCTTTTTGAGAATAGGTGGTGGATACGGAATAAGATACACTGCATGGAAAACCGAAAACAATTCATGGGTGATCCTCGACCCCTTCAGTTGGAAAGACTTTGAATTGTCATTAGGCTTACAGGGTCATATCTATAACATCGTCGTCAATGCTGATGTCCTAATCCCCGTAAAGAAAAACATCATTTCCAACTACAAGTGTGTTGAAGTGAGAATGGGCTTAGGATTCTGCCTAAAACACAAGAGATAAGTATTACCATCGGAAATCCTAGTTTTTGACGATTTTGCTTGTTTTGACCCCGTTGCTGGTGACCAATCGAAGTATGTAGACCCCTGCATTATAGCCTGACAAGTCAACAGAGAACTCTTGTTCGCCCACACTTTCATGGAGAAGCATTCTTCCGAACAGGTCAAAAACTTGCACCTCGACCACAGGCTGCCATTCAGCACTAACATACACTTTGCCGTTGGAAGGATTGGGGAAAACCTTGATGTCTTCCTCATGGTGTTCTCCAACAGCATCGGGCGGCAGTTCTGGACCGCGAATGCCTATAATGATAGCATGATGGCTGTTGAATCCGTACGAGCTGCAGTTGGTGATTGTATAGTAGCCGTTTTGCTGTCCGCCCCAGCCCCAGTTGAAATGGAAATAGTCGTCGTCGCGGTAACCATCGCAAACCCAAACATGTCCGCCATAGCTTCCACTTCCGCCATACATAAAGGGGGCGCGCGCGTCGAGTTCACCTTTCAAGTAATCGAGCCATGTTGTTAAAGAAAGACTTCCACGCTCAATGTATTGTACGGTAGTGGGATAGCGGAAATAGGTTGAGAGAGCGGATACAATCCTGCTGGAGTTGCTCCAACTCGCGGAGGGACCATAATTCATATTGACAGCAACACCGCAGTGATACAGCAAAGTAGCGATGGCCAACACACAACTGTCAGGATGATAATCTGTGGTGAGTTGGTCGGGCATGTTCTCATATTGGTAAGTTGTTGCACCGAAGTTGGCGGAAAGTGGACCATAGTTGTTGCTGTTATAAGAATGGCTTCCTTGGCCAGTTCTGGGAAATTGCCAATAGCGCATGATTTGACCCATAACAACGGCACCGCAACCCGCTGGTGCGTGACCGCCGTAGGAAGCGTCGCCTGTCGTATCAGCGGGACACAGATCGTTGTAGTAGATCCTCTGGTTCCATGCGATGTTTCCAAGCAACGGGTCAACTACCACATCCCTGCCTTTCTGTTCTGGAGTGGCATCAGAAAGTAACGCCTTCCATTGTTGTGTAATGGCTTCATCCACACATTGCTGGTTATCAACTATATATTGGATTTCTTCGGTGTATCCATCCAAGAAAAAGCGAATATGGGCGGGCATGTTTTCGGTGATGAAAGCACCTTCATTAGAGAAAGCCAGAATGGGTTTTACCCTGTCGTCGCCAGCTACGATGACAAAGCCTTCAGCATCGAAATTGACGACATAGAAACTGGGACTTGAACCATTCTCGTAACGGAGTGAGGGTGCAGTGTAAACGATTGTGGGAGTTAATGATTCGGGCGTATGGTTATATTTCATGGCAAAGAAATGGGATGCGACGGTGCATGCTGTTGTTTCATCCACAGGTTGAGCGGAAACGCGCCCAAACATAACCAACAAGGTGAAGAAAATGAAAAATCTCAATTTCATAACTTAACAATTTAGGGTCACAAAAGAAGTAAAGACAACCATGCCAAAGCACGCTACATTTTTGTGATTACGCTGCAAAAATATCTAAAAAACCGAATTCAAAACGACAGCTTTCATTTTTATTATGGAAAAGGAAAAAATAGCTACTTTTGTCCCAACAAAACTGAATCATTATGAAAGCATCCAAAAAACAAGTTTTAGAAGAGGTAAAACGTTACGTCATCATCACTTTTGCGCTGTTGATCATGTGCTTTGGCTGGACGGCCTTCCTCATCCCGAACCACCTGATGGGCGGCGGCGTGAACGGCATCGCGGCCTTGATTTATTGGGGCACCAACGGTGCCATCTCCACGGGTATCAGTGTGTTCGTCATCAATGCGGTGCTGTTGCTTGTTTCGTTGAAAATCATCGGTTTTGGCTTTGGCATCAAGACGGCCTACTCCATCGTGATGGCTTCGGTGTTCATGTCGGTGCTGCAGCATTACATCACGGACCCTATCATGGCGGGCGAGATGCAGCCTTTCGTGAGCGACCACTTCCTGGCGGCCATCCTCGGTGGCGGCTTGGCTGGCGCGAGCATCGGTCTGGCTTTCACCCAGGGGGGCAGCACGGGCGGCACCGATATCATCGCCATGATGGTGTGCAAATACGTCAACGTGTCGCAAGGGCGCGTGCTCCTCATCAGTAATATCATCATCCTGGCGTGCGGCTTCATCGTGGGCAGCACGATAGAGGATTTCATCTACAGCTGCGTCGTCCTCGGCGTGAACAGCTATTGCGTCGACCTCGTCTTGACGGGCAACAAACAGACCGTGCAAGCTTTCATCTTCACCGTGGAACCTGAAAAGGTGGCCGACCGCATCGCCAACGAGATGCAGCGTGGCGTGACGGTTATCAATGGCACAGGCTGGTACACCAAAAAAGAAGGCCCCATCCTGATGGTGGTAGCCCACAAGCGCGAGTCGCAACAGATTCTGCGTATTGTGAAGGACGAAGACCCCAAGGCATTCATGACGATGAATACGGTGATGGGAGCTTACGGTAAGGGCTTCGAGCAAATCAAGCGCTGAGGCTTATTCCGAAAGCCATTGGCTGAAAAAGTGGCGGATGGCGCTTTCCCTAAAGCCAGGATACTGCGTGTAGCAGTTGACGGCGTTTAGAGTATCGCCATTGTTGTAACGAACAAAGAAATTACATTGCGTCGCATTTTCATCCGAAGTGTAGTAATCGTACATGGTCTCTTTCAAACGGACTTCATTGACAACCCGCTGTAATTCTGCCAAATAGTCATTACTGACGGCAAGCGTTTCATCCAAATTGCGCTCCGGGTCATGGAGGACCAAGGTGGCTTCGTTCTCGCCACGCTCCAACGTGTATTCCACGTCGCAACCTTGGTTGTTTTTGCAGGTGAACTTGAAAAAATCAATCACTTTAATGCCGATTTGATAGTCGCGCCATTGCTGGAAATAGTCAGAGAGCGCATGACGCATCTCACTGTAATTGTCAGGCCAGGCCATATAGCCGCCTGAGCTTACACTGCGCCCCGAATCGTATTTGTAGTAGACCGACCACGAGTCGCCGTCAAACACTTGCATCCGAGGTTGGTAGCTGCCTTTGTATTTGTCCATCTTATATTCGTCCACAATGGCCTTTAATGAGTCGAAAATGGTCGTATCGTCAATGTAAAACTCTTTTTCGTCAGGAAAGGCCTCGTCGATGACGACGTGGATTCTTCCGTCTTTCTCGGTACTGACTGAGTATTTTTCCCCATAAAACATCGCCATGGTGTTGTGGTGGTCGAAGCTGAAATAAGTGAGGCGTTCTTTGTTCATGATTTCGGTTTTCGGAGTTTGTGAGCTGCAAGAGACTGACAGTGCCATCAATCCAAGCAATATAAGGTTCTTTTTCATCTTAAACAGGATTTTGAGCAGAAAAACAAAGGGAAAGTCGGATCGGCTTTCCCTTTGCGTTGCATCGAATTGTTCGGATTACTTGATGCCCAATTTCTTGGCAATGTCCTTCGGCAGGGCGTCCTTATGCACCACAATGTTCATGGTCTTGTAGCGCACGAAGGCCTTGCTGACGTACCAAACGCCTTTGTACTGTCCAGCGTCGCCCCAGCTGTTCTTCACGATGAAGTATTCGTTGCCCATTTGGTCCTTGGCGGTGCCGTAGATGAGCATGCCGTGGTCGTCGCCCGTCTCATAGTTGTCGTAAGCAATCTGACGTTCCTTCTGCGTGACCCACTTCTGCGGGGTGGGACCGTTTTGGGCTTCCTTCTTGCGGTCGGCGGCACTCATGCCCAGCCAGTGGGCCATGTCGCTGCCTTGCAGGTCGCGGCCTTTGGCTTCGAGGTCGGGGAGGACAGCCACACCGGCCATCTTGCCACGGAGCCAGCCAGCCTCACTGACGTCGCTACCCCAAGCAATCGGGTAACCTTTGTCGATGGCGTTGTCCATCACCTGCATCATCTCGTCGATGGGGAGGTTCCAGGCCTGACCCCAGCGCCAGTTGTCCTGCACTTCGATGACGAAAGGCTCGTAGAAAGGATGGTGCGTGAAGGAGGTGATGTTGACGTAGTCGTTCATGTTGAGGCCCGTCGATTCGGCAAAGCTCATGGGCGTGTACTTCTTGCCGTTGTAAGTGAACTCGGTCGGAGGAACGCCAAGATAGGCATCATAGATGCCAGCGAGGGCTTTCTTCCACAGCGGGTTGCCGTCCTTGTCCATTTGGATCTTACGGCTCTTGGTAATGCCTTCCACAAAGGGGTCGGTGACAGCGGAAAGCTCGGTGAAGTTCGACAATGAATCGCCGTGCATGGCGCCGGCAGGCATCAGCTCGTCGGGAACGAGACCATAGTGTTTGATGGCATAAAGCACATCACCAAAAGAACCACCTTGCGAGAAGGAGACATCGCCGTGGGTGCGGATAGCGGCCTCGGCACGGTCCAAATAAGTCTTGTAAACGATGTACATCTCGGAGAAATCATACTCGGGCTTGCCCATACGAAGCAGTTCAGCCTCGAAGAAAGCCAGCGAGCTGTAGCACCAGCAGGTACCAGCTTGGTTTTGGTCTTTCACAGAGGTGACAGGCAGTTCCTTAATCGTGGTGAACTTGAAGCCTTCTTCTTCCTTGGTTTCTTCCTTAGCCTGAGGCTGCGCAACGACGCTGACGCTGAGCATCAAGGCGGTGGCGGTTAATAAGTGTTTGAATTTCATAATGATGTTTATTTGTTGATTGTTTAATTATTTAATTGTTTTCTGAGAGGTCGAGGCTTCGACGGGCTCTGGCACCTTAGCTGTTACTCGCAAAGGTCCCTGAGCCTGTCGAAGGGCCGTCTTCTTTATGGCTGCAAAAATAGGAAAACTATATCAAAGCCCCAAATCTTTTCTCATGGCCTTCGAAAGGGCGTCTTTGTGCAGCGTGAAAAAGATGGTGTATTGACGCAGGTATTGCTCGGAGCAGTACCAATAGCCTTTATAGGGACCTGCTTCGCCCCACGAGTTCTTGATCTTGTAGTATTTGTTGCCTTTTTGGTCCTTGGCAATACCGACGACAAGCATACTGTGGTCGTCGCCAGCATCCCAATTGTCGTAGGCTGTCTGGTGGATTTCATCGGTCACCTTCTTCTCGGCGACGACTTCCTTCCAAAGGTTCTCGTCCTTGGGGTCTTCGGGCACGATGCCGACACCATCCTTGCGTGAGAAGCCCGAATTGGTGACATCCTGTGCCCAACCGAGGGTATAGCCATGCTCCAGCGCATAGTCGACAGCTTCCATCAGCTTGTCGAGGGGCATGTTGTAGGCAGGGGTCCAAGTCCAATTATCGGGGATTTCGACCATGCAAGGCTTGTTGTATTCCTCGCTGGTGAACGAGCAGATTTCAATGTAGTTGGCAGGGTCGATACGATAGGCCTCGGCAAACGACTTGGGCGTGTATTTCTTGCCGTCAACGGTAAACTCCTTCGGCACATCGCCAAGGTAGGCATCCAAAACGCCTTGCAATGCCTTTGGACCGGCAGGCGAGATTTTCTTGTTGCCGTTCTTGATGATGGCGCGGGCCATCGAGCTGATGACCTCGTTCATCTCGCTGTGCATGTGACGTTCCTCACCAATGACCTTGCCGCTATAGTCGGCCTCGGGCATCATGCCGTATTTGTCAATCATGTAAAGCACATCGCACACCTCGCCGCCTTGACTAAGGGTGTTGTTGCCGTGCATACGGATGAATTTCGCCACTTTCTCGGTCCAGGCGTTGCGGACAAGAAACATCTCCGAAAGGTTGAACTCCTTGCCGTAAATACGAAGGATCTCAGCCTCGACGAAGCCAACGCCGGCAAAGCACCAGCAAGTGCCCGAACTGCCTTGGTTGTCGACAGGAGTATGCTTTACGTTGACGGTTTCCGTAATCTGGTAAACAGGTTGCTCTTCCTCCTTTTCTTGGGCGAAAAGCATAGTGCCCAGTCCAAGCAAGAGAGCTAGAGCACCAAATCTCATAAAGTTGTTCATATCATTTTGGTTTTTTACAATTTCACGACTTTTCTGACCGTCACTTCCTGCTCCGTCTCGATTCTGACGAAATAGGTGCCCTCGGGAAGCGCGCCCATGCTCACAACGACCTTGTTGGCGTTTACACTTTGACGCAGCATTTCCTGGCCCATCAGGTTGAAGACAACGACTTGGTTGATGGCCTTGCCTTCGATGGTCAGCTGGTTTGAAGTGGGGTTAGGATAGATTTCAATTCCTTGAATATCAGCCAACTCTTCCACATCAGTAGTCCAGTCCACATAGACCTCGTTCGAGGGGTTCGACTCCACAAAGAGGGTCTTGCCCGTAACGGTGTAATGATAGGGCTGCTGAGCAACAGCAGTTTCATCGGTGAAAAGCGGATAGGTCAGATTTTCAGCAATCAGTTCGCCGTTGCGATAGACATTGTATAATTGGGCGCGCAGGGCTTCGTCCCAAGAAAGCACAGGCTTGCCGTTGACAAAGATGAAACGCAGGCCACTCGGTATTTCGGTCGTGTTGACGGTGATGTAGTTCATCTCCGGATTGTTGGCTGCGGTGGCCAATGCCGAAGTGCAGTCGGTGGCGGCATAGTAAGCAGCAACGGCATATTCATAATACTCGTCATCACGAGAGTTGATATTGTCGTTGTAGGTAGTGGAGGTCAGTGACTTGATACGCTTAAACTCCTCCCCTCTCGTGCGGCGGTAGACGAAATAACCTGCCGGGGCCTCGCCTTGCGGAGCGTCCCAAGAGAGCTTCGCCTTGTGGTTCACCCATTCGTAACGCAAGTTGGAAGGAGCGACACAGTCGCTTTCGGGTTGCGTGTTGCAGACATTGCTCGGGTCAGATTCGCCAAGGTCGGTGATGGTTGTGATGTAATAATGATGGAACATGTCGGCACCATTGACATCGGTATAGCTTGTCGTTTCCGTAAGGGCATACATCAATTGGTCGCGATAGATGACATAATGGTGGACATCGCCCTCAGCAGCCGTCCATTGCAGGTTGACGTTGTTGCCGTCAATAGCAGCGGAAAGTTCAGTCGGGACACTGCGGTTCAGTTCATCACCACAGGTGTTGTTGACGATGAAAAACAGGCCGTCTTTCAAGTCGGTCGACTTGCCATTGAAGCTCACCACCGTTTGTCCGTTGGCATCTTTCAGCTCGAAGCCAATCTTTTCGACGGCTTCGGTGGGATGGTTCCAGTAGAGACCGACATGGCCCAGCGGCATCAGCACATTGCGCGTCGCCGAAGCCGAAGTGGAAGTGATTTGATTGATTTCAACACCAGCCATATTCATCAACGAAATGTAACCGTCATGCCAACCGTTGGCATCATCGGAAGTCATCTCGATGGTCCAGTCGCAGGTGGGACCGAGCAGCACGTCTTCTTCGTAAGCTTCAAGGCCTTTGGCATCGTGCGCCACGGCATAAACAGCATAACGCACCATGGTAGGCATGTAGTGGTCGGTGAAGGTCATGCTTTGGCCAGGTGTGACATTGTCGTTGGTGTAAACCACTTGACCGTCACGGGTCACCACCATTTGGTCAATGCTTTCGAGCGCGTGGCCGTGAATATCGTGGGTAGGATTGAGCCAGCTCAACGTGGCGGAATATTGGTAGTCGCCCAGCGAGTTGACCGTTAAGTTGTCGGGCTGCAAGGGCATATATTCATAGACATTGGCAGGCACATAGTTGAAAATGGCTTGCGCCCAACCGGCATAGTCGATTTCGTCGACCACAAACCAGCCGTCGCTGCTGCCGCCCCAGCCCCAGTTGTAGTGGAACAGGTCGTTGTCGTCGTAGCCGTCGCAAACAAAGGCATGGCCGCCACTGTCGCTGAATCCCGAATAATACAAAGGCCAACCAAGGTCAATCGATTCCTTCAGCATGTTTTGCCAAGTGAGGAGGGAATAATCATCGCGGGTTTTGAGTTCGGCATGGCTCGAGTAGGAGAAATAACGGTTGATGGCATTCGGCACGTCCCATGAGTTGGCACCGCTGCCCGAGGGCGAAAAGTTCATATCAACCGAAACGCCACAGTGGTACATAAACAGAGCCACTGCTTCAATCTCCTCTTGCGAGGCACCGCCAAGGCGGTCGGGCATCAGCTCCCAATGGTATGTGGTGTTACCAAAGTTGGCCGACTGCACGCCATGGCCATAGCAATAATACGAATGGCTGCCAGAGCCTTGGGCAGGATGGTTCCAGTGTTTCATCACCTGGCTCATGGCTGTGGCCACGCAGCCTGCATAGCAGCGTCCGCCCGGGCCACTGCTAGCTTCGGGGGCATAGAGGTTATAAGGAGAGTCTTGGTTCCACTTGGTCGTGCAGATGTAGTCGACAGCGCGACCGCCATTGCGCGAGAGCAACTTGCCCGTTTGGCTCACGCTGCGCCATTCCTCTTGCGTGTCGGCAAAAAGGACTGCATCGGGGCTTGTGCGGGCATCGATGATTCTATCCAAGTAGAACGAAAGCTCAGGCGACATGTTTTCGGTCGCAAAAGGACCTTCGTCGGAATAGCCCACGATAGGACGGAAACGGTCGTCGGCTGAGACGATGACAAAGCCCTCATTTCCCACGTTGAAAACGTAGAAACAGACCTCATCGCGGTTTGAAACTCCCGAATAAACCAATTGTAAGTCAACCGCTTGTGATTTCATTTCAAAATTGGCGCTCACAAAATTGCGCCCCACGGCTTTGGCCTTCTCCGCATCGACGGGATGGGCTGTCAGCACGTTGATACCGCATATCACGGCAACAAGTAAAAACAATACTTTTTTCATTTGACTAGTCTTTTTAGAAACGCCAAAAATAATAAAAATCCGCAAGGTGACACTAAATTAGGAAAGAAAATCCAATTTAATACCTTTCCAACGTCCTCTGCAATAGTTCGCAGAGCAGTATCATGGAAACAGAATAGGTTTTTTGGGAATGCTATAAATTGCTCCGAAGGAGTTTCTTTTTAACAGCAAAGCACAATAAACCAACAAATTATGCTCTACAGAAGCTTTCTTTAGCAGATTTACCATCAAATATATCCAAACCGCTTCCTGACCGTTTCTTTTTCCTCGCCGCTACTATCGCGGAAAAGCGGCATCACCTCGTCTTCGGGGAAGTCGGTGAAAGTAAGGAAAAGGAGGGCATCCAAAGTGTCGTTGAAGTCGGGGTCGACATTGAAACAGAGGAACTTGGCGTTCAGTTTCAGGTATTTCTTGAAAAGTGTAGGCAGACGATAGTTGCCATTGCTAAGGCGGAACATGAATTTGTCGAACTTGTCGACCGAATCCATATTGTTGCCCATCAGCACGTCGGCATCCACCTTCAGGAAATCAGGGTGAAAAGGCGTGATTGGCGTGGCCATGTGACTCAACTCCGCCTCCACGGGATGCTTTTCGGTCACGTATTTGACAATCATGCTTTGGTAGAACTTCGGCATCCACGCGCTGATGCTGACCGGCCCGATGAAATGACGGATGTCGGGGTAGCGCACCACCACGTCGGAAAGGCCACGAAGCAACAGCATCAAGGGCAGCACCTCTTTCTGATAATCGAGCGCCACAAACGAACGCCCCAATTCGATGGTATGCGCCAAACGGTCTTGAAAGTGCTCATCAAACTTCACCAAAGTACTGACATACAACCCTTTGACACCCATCTTTGGGATAATCTCGCTGCCAATACCCAAACGATAGCAACCCGCAATTTGTTGTTTAGCCGTGTCCCAAAGAATCAGGTGCTTGAAGTGGACATCGAACTCATCCCGGTCGAGGCTTTTGCCAGTGCCTTCACCGATGGCGCGGAAGGTCTCCTCGCGCAGGCGGGCTATCTCATGCATAAGATTAGGAATATCTTTATAATCAGCAAGATAGCACTCATAATCGGATACTGAATAGAGGAACGACTTTTCGCGGATGGCCCTCAACTCAGCCTGCATCGCCGAGAAGTCGGTAGGACCATCGATTTCGGCCAGTTTCGGCATCTTTTTCTCTTTGGTTGGCTCGGGGATGTTGGCCTCAAGCGCATAGGAACGGCTACGAAGATAAGCCGCCAAGTCGGCAGGTTTTTCGTAAGTGGCAATTTCGGAAGGCAGGATGGGCTTGCCGATTTGCAGGTTGAAGCAAGTACCTTCCTTGTTAATCAGTTCGCGCGTCAGGCGAGCTGTGCCCAACATGCTGTGGATTTTGTCGACGGCATAAAACAAACGCGAATTGCGTCCGTCCCAAAATACAGGAATCACAGGCACGCCAGCGTTCTTGATGATGCGGGCAATCGAGTTACTCCAAGGCAGGTCCTCGGGATAGTCATGGCCATGATAGCGCGACACCTCACCCGCTGGAAAAACACCTAAGCCCTTGCCATCAGCGAGTTGCATGATGGCACCCTTGATGCCACCCACGCTGCTTTTCCACTCGGGATTCTTCTCGAAAGGATTGACAGCGAAAAAATTCTCCTTGAGGTTGGGGATATGCGAAAGGATGAAGTTGGCCATGATCTTGAAATCGGGACGCACCTTGGCGATGGTGCTCAAGAGCATCACGCCCTCGATGCCGCCAAAAGGATGGTTGCTGACCACCACAAAGCCGCCTTCCTTGGGGATGTTCTCCAACTGTTCGGGCGCCACATCGATGGTGATGTTCATGTTCTCCAGCAAGTGGTCGGCAAACTCACGGCCTTGATAATCAGCAGCTCCGTCAAACAAGCGGTTGATTTTACCCAAACCGAGAAAACCATAGGCCAAGCCGGCGCCACAATTGCCGAAGAAGCCCTTCAAGCCCAAGGCCTTTTTCAAATCCTCTTTTGTTACTACTTTTCGCATTATGCCCGTCGAAACATAGGTTTGAACTTGCAAAAATACGGATTTTATCCATTGCACCGATTTTTTTTCCACAAAAAAGGTCATACTTCCTTCCACTCAAACTGGAAAGAACTATCTTTGCGCTTAGTATATGAACAAATGTAAGTTTACATAGATGACACGAGACCGATTGACCATGACTGATGACCCCGACCATGACCACTGGCAAATTGTGGTTGAGCTTAACGGCTTTACAATGGCTAATCACCTGCCCAAAGAAAAGCCTGTAAGCTCTCGAACGTTGTGAAAGTGGTCATGGTCACAGTCACTGGTCATGGTAAAAAGAAGTTTAATTTTAAACACTTACTTAATTAGATTATGGTCATTCTTTTCAATAAACCTTACGGTGTACTCAGCCAGTTCACTTCCGAAGCCGGCCACCGCGCCCTCGATGAGTTCGGATTCCCATCGGGCGTTTATGCTGCGGGCCGCCTCGACCACGACAGCGAAGGTGCTTTGCTCCTCACCGACGATGGAAGGCTCATCAAGAAGTTGTTAGACCCGAAGTTTGAGCACCCGCGCACCTATCTTGCCCAAGTGGACGGGCAAATCACGCAAGAGGCTGTCGATCAGCTGAAGAGAGGTGTCGTCATCAAAGGCTATCGTACCAAACCCTGTCAGGCTGAAATCGTTGACGAGCCTGAAAACCTTTGGGAACGGGTACCTCCTATTCGCTACCGTGCCAACATCCCGACCAGCTGGGGCAGACTGACCCTCATTGAGGGCAAGAACCGACAAGTACGCCACATGACTGCCGCTGTCGGGTTCCCAACGTTGCGACTTATCCGCGTCAAGATTGGCAACATCGCGCTTGGCGACCTACAACCTGGCGAATGGAGAGTCGTCAACGAGCGCGTGATTTGATTTTTTCGTATTTTTGGCCAAAATTTCGACAATGAAAAAGAAATCCATCTGGCTGATTGTAGCGGCAGTGTTTGTCGTAGGCTTCGCCCTACTCTATCTGCTTGGCCCTGTGGCAGGTCCGATGCCGCTATGGATGTCGGTGCTGCCACCGTTGGTGGCCATCGTGATGGCACTATTGATAAAAGAGGTAATCTCTTCCTTGTTTTTAGGCATCTTGACGGGCACTTTTATCATGGCTTTGTATGCGGGACAAAGTCCAGCATCGGCCTTGGGCGGTGGGGTGTTGCGTGTGGTCGACACCTACGTCGTAAATTCGCTATTCGATGCCGACCATGTGCTCATCATCGTCTTCACCATGCTTATCGGCGGCATGGTGCGCATCATTACCGTCAACGGGGGGATGCAAGGCGTGGTCAACTGGCTGTCGCGCAGAGCAAAAGGACCCCGGTCGGGACAACTGATGACCTTCCTGATGGACCTCTGTGTGTTTTTCGACGACTACTCCAACACCTTGGTCGTGGGCAACACGATGCGCCCGATTGCCGACAAGCTGAAGATTTCGCGCGAGAAGCTGGCGTATATCGTCGACTCCACTTCGGCACCCGTTGTGGCCGTCGCTTTTGTCACCACCTGGATTGGCGCAGAGCTGAGCTACATCCAAGACGGTATCAACGTCATCGGTCTCGATGTCTCGGCTTATTCGGTGTTTTTCCATTCGTTGGGCTACAGCTTCTACCCTTTCCTGACCCTGGGCTTCGTGCTGATGATCATCCTCAGCGGGCGCGACTTTGGCCCCATGCTGAAAGCCGAGCAAAAAGCAAGAACGAACACTGAATTACAAGTTGAAAGCCGCAATGCCGACACCCCAGCAGCACATATCATCGATGCTTTGGTTCCTCTGTTAGTACTCATCTTCGGCACTATCGTCGGCTTGGTTTTCACGGGCTACGACGCTTCGGTGTGGGCTGACGGAAGCCTTGGCTTTTTCCCAAAGCTATCTACCACCATCGGTGCGGCCAATTCCTACAAAGCGCTGCTGTGGGCTTCGTTGCTTTCGATGCTCACTGCCATTGTGATGACGTTGCTCAGAGGATCGGTTGCATTCAGCAAGGTGATGGAAGAAATGGTGACTGGCTTCAAGTCGATGTTCAACGCAATACTGATTCTGACCATGGCTTGGTCCATCGCTCTGGTTACCAAAGACATGCACACGGCAGAGTTCGTCTCGCAGCTGCTTCTGAAATGGTCGCTGTCGCCAATGTGGATTCCCGTGCTGACTTTCCTTTTGGCTGCCATCATCGGTTTCTCGACGGGCACTTCATGGGGCACGATGGCCATTCTCTACCCCTTGATTTTGCCGGCTTCGTGGCTGTTGTGCCAAGTCCAAGGCATGAGTGCCGATGCCACCATGCCCTTGTTCTACAACGTAGTGGCCTCGGTAATGGCCGGTGCCGTCATGGGCGACCACTGCTCCCCCATTTCCGACACCACCATCATGAGTTCGTTGGCTTCGAGCTGTAACCATCTGCAACATGTTGGCACACAGATGCCATACGCGCTCACCGTGGGCTGTGTAGCTTTGCTTTTCGGCGTTTTGCCTTCGGCGATGGGGTTACCTTCGTGGGCCGCCTTTGTGGCCGCTTTCGCAGTTCTGGGAGTCGTGGTGAGGTTTGTAGGGAAAAAAGTGTAAAGCTTCAGACAGTATCCTTTAATTATAAGTAACTGTTCAAAATTAAATTACCTATACATTTGACGCAGGACTTAGGACTTGAGACTTAGGACTTGGAGCCATCCGTCTTCAGTCCTCTGTCCTCAGTCCTCCGTCATTTATGTAAACTATTTTTGCTCACCTACTTATTACGATGCCGTTAGCTTCCAACAAATGCACAATATAGTAGTAGAGAGCCGACGACATGGAGCCTTTCTTGTCGACGACAAACAACTCCTCAAAATCCCATAAGAGAATCTCCAAGTCAGTACAATCATAAACCGTGTCAAAATGCAGTCCCTTTTTGCTCGCATGTTTATTGATCAATTCCAAGAGTTTATTCAGGTTAAGACGGTCAAAATAGTCTTTTTTCACCGAAGGTCGAAATGCTGAATCATCAAGCCAAGATTTATGCGAGGACTTACTAATGGGTTTTAGTGAATCCCCTTCTCTATGTGAGTCTATATATATCCTAAGTCGCTTTGCGAAGTCTTTCTTGTCGATTCTTTGCTGTTTCTCAGACAAATCGTTTTTTGAAGGTTCACCATTAAACGACCTGGCATCCGATGACAACAAATCATCGACAATCGCATTAGCAATGATCGAATTTTCGACACCCTCAATGTTGATCTTACGATGGAAAACATTGTCTTTCAAGCCATCCCAATAACTATTGTTGTCAATATGACTGCCAACTTGATAGGCGATAGCGTTCAACCGAAAACGCGAGGCAAAACGATTCAGGGATGAGGACTCCTCCTTTTTCAGTTCTCGTGTTACGATAGCCATAAAATA
>Ga0310694_10002737_pt1 | contig 17751 bp, 8 predicted proteins | sample 174DNAGHGhighgp2_FD_203884 | JGI IMG/M metagenome (GOLD analysis project Ga0310694, IMG submission 203884) | Sheep rumen microbial communities from Palmerston North, Manawatu-Wanganui, New Zealand - 1742 DNA GHGhigh gp2 (v2) (version 2) | ecosystem: Host-associated > Mammals > Digestive system >... | reverse complement strand
TGTACCAACCCGCTCCGTTTTCCGGTGGCACAGTGCCATAATGATAATCCGCATAATTAGTGCAATTGTAGTTGTATCTGGTACTGATATATCCAATAGGAGTAGTAAACTCAGAACCGTTAGTGCTGACAAAAACCTCAACTTCGCCATATGTTTCAGCCTCGCGATATACATCAAGAGAGAATGCATAATGGTCGGAAGGAAGCTCCAGTTGCGGAAGTGTCAGTCGGCAGTACGCTCCGTTCATTAAACCGTTAGGATTGCCATGAGGCAGATAGAGTCTGCCATTTTCAATTTGAAAGCTGTGACCATGGTTATTTAGATCTTTGTATGACCAGCATTGCGGATTAAAATAACCATTGCTGTATGAATTGAAGTTTTCCGTCCAAGGGAAAGATTCAGTGACACAGGAATTTGTTTGTGCGTTTGCTACCCAGGGTACGAGGGACGCGAGGAGCAGCAGTAGGAGTAAATGTTTAGTTTTCATAATAGTTAGATTTTTTATTAATACTTTTTTATTGATTATCATCACATAAAACCTCGGCAAATCTACCAAAAGGATATGGTTTGATACTCCAAAAATAGGAAATTGTTCCATACAATGGACAAAAAACAGGTGATTTTGGGGAAAAAGGACGGTCGGTTACCCTTTTCGCTCAACGCAGAAAACGGTTAAATCTTTGAGAATTAAATGGATTTCAGAAGGAGAAAGGCTTTCCAAGGATTGCATTGTCTTGTTGAAATAGACGGGCAGCAACACCTGAGCGGCTTCGGTGTTTTCGCCGTCGAGGAGGTCGTCGCGCAACTGAAAGAGGATGCCGAATTGCAGGCCAAAGTCGGAGATGCGCTGGATTTGCTCCGAAGAGGCCCCCACCGAAAGGGCGCCTGCCATGCAGCAAGCCTGCATCAGCATGGCGGTTTTTCGGGTGATGATGTCGAGATAATCCGCCCAAATATCCATGTCATTCCGATGGGAATCTATGGGTGTTTGGGCGGATTTTGAAGGCATAGATTCCAATCGCACATCCTCTGCTAGGAATGACATGCCTTCAAAAGCCTGGTTTTGCATCAATTCCCCTTCGCTCATGGCGACAATGGTGCGCAGCATCACATCGAGGATGGCATGGTCGGCGGGGTGGGCAAGCAAACGCATGGCTTTGGCCAAAAGGTAGTCGCCAGCCAGCACGGCCGAAAGGTTGCCGAAATGCGCCTTCACCGACGCACGCCCTCGGCGTTGGTCGTCGTCGTCGACCACATCGTCGTGGATGAGCGTGGCGGTGTGCACCATCTCCACAAAGGCGGCGGCTCGCAGCGTTTGCTCGTTGACCTCGCCAAAAAGCTTCGCGCCGAGCAACACCAAAACAGGCCTTAAGCGTTTGCCCCGCGTGTCCAAAATATAGCGCATGATGCTGTCCATTGGCTCAGTGTCGGCATGCAACGTTTTTTCGAAGAAGGCTTCAAATTGCGCCATCTCTGCGGCAATCGGGGAAATGATGTCGTTCAAATTTTTCACGGGTGCAAAAGTAGGAAAAAAAGGGTAACATATCTCTATCCGGTGAAATCCGAAAGAATACGATTGCATTTTCGGTTTGTTTTTAGTCGTTTGGGTTAAAGTTTTAATACGATTTGCACGATATTTGCTATTTTTGCGTTCATAGAGACAAGAGAGATTCCCGTTGGGAATGGAATTAATCAAGTGTTTAAAAGGCGGCGGCATTTCAATCCTTCGGAAGATAAATGCCACAAGCCGCCGCAATAAGCAACACTAACGGCTCTCCATTCCCGCAAGGGAATCTCCAATACTAACGAACAATTTAACAAGATACAATATGAAACACACACTCATCATCATCGCTACATTGGCTGCGACCGCCATCGGTCTGCTCGCTTTCAAATCGCCATCAAACGACTATAAAGATATGTGGAAAAAAGTAAAGGAAAACCTAGAGAAAAACCTGCCGGAATCGGCGGAAAAAGAACTCAATGGCATCGAAAAAAAGGCCATCAAAGACAAAAACCAAACCCAACTGCTGAAAACCTACCTCTATAGACAGAACATCATGCAATTCACCATTGAGGAGGATCCCGACCAAGCCTTCATCCAATACCTTGAGACGAAAGTCGGGCAGATGGATGCCGTTCACGATGCGCTTTTGCACGAAGAAGTCGCCCGCGCCTACGCCGAGTATTTGGATCAAAACGATTGGCGTATCATCGAAAACCTGCCTATTGAAGGCACCGACCTCTCGAAGGTGGAGATGAAATATTGGGACAAGGAGAGTTTCCGCACACGCATCAACCAGCATTATACTCAAGCCTTGAAACCTGTCGACGCACTGAAAAGAGCCAAGACGAAGGATTTCATGGTTTTGTACGAAAACAAAAACAACAATGAAGATTACATCGAATATGAAGTCTCACTATTCGAGTTTATGTTCCACCGCGTGGCAAAATACTATCAGGAACAGGCTGATGCCGACGACGTGGAAGGCGAAACCGACGCCTGGTGGCTGCCCGCCAAGGATTTCGTGAAGGCCGACTTGGGCACTGCTGACAACCCAATCAACAAATGTTTGAAAATCTACCAAGACCTCATTGCCTACAATCTCACAAACTCGAATGAAGACGTTCTGATTTTCAACGACTTCAAGCGTTTCGAGTTCGTCAATTCCATTTTGGGCAAAGACGAGCAATACCAGGCCGCGATGGAAGACTTGAAGGCCCAACATAAAGACAACCCGCTTTCAGCAGAAATCACCTTGCTGATTGCACGAAACATGATCAACCAATACGAGAAGAACAGCAGCGACAGTGCCTATTTCGACCACTACAAAAAGGCCAAGGCGATGTGCGAGGAAGCCATCGCCAAATTCCCGAAATCGAAGGGCGCGAAGAACTGCCAAAACCTCATCAAACGCATCGAGGAACCGCAAATCGACATCAGCTTGAACTCGGTGCAACTGCCCAACGAGGCCATTCCCGCCGTGTTGGAATACCGCAACGTGACCGCACCTTATTATAGAATCGTGAAGGTCAGCGAAAAAGAGCTGAAACGTCGGCGCGACACGCGCGACAAGAAAGAGCTGCTCAAGGAGCTGAACAAAATGCCCGCCGTGGCGGAAAAAGAACTGAATTTGCCTGCCGAGACCGACTACCGCGAGCACTCCACCTTGATGGCCTTGCCTGCTTTGGACAAGGGCATCTACTACCTCGTGGCCAGCACCGAAAAAGGCACGAAAGACGAGGATAAAACCCTGACGCTCACCTTCCAAGTGTCAAGTCTTGGCTACATCACCGACCAGAATGGCGACAAGATGACCGTCACCGTTGTCGACCGCAAAACGGGGAAAACTGTGGAAGGCGTCACCGTGGAAGTGTGGCGCAGCGAATGGGACTACAAAGCCCGCGAATACAAGACCATCATCATCGAGACGCCCAAGACCGACCGCAATGGCATCGTGAAACTGTCGAAAAAGAGCGACAACTCGTTCTATATCAACCTGCGCAAGGGTGATGACAACTTGCTGTCGGACAACAGCTACTACCTCAACATGCGATACAAGAACGACGATGAGCGTTACGAGACCAAACTCTTCACCGACCGCGCCATCTATCGTCCCGGGCAGACCGTCTCCTTCCAAGGCATTGTAACGCGCCGTCAAGGTGAGGATTTGAGCCTCGTGAATGGTTATTCTGAAAACGTTTCCTTCCGCGATGCCAACTGGCAGGAAATCACTTCGGCCAAGTTCACCACCGATGAATACGGCTCGTTCAGTGGCTCCTTCGTCATTCCCACCGACCGACTGAATGGCGTGTTCCACCTTAATGCGAACCGCGGCAACACCACCATTCGCGTGGAGGAGTACAAACGCCCGACCTTCGAGGTCAACTTTGAGCGCCCGAAAGAGCAATACAAACTTAACCAAGAGGTTACGGTGCGCGGCGACGTGAAAGCATACGCAGGTTTCGGTTTGGATGATGTGGAATATTCGTATCGCGTTGTCCGCAAGACCTCGTTCCCGTGGCGTTGCTGGTGGTGGTGGTACCCGACCGTCGAGGACGAGCAAATCACCTTCGGCAAGGGCCGCACCGACGAGAGCGGCAAGTTTGCCGTCACCTTCAACCTGAAGCCTTCCAAGACCATCGCGCCCGAGAAACAGCCTATGTTCACCTATGAAATCGAAGTGACCGCCACGAGCAAGCAAGGCGAGACCCATGCCGACACCTACAGTATCCGCGCTGGTTACAACGAAATCGCCATCAGCACGGATTTGCCTTCCGAAGTCGAGAAATCCGAGATGGACAAGTACCAAATCACGGTGAGCAACCTCAGCTGGCAGCCCGCCAAGAGCCGCATTGCGCGGAAGATTTACCGCGTTGAGAATAGCAAGAAAATCAACTATTTTGAGGCGATGGGAGAACATGAAACGCTTGACAGGCAGTTGCTGAGCGATGAGGAATTGGTGAGATTGTTCCCGGAATACAGTTTCTACGACAAGCAAAACAAGACGCTGGTCGATGATGCCACAATTAGCGTTGACGATAAGGCCAAGTTCTACGAAGGCAAGGCCCTCGAACCCGGAAAATACATCGTGGAACTCAAGAGTCTCGATGACTCGTTGGCGATGACTTCGCAACAGTTCACCGTGTTTGAAAACGGCTCCAAAAAGCTGCCTTTCACCACGATGGAATGGATTCATTTGGACAAATCGACAGCCCATCCTGGCGACGAAATCCAACTCAGCCTCGGCACTTCGGCCAAAGCGGTAGAGGTTTGGGTGCAGCTGCTGCACGGCGATGAGGTCCGCATGGACAAGAAAATCACCCTCAGCGACGAGGTGCAGACCTTGTCATATAAGGTGACCGAAAACGACCGTGGCGGCCTTGCGTGGCGTTATGCCTTCGTGAAGGAAAACAGCCTCAATACCAACCGTATGGGTGTTTCCGTTCCCTTTGACAACTACGATTTGGACGTGAAATTGGCCACTGTGCGCGACAAACTCAGTCCCGGTGCCGAGGAGACCTGGGAGGTGACCGTCCGCGACTATAAGGACAAACCTTTGGAAGCCGCCTTGCTCGCGGGAATGTATGATGCCTCGCTTGATGAGTTTGAGCGCAACTATTGGTGGTTCAATATGTCGCCTTCGGGCGTTTATGGCAGCAGTTTTGGCACTGATGGCCACAGTTTTACCTCGTCGCGCACGGCCATAGGTTACCTCTATTTCGCTGAACTCTTCAACTTTAGCCTGCCTTCCGATGCGCCATTCTTCGATTTCGGGTATGGTTATCGTTTTGGCGGTAGCCGTATGCGTCTGGCGAAAGGCGGTAGGGTAATGTACGATATGGTGGAAGAAGCCGCCATGCCGATGGCGATGCCCGAAGCGGCAATGGCTAGAAACGTAGCGGTTGAAACGGCTGATGAAGAAATGGTCGAAATAACGAAACAAGAAGAGTCTTATGGATTAGAAGACCAGGGAACAAAGCCTGAAGAAAAAGTGGAAACCGAGCCCACTCTCCGCGAGAACTTCAACGAGACGGCCTTCTTCTTCCCGCAACTGCGCACCAACAAGGACGGTAGCGCGACCTTCAGCTTCACCATGCCCGACGCCCTCACGCGTTGGCGCCTGATGTTGCTGTCCTACACCAAAGACCGCAAGACGGGCCAAAACGAATATACCTTTACCTCGTCGAAGCCCGTGATGATTATGGCCGACATGCCGCGTTACATGTACGACAACGACGAGCTGTGGTTCGTGGCCAACGTCATCAACACGGGCGACGAACCCGTTGCGCCCAAGGCGAAACTCGAAATCTTTGATGCTGGCACGATGAAGCCCGTCAACTTGCTCGTCAGCGATGCCATGATTCCGATGGAGACCATCCAACCCGGTCGCAGCAAGGAAGTGCGCTGGAAAGTGAAGGGACAATACGACCTTAGCCTCTTGGCCTTCCGCTTCACAGCCTACGCAGGTGCGTTCAGCGATGCCGAGCAGCACCTCCTGCCCGTGCTGAGCAGCGAAATCTTCATGACGCAGACCCTGCCCATCACCGTGAAGGCCGAGACCGAACAAGTCTTTGATTTCGAGGCTATCGCCAACCCCGACAGCCACGAGCGCGACTACAGCCTGACGCTCAACTTCAGCACCAACCCAGTGTGGTACGCCGTGCAGGCCCTGCCTTATCTGGCCAACGTCAGCACCGACCGCGCCGAGACCGCCTTCTACGTGTTCTACGCCAACACGCTCTCGTCCTACATCGCCGACCACATCCCGAACCTGTTGGCTTACATCAAAAAATGGCAAATCGAGACGCCCGATGCCCTGCTCTCGCAACTCGAAAAGGACCAAGACCTGAAGGCCATCATGCTGCAAGAAACGCCGTGGGTGCTCGAAGCCAAGAGCGAGACCGAGCAACGCAGCCGCATCGCCAACCTGTTTGAAATCAACAACCTGCGCGGACAGCAGACCCGTGCCTTGCAGCTCATCGAGCAGAAACAGAAATACAACGGTGGCTGGTCGTGGATGGACGGGATGCCCGAAAGTCCCTATATTTCTACCTACATCCTCGCCGGCTTCGGCAAGTTGCAGAAGATGGGCGCGTGGAGTTCGCTCAGTCAAGCCGACCAAAACACGGCGCAACGCATCTGCGACAAGGCCGTGCGTTACCTCGAATATGAGGTGGCCGAGACCTACCGCGAGATGAAACGCCTCAGCAAAGGCAAGGACTGGCCTATCGGCAGCGGCACCTTGAACGAACTCTATGCCTTGAGTTTCTTCAAGGAGCAAAATTCCGACAAGGACTTCGCCACGGCCAAGAAATACTACCTCAAGAGCCTCGACGAAACTTGGACCTCGTTCAACTTCAACATGCGCTCGAAGGGTGCCTTGGTGCTCCACCGCATGGGCAACGAGAAGACCGCCAAGCTGATGATCCAGAGTTTCAAGGAGACCGCTCAAAAGAACGAGCAAATCGGCATGTACTGGCCGAAGAAATACTTCTCGTTTGAGTCGCACATCGCCACCCATGCCAACATCATGGCCGCCTTCGCCGAAATCGACAAGGACGAGGAGATGATCGACTATCTGCGCGTGTGGCTGCTCACCCAGAAGCAGACCAACAGCTGGGAAAACTCCGCCTCGACCGCCGATGCCTGCTACGCCCTGCTGATGCGCGGCAGCGACTGGTTTGCCGAAGGCAAGGAAGTGACGCTGCGTTTCGGCAACACACCTATTAATACTGAAGGTGGCGTGGCCGGCACAGGCTTCATCCAACGCCGCTGGAACGCCGATGAAGTGACCCAAGACATGCGCCAACTCACCGTCAACAACCCGACCAACCACTTGGTGTGGGGCGGTCTGTTCCGCCAGTATTTCGTCCCCATCGACGAAGTGAAGCAAAGCGAGGCGGGCTTCACCATCAAGCGCGAGCTGTTTGTGGAGACGGTGGATGAAAAGGGTAAGAAACTGGTTCCTGTCACAAACCAAGCCTTGAAAGTGGGCGACAAGTTGACCGTGAAGATCACCTTCACCAACGAGCAAGACATGAGCTATGTCTTCGTGAAAGACCTCCGTGCTGCCGGCTTCGAGCCGATAGAGCAAATCTCGCATTACGAGTACAACGACCGCATGAGCTACTACCAGAGCAACACCGACACCGACATGGAGTTCTTCATCGAGCGTCTGCCGAAGGGCACGCACCAGCTGGAGTACAGCATGTTCGTCACCAAAGAAGGCCATTTGAACAACGGCTACGCCTTGATCCAGTGCCAGTATGCGCCGGAGTTCAGCGCTTATTCGGATGGGATGAAGATTAAGGTAGGAGAATGATTGTCCGTCATCCAAACAGTGCATCCATCGTGAGTTTCACTGGAATGTCGTTGGAATAGGCGTTTTCGGCCAAAGGCGATGCAGTGATGAGTGTGGAATAAAGGCTCTGCCTTGTCCCGGTTTCCCGACGGAAGGTCTCAAGCCGATAGGCCATCTTTTGGGATTCCTCTTCCGATAGGCTGTACTCCTTGGCGGAATACTTGATCTCGCAAACGTTGACTACATCGTCGGCTCGGTCGATGATTAGGTCGATTTGTGCCGCAGGCTTGCTTTCCTTGCTTCGCCAGCTGTATTGTTGCGTTGCCATCGTGTCGATGTGCAGCACTTCCTTGATTTGCTGAACATGAAGCAGGCAAACGCGCTCAAAAGCCAAGCCTAACCAAGTGTTGGTTTCAGGTGTGCCCAAATGATTGGCCCAATAATGGTTGTCGCTGCCCGATTTGTCGGCAAAATGGATATGGAACAAGGAGAACATGTCAGTCAACTGATAAATGCTGCCCTTGTTTTTCACGACATTCTTTTCGCGTACCTTGTATTTTCGCACCAATCCACATTCCAACAAATTGTCGAGAAGTTCCGAAAGGTTCCCTCCCGACTCCTTCCTTAGTTTTTCCACTATTTCGGCACGGGTCAGGCCTGTCTTGTGAAGTGCCAGCAGTTCAACAATCCGTGTATAAGGTTCGGGCGAGCGAAACAGAGTCTTGTACAGCCGTTTGTATTCGCGGCGTAAAGGACCATCGACATCAAAATAAAGATTGTCAATGTTTTGTGTTAGGCTCAAGGCTGAATCCAAAAGGCTTAAGTAATAGGCTACTCCGCCAAACATCATGTAGGATTGCACTATCGCCAAGCGGCTCCAATGGAATCCCCGACTTGCCAAGTATTGCTCGGTTTCCTTGAGGGTGAATGGCTGTAGCTTCAGTTCGTGCGTTATTCTGTCGTGCAGCCCTCCGTGGCTGTCGATGATGTTTTTAATCATCCATGTGGTGGCGCTGCCGCAAACGAAGAGTTTCATGTTGTCATACAAAGAAGCCCAGCTGTTCCAAAAATGCCCTAATGCCTTGGCAAAGCCCGACCCGTGTGTGTCCAAACAAGGAATCTCGTCCAAAAACACGATGCAGGCATCTCCGGTTTCCACTATAGGTTGCAAGGCTTTGCGAAGCAATGTGAAAGCCCGCATCCAAGTGGCCGGACGTTCTTTCAGCTCAAAACCATACAGGTCCATGGCATCCAAAAAGGCATCCATTTCCTCATCGAAGCTGCCTTCGAGCACGCCTGTCATGGCAAAAGCCATCTTGCCTTTGAAGAGTTGGTTGATCAGGAAGGTCTTTCCCACCCTTCGCCGACCATAGACGGCAACAAACTCAGGTTGGCCGGAATGTAGATACTTCTCGATTTCGGTGATTTCCTTGTCTCTTCCTATGATATTTGGAACTTCTCCCATGTTTTTCGTTGTTTTTGTGCCGCAAAAATACAAAAACAAATCCAAATTTAGCCAAAACTCCAAAAAAATCGTAGTTTTGGCTGATAATCTATCCAAATTTAGCCAAAACTCAAAAAAATTGGTAGTTTTGGCTAAAATTTATAATATGTTTACTTGAGTTCAGCGCGTATTCGGATGGGATGAGGGTGAAGGTTGAAGAGAAGTAAAATTTTGAGTGGACTTTATGGGATGCAGTCCAAAAGCCCAAAGTCGATGAGTATTTTGCGGCACTTCTCCCCTACTTACGTTTTTTTCCTTACTTTTGTGCTTTCAAAAATGTGGAAAACATGCAAGTACTGAAATCCAACATACGCACCGACTCGAAGGAGTTCCGCCAAAACGAGAAGAACTTCCTCGCCTTGATGGCGCAATACCGCGAGGCGATGGCGGCCTCGATGCAAGGTGGCGGCGAGAGCGCCGTGGCCAAGCATAAGAAACGCCACAAACTCCTTGCCCGCGAGCGCATCGACCTACTCATCGACCCGAACACGCCCTTCCTTGAGCTTTCGCCGATGGCGGCCTACGGCACCTATAACAACGACTTCCCGTCGGCGGGCATCATCACCGGCATCGGAGTGATTCAAGGACGTGAGGCGGTCATCGTGGCCAACGATGCCACCGTGAAAGGCGGCACCTACATGCAATACACGGTGAAGAAGCACCTTCGCGCCCAGGAGATTGCCATGGAGAACCACCTGCCCTGCGTCTATATGGTCGACAGCGGCGGCGCTTTCCTGCCCGAGCAGGACACGGTCTTCCCCGACCGCGACCACTTCGGGCGGTTCTTCTACAACCAGGCGCGTATGTCGGCTATGGGCATCCCACAAATCGCCATCGTGATGGGCATGTGTACCGCTGGCGGAGCCTACGTTCCTGCCATGAGCGATGAGACCATCATCGTGCGCAACCAAGGCACCATTTACCTCGGCGGACCGCCGTTGGTGAAAGCAGCCACGGGCGAAGTCGTCACAGCAGAAGAATTGGGCGGCGGCGAGATGCACACCTCTATCTCGGGCGTGGCCGACCATTTGGCTGAAAACGACCAACACGCCTTGCAAATCTGCCGCAACATCTTCAAGACCTTGGAGAAGTCGCACCGACAGAAGCTGGACATCCTGCCTGTGGAAGCCCCTTTATACGACCCAAAAGAGCTGTACGGACTTGCCCCCATCGACTTCCACAAGCTGACCGACCCCAGAGAAATCATCGCCCGTATTGTGGATGGCAGCCGGTTCCAAGAGTTCAAGTCGCGCTATGCCACCACTTTGGTATGCGGCTTTGCCCACTTGATGGGTTTCCCGGTGGGCATTTTGGCCAACTATGGCGTATTGTTCTCAGAATCAGCGTTAAAAGCCACCCATTTCATCGAGCTTTGCTGCCAAAGGAACATTCCGTTGGTGTTTTTGCAGAACATCACGGGCTTCATGGTGGGCAAGCAATATGAGCAAGGCGGCATCGCCAAAGACGGGGCCAAGATGGTTCACGCCGTCTCCAATGCCAACGTGCCCAAGTTCACGGTCATCTTCGGTGGCTCGTTTGGCGCTGGCAACTACGGCATGGCGGGTCGCGCCTACAGTCCTCGCTTATTGTTCATGTGGCCCAATGCCAAAATTTCCGTCATGGGCGGCGAGCAGGCCGCCAGCGTCCTCGCCACGGTGAAGGAAGACCAATACAAATACAAAGGCCTTGAAGTTCCGAAGGACGAAATCGCGCAGCTGAAGAAAGAAATCCTCGCCAAGTACGACTACGAAGGCTCAGCCTTCTACAGCACAGCCCGCCTTTGGGACGACGGCATCATCGACCCCATCGACACACGCAAAATCCTTGCCTTGGGCATCGCCGCCTCCTTGAACCAGCCCTTCCCGCCGCAGCAGTTTGGGGTGTTTAGGATGTAAGGATTGTACAAAATTTGGTATAATTTTGTGTTTATTCCGCTACGAAACTCGAAATTCGCATTTCGTAGCGGAATAAAGTTGATTTTATTCAGGAATTTGTTTTATCTTTGCAGCGAAAAACAACTAATACCCTATCAATCATGTGCATTGTTATTGGAAGAGAGAAAGAGATTGAGGAACTGAAACGTCGCTGTGGTAGTGGCCGTCCGGAGTTTATTGCGGTCTATGGCCGTCGCCGTGTGGGTAAGACATTCCTCATCAACGAGACGCTAAGCGACAACATGGCATTTCATCACACGGGTCTTTCTCCCTACGACCGCAAGAGAAAGGTCACGCTAAAAGACCAGTTGCAGAACTTTTATTTCTCGTTAATTCGCCACGGCATGGAGGGCATTGCCCAGCCCAAGTCGTGGATGCAGGCTTTTTTCATGCTTGAGCAATATCTTGAGCGACGTGATAATGGATCGCGTCAAGTGGTGTTCATTGATGAGTTGCCATGGATGGACACGCCAAGGTCGGGGTTCCTCACCGCACTTGAGGCGTTTTGGAACGGTTGGGGCAACACCCGTCATAACCTCTGCTTTGTGGTTTGTGGTTCCGCCACCTCCTGGATGCTCGATAATCTCATCAACAACAAGGGTGGGTTGTATGGACGTCTTACCTGCGAGATTAAGCTTGCCCCATTTACCTTGCTTGAATGCGAAAAGTTCTTCGTCAGCCGAGGCATCAAGATGTCGCGCTACAACATTGCCCAAGCCTATATGATTCTTGGCGGCATTCCTTATTACCTTGACTGCTTTAATCCGTCGCTCAGCCTCGCGCAAAACATCGACAGGCTGTTTTTCAACCCCAAAGCGAAACTGGGCGATGAGTTCGATCGGTTGTTCAACTCGGTGTTCGATCATGCCGATGTCTGTATGAAAATAGTGAAGGAGCTGGGCCAACGGCATTCGGGATACACTCGCGAGGAGATTGCAAAAAAAGCCGACATCAACCCCAACGGCGATTTCACTTCCATTATGAAAGCCCTCATGGCCAGCGACTTTGTGAAGAAATACGTTCCTTATGGTATGAGCAAGCGCGAGGAACACTATAAACTTTCGGACTGTTTCTGTTGGTTCTGGCTGCACTTCAAGGAAAATCGCGGCATCACCGAAACCGATTATTGGGAACATCATCTGAAGGAGCCGGAGATAGCTTCGTGGCGAGGGGTCGCTTTCGAGGAGGTGTGTTTTCAGCATATCCGACAAATCAAGATGGCTTTGCAGGTCGCAGGCGTTTCTACCAACGAATCAGCCATGATTGTGAAAGGCAGCGGCAAAAATGAAGGCATGCAACTTGACCTGCTCATCGACCGTGCCGACGATGTAGTGAACGTGTGCGAGATGAAATTCAACAAAAGCCCACTTACCATCACGAAAGCATACGCACAAAAGCTAATGTCCCGCGTCAGCACCCTTGAAAAGACGAATCCTGACAAGGCCTATCATTTGACGCTGATTAGTGTTTTGCCCCTGAAACCCAATGCATATACCGATACGTTTACGGCAAGGATTACTATTGACGAATTGTTTAAATAAGTAGGTGAGCAAAAATAGTTTACATAAATGACGGAGGACTGAGGACTGAAGACGGATGGCTCCAAGTCCTAAGTCTCAAGTCCTAAGTCTTGCGTCAAATGTATAGGTAATTTAATTTTGGACAGTTACTTAACTGATCAAGCTTTTACATATCTTTACCCCCATCATCAGAAACTATTCAATAAGAAACATCGCCTTCATCGACACAAGCAAAATAATGGCTTGGGGCATCGCTGCCTCGCTCAACCAGCCCTTCCCGCCGCAACAGTTTGGGGTGTTTAGGATGTAAGGAAAAAGCATTGGAACGGTTTTTGATTCCCAATTTTGGAAAATTGAAAACAGTATTTACCCTTCAAAAAACCTAACAACATGATTTTCACCATTATCTGCATCACTATTCTGGCGTACGTCATTGCTGGAAAAGACGTCAAACCCCAACTTGAGAAGCTGAAAAACATCGATTGGAAAGAGAAATCGAAGAATCTGCTTGGACAAATCGGGCAATATGCCAAAAAGGCAGGGCGCGTGGCCACCAAGCCCTTGCTGCAACTGCACTACGTGCTGACCATGGGCGAAACGACCACTTTGGAGAAAGCCCTCATCGTGGGCGCCATTCTATACACCGTCATGCCGTTCAGCCTGATTCCATTTAAGGCACACAAAATCCTTGGCCTGTTAGATGAAGGCTTAGCCGTGCTTTATGTCGTCAAGAAAGTGCAAAACAAGCTGACACCCGAAATCAACCAGAAAGTTGAGGAAACCCTCAACGAATGGTTTGGCACTGAGGTTTCACCATCCGTCGAGGCTTAAAGGCGTAATAAAAAATTTCTAGAACACCACCACTGCACCTCCGCCTTTGGCAAGGTGCAGTTTTATTTTGTTGCCCATCACCTGCACGGTCTCTGAAACATAGTCGCGGGCAGCGCGGTTGGCATTGATGCCGTCGCGGAAAATGTGTCCCGACTTGGCGCCGAAGTTGGGCAACACGCTGAGGTCGATTTCAATGTCGCGCTCATCCCAATTGGTGATGGCACCTAAATACCAGCGAAAGTCCTTACGGCGGGCAATGACCAAATATTCACCCACTTTTCCGTCTAAAACAACAGTCTCGTCCCAAACGGTCGGCACACTAGCGATGAATCGGGTACACTCGTCTTCCCTCATATAGTTGCTCGGGCTGTCGCAAAGCATATTAAAGGGCGACTCAAAAATCACGTATTCAGCCAATTGACGACAACGAGTACCTTGGCTCATCGGCTCGTTGTAGAGCGCGGCATAGTTGTAGTTGTTGCCATTCTTCATTGCGCCTTGGGTATAGTCCATCGGGCCAGCCACCATGCGGATGAAGGGTATGGTGACTTCGTTGGTGACCAAGTCACTTTGGTTGTCCCACTTGGCTTGCTCAAGGCCATAAACGCCTTCGTGATTCAGCACGTTGGGATAGGTGCGATGCAGTCCCGTGGGTTTGTAAGCACCATGAAAATCAATGAAAAGATGATGTCTGGCAGCGGTTTCGGCCATGCGATAGTAGAAATCGACAATCATCTGGTCGTCGCCGTCCATGAAGTCGACCTTGAAGCCTTTCACACCCATGTCAGCATAATGCTGGCAAACATGTTCCATGTCCTTGTCGATGGCGGCATAACCCACCCATAGCACGATGCCCACATTGCGCTCCGCACCATAGTCCACCAATTCCTTGATGTCGATTTCGGGTACCACTTGGAAGAGGTCAGCCTTTTTGTTGACAGCCCAGCCTTCGTCCAGAATGACATATTCGATTCCATATTGCGAAGCGAAGTCGATGTAATATTTATAGGTGTCGTTGTTGATGCCCGCCTTGAAGTCAACACCGTAGAGGTTCCAGGAGTTCCACCAGTCCCAAGCCACCTTGCCCGGCTTGATCCAATCGGCATCGTCGATGCGAGAAGGAGAACCTAAAAGATAGACCAAGTCGCTGTCGGCCAGCTCACCATCAGTTTCGGAGATGACCATACAACGCCACGGGAAGGCGCGTTTACCCTCGGTCTTGGCGATATAGTTCTCACGTTCTTTCACCAGCCATTGCAGGTTGTTGTGGCCACCTTGCTCGCGAGTCTTGGGATAGCCTGCGTGAACTGCCGAAAGGCCACTGTTCCCGTTTTCGTTGCGGAGATATAACCCAGGAAAATCCTCCAAATCAGCCTCAGTGATGACCACCTTTTTGCCATCCTTAAGTTCGACCAACAAAGGCAGGAAAGCCAGTTTTTGGCTGTCCATCTGGCTCAACGCCGTGTGCGTGTAGGTGTTCTCAAAAGAATTATAGAACTGCTGGCTGATGAGGTCGCCTTCTTGTCCAGCCCGACGCAATACGTATGGGATAATGCCCTGATAATCTGCATCAAAATTAAAGTCAGCGGTTTCGCTTTCGATGATGATGGGCTTGCGGAAATCGGTTTCAAAGCGATAGGCCACACCTTCATCGTAGGCGCGGAAAACAACTTTGTATTGGCCTTTGAAAGTCAGCGTCAGTTCGTTGTAAACCTCAGGGATTTCGGCACGTTTGTAAAGCTTGGTCTTCACCGATTGGCTGACCAAGCGTGTTTTAGCACTTTTCACAACGGGTTTCATGCCCAACTTTGTGCCGTCATTAAGAGTCAACCCAATGGCCGATGGTGCCAAAACGCATGTGTTGCCATGAGCCACGGCATAGGTGATTTGTTCGCCCACTTCAATAGTAATGGTGATGTTGTTGTCGGGCGATTGCAGGGTGTATTGCTTTTGGGCCGACAGTGTGCCGCCAACCATCATTAATGCAACCAAGAAAAATAGTGTCTTTTTCATTTTATAATAAGTCTTAAATTATTAATTCACAGTTAATTCTTCCAGAAACTCCGCGAAAGCAAGGTGATGAGTGAGAAAAGCTCGACCCTGCCAAGAAGCATGAAGAGCATGAGGACCCATTTGATAAACAAGGGGAAGGCCACGTAGGAACCTCCTGGCCCCACTTGCCCGATACCCGTGCCCACATTGCTCAAAGTGGCCACCGAGGCCCCTATCGAGGTCTCGAAGTCGATGCCGAAAGCCAACAACACAATAGCCCCGAGGAGAAAAACGAGGAAATAAATAAAGATAAAAGTCATATTTTTGTAGACGCCGCTTGTCGTGATGGCTTTTCCATTGACTTTCACGGGCAATACCGCGTTGGGGTGGATGATACGTTTCAGCTCAAGGAGCGAGTTTTTGACGAAAATGAGATGACGAAACAACTTCACACCACCCGAAGTGGAGCCTGAACAGCCACCGATAAACATGAACAACACCAAGATGACCCACATGAATGCAGGCCAAACCGAATAATTGCTGACAAAAAATCCTGTGGTAGTTATGGCCGAAATCACGCTGAAGAACGACTCACGGAAGGCTGAACCAACACTTTGGTGACCGACGAAAACGAGCACCAAACCGATAATGCCACCTCCGACCAAAATGAACTGCATCAGCACCTTGAATTCCACGTTTTTCAGCAGTTTGAACGAACGCCAGCTCATCCAAAGCAGCAACAGCGAGAAGTTGCAGCCCGACAACACCATGAAAACGCAGACAACCACCTGCGAATAATTGGAAAACTCACCGATGTTGCCTGTGCGTGTCGAAAAACCGCCCGAGCAGATGGTACTCATCGAATGACAAAGGGCATCGTAGAAGTCCATATCACCAAAATAGAGCAGTATTGTCTCCAATAAAGTGAAAAACAGATAGATACCCCAAAGTTGCCACACAGTATGCATAGCCCTTGGATGCAGTTTGTCGTAGGTGATGCCGTTCATTTCGGACACGAAAAGCTGCATTCCGCTCATGCTCAGATAAGGCAGGATGACGATGGGGAAAACGATGATGGCCAATCCTCCTATCCACTGCGTCAGGCTACGCCACAGCAAGATGTCTTTCGGCACAGTCTCAATGCAAGGCAGAATTGTGGCTCCCGTGGTAGTAAAACCCGACAACGCCTCGAAGAAAGCATCGGTAAAGTTAGGTACGCTTTTGCTGAGCAAATAAGGCATAGCCCCGAATAGCGACAACACAAGCCAGGAAATGCAGACGATGAAAACGCCGTCGCGCGATGTGACAGTGTCATCCTTGTGTTGATGCGTGGCGATGAGAAAGATGAAACCGGTCAGCAGAGTGATGAGAGCCGAAAAAGGCATACTGAAGGCATACAGCCCATGGTGAAGATAGGTCACGGGAAGCACCGCCAGCATGAAAAGGCCCTCGACAAGGAGCAAGAAGCCCTCAATGCGAAGGACTAACGGGAGGTTTATTTTAGTGTTCCACTTCATGAGTTGTTATTTGTAACAAAACCTACAAAACCCTCAAAACCGTTTGTTTGGATTGCGGAAAGCAGCCAACAGGCCCACTTTCCGGCGGCATCACAGTTGGGTGCCGCCTCAAACTTCTCTTTCAACTTTATCATTGTTTTGCATGTTTTGTCAGTTTTGTGATACCAATTACTAATGGAACAAACGTTCGACAGCAGGAATGCCGTTAGGCAAGGCCAACACCACAACTTGGTCGTCGGTCTCGATTTGGAAATCGTCGGTGGCGATATAGCTCTCCCCGTCGCGGGTGATGCCGCAAATGATGGCATCGGTAGGCATGGGTAGCTGCCCGATGGGTTTGCGCGTGACCGCCGAACCAGCTCTTACCAAAAACTCCACAATGTCGGCATCAATGCCGCTGAGACTCTTCAGTGTACTGACCTTGGCACCAAGAGTGTATTTTACCATATAACTTGCCGCTATGAGTTTCTTGTTGACGATAGAGTCGATGCCGATGTTTTGCGAAATGTCGATATAGTCAAGGTTCTCGACGAGAGCGATGGTCTTTTTCACACCGAATGCCTTGGCCTGAAGGCAGGTCAGGATGTTGGTCTCGGTGTTGTCGCTGACAGCGATGAAAGCGTCCATGTCCTTAATACCCTCGTCTTC
>Ga0310694_10002735_pt1 | contig 17762 bp, 21 predicted proteins | sample 174DNAGHGhighgp2_FD_203884 | JGI IMG/M metagenome (GOLD analysis project Ga0310694, IMG submission 203884) | Sheep rumen microbial communities from Palmerston North, Manawatu-Wanganui, New Zealand - 1742 DNA GHGhigh gp2 (v2) (version 2) | ecosystem: Host-associated > Mammals > Digestive system... | reverse complement strand
TGCTGTAGCACCAGCCGCCGCACCCGTGCGGATGCTTGCAAGGTCGGTGATGGTGTCTTGCTTGGCGGTGTCGTGAGGATGAATGTGGTCTTCACGGGCATATTTGGCGGATGAACCGACAGCAGCCGTGCCGTCCATAGAAGGAGCAGCCGTCGCAGGTTCCACAACCGTACCCTCGGGAACGTCCTCAATCGTGATGAAGCCGCTATCGTTCGTCAAGTCACTCGTCTTACTCGGGATATTCGTGCTAGCAGGTAATGCTCCGACTTCTTGTGCCGTGTATGTAGGCTTTGTCTGCGCCTTTGCCCACGACGGTACGGTCGGGTCAGTCTCCGTGGTGATGTAGCCAGCGTTCTCAATGGCCGTAACCCTATTTGCCAATGCAGTGTCATCATAAGCCGCAGGGATAGTGGGCTTATTGCTCAAGTCGTTGTAACTTCCGCTCGTCGCAACGGGAGCGAGATTGGGTGTGTCGTGCAGATGGCGATAGCTGCCCGACATGGCGACGATAGCCAGGTCACCAAGTTGCACGGCAGTGTCGGCCTTGTCAAGAGACGCCCGGACATCCGCAGCGAGGTCACTCTTGGGGATGCCGCCCTCTGGAGGCATATAACCGACAGACCCCTCGATGGCAACGTCACCGACATCCACAGAATCAGTGCCGCCCCCCGTCACTATCTCGACGGGTAACGTGATGGGCGTCACCGTGTCGAACGTGCCGTCCTTGAAATTGATGTCGCGAACCTTGTCCACTACCCTGCACTTGAGCGTGCCGAGCGGAAAATGAGGATGGTCGAAATACACACTTATGACATCGCCCGAAATCGAGCAGTTGATAAACTCGCCGCCGATGAGCGAAGCCGTGTAGACGGTCTCGCAGTCCCATTCATCGACATAGAACGCCATGATGAAGGACGTCGGCGTATAAGGTTCGCCGTCCTTCAGCAGCGACATCCTCAGCGTGAAATCAGAGTGCCTGTTCACGCTCTGCCTGTTGGTGTTGATTGTTAAGTCCATATATTATATAGGTTATCGTTAAACTATGCCCAAGTCGTGCCGCCGTCGCTCGTCGTCTCAAGGCCTGATGACGTCAGCCTCGTGCCGTTGTCGCCGTTGATCACCGAGATGCCCGTGGCGTTGACCGTGGTGACCTTGTTGGCCGCACCGAAGACGTCTGTGCGGTTATGCGCCGCGTCTGTACCGCTGATGTACAGCCGATAGGTGCCGCTCGTCATCTGACCGATGTGGCGAAACGCGTAGGTCCACTTGAAGATGATGTCCACGCTTATATTGTCAGCCTTGGAGAAGCTGAGAATGAATCTCCCGTTCGGGTCAGTGTCCGCGTCTCTCCATTCAGACACAAAGGTGCGCTGACCGAGACGCGCATGGGTACGATACTGCACGGCCTTGGCCACCGACGTGAAGCATCGCTCACTGGTGAGTGTGGCGCCGCAGTCGATGAGAAGAAAACCGTCGGCAAGAGTCTGACCTATCGAGACGGTGTTGACACTGAGCTGCGCCGTGGCCTCGTCCGTGTCGCTGTCCACCATCACCGCAGCGCTCTGCTGCACGGTGGTGAACGACACACTTGCCCAACCGACATCCTTGACGATGAGGTTATACTTGTCTTCGACGGCTGCTGTGGCGTTGCCGCTGAAACGGAACCCGACGCCGTTGCCGAACAGCTCGCTCTGAATGTAGTCAGTATAGACGGCACCGAGATAATATGAGTAGTCGCTGCGGTCACCGAGTCTTGACAGGAAACGCGAGTCAAGCCCGGCGAGAGTTGACTGCATCCTGCCCAGCTGTGACTCGAGAGATGACACCTTCGACTCAAGCGCCGCCACCTTGTCGGTGATGGGTGTGATGTCGATGTTGGTACCACCACCGCCACCGCCGGCTACAGCGGTCGAGCCCTTGACAGCGCTGCTGCCTTTGCCTTTGGAAATGTTGTATTTCGCGATGATCATAATTTTTCCACGAGTTTAACTTCGCATTTTCTTCTCTTCACATCGAACTCCATCTTGTCGGCGATGAACGTGCAGCCGAGTGTCTGGCTTGTGAACAGCATCGTCGGCGTGAGGATGGACATCGTGCCCTTAATGGACGCCGTGAACACCTTCGACGGCTGCGAGTACTGTTTCGTCATGCGCAAGACCATCCACTCCTCTGCCCTGAGCGTGCCCGTGCTCACCTCACCCGTGTCACCATGATAACAGGTCACACTGCGCGCGTCACTCGTCAGCGCGCTGTTGGCGAGTTTGTCAACAAAGGCATAGCCGTCGCCAGACCATGACGCCACGCAGCTGTAGTTGGGTTTTTTCTTGTCCCATGTGCAGATCTTGAACTCCAGCTCCTGGGCCTCGCTGACATAGTCGGGATTGATGACATTCGTGTATTCCGTATCCGTGTCAAGTGAGCCGCTATAACTCGGGTCACCGATGACTGCCCGTAGCTTCAGGTTCTTGATGGCCAGAAGACGCGCCTGGTAGGGTGACGCGCCGCCGAAGTCCATCGGGTTGAGGATGGTGAGTTTCGGAGTGCCGGACATCACGCCGGGCACAGGTATGGCATAGCCCGTGGCTTCAAGCCCCATGTCCCATGTCACCGTGTTGACGATGTTGAGTTCCTTGAACATCATCGCGTCTGCACGAAGCTCTTCGGTGTTCTCCTTCACGAAATAGACCTTGAAGATACTTTCGGTGGTCGTCCATTGCTGGCCGTTCCACCACTTGTCACCCTGCTGAAGTTTGCAACGGAGGTATGCCATGGGCTGCGAGATGTCCTTCCGCCCGTTATTGATATCGATTTTCTCGTTGCTGCAATCAATCGGGTAATTGCTGTTTTTCGTGGCGCCGTCCCACAGAACGCCGCCGCTGATGACATAGTAGGCATTGTCGCCGCCGTAGAGCATGGACGTGTCGGTCAGTTCCGTCTCGACATACGGATAGTCCGTCGTCTCCCACATGTGTTCCGTGCTCGCCCCTGAATAGTTCGGCTGGCCTGCGAGAGGATTGACGAGAAGGATATAGTCATCCATGTCGAGCCTTGACGATATCTCGCTGCTTTCCTCGTCCGTTAAGTCGTTGATGAACTTGGCGATGTCATCGTAGTGCATCGCCTGCTCGCTGTACTTGGCGAGCGTGGAAGCCTCACGCATCCACAGCACCTCGCTGCGGACCATGAATGCTCCGCTCAGCGCCAGCGTGTCGGTGTAGCACAAGGTCGGGTAGTCGCTCGTCACATCATCCCATGTCGTCCCATTGTAGAGGTATTTGTGGCAGACGATATTCGGGTTGTGCATGTACCTGATGAACACGCCCGACAACCATGTGGGAGCCTCGAAAGTGCGGCTGTTGTCCGCGTTGCCGTTAGCATCGACAAAAGCCAGCATCTTGGTGTTCGGGTCGCCCGATGTGTTGCCGATGGTGCTCTCGATCGTGGCGCCATACATCTTCACGCTGTCATCGCCGATGTTGTTCGTCGTGGTCTTCGGACACTCCATGTTCGGGTCGTCCTTGGTGATGTTGACGGCGCCGTCGAAGAAGTCGGGCAACACGTCATCGTAGTCGTTGAGCGTACATTTAACCGTAACTTTGTTGAACACGTCGCCCATGCTCAGGCCTGCGCTGCCATCGTAATGCGTGCCATGCTCAATGGCGAACGGGGTCTCCATCCTTGTCGTGCTTGACGGCGCCGCGCTGCTGCCCACCGTATAGGTGTGCCATCGGGTAGTGCCGCCACTGACTTTGAGCATGTCGTAATCTACGAAGTACACCACGTTACCTCTCGCCATCACGCTGCAGCCGAGGTATTGGGCAATCTGCTCAAGCACTTCCTGGCATGTCCATGCCGTGTCGGCGTCGGTCTTCCTGTCGTCGCTCTTGGCCTCGAAAAAGTTCTGCTCACTGATGTACAGGTTATCCATGATCGCGCCGCTTGTTCCTGGCACGCTCGTGCAGACGGGAAAATTCCAGTTCACATAGCAGTGGCACTGCGAGATGATGTGGCCTACGATCTCGGCGAACGAGCGCACCGTCTTGGAAGCGCCTACTGGCGTGTACTTGATATACTGCAGCGTGCTCAGCCCGTCAATGCACTCGATTTCGATGGTCTCGATGGCCTGATAGCCCATGTCGTACAGGTTGGGCGTGGCGAACCCCACCCACTCGACCTGGTTCGATGAGCCGCGCAGCTCGACTTTCGTGCCTTGAGCCGTAGCACTATAGATGTCGAACAGATAGCCCTCAGTGACTATCTGAATGGTCGCGCCCGTGCATTTCATGGGCTTGTAGATGGTGTCATCGCCGCTGTCCATCGTCGTGATGAACGGCGTCTCACCCATCGTGATGGCCGTCGTCGTGTCGTTCGACGCATTATATGACGGCGACCATCCTGTCGTTATCTTCAGTGTGTGCCGCGAGTCTGCGGCGTCAGCGAATCTTCCCTGGTATATCATGCGAGTTTTCCTGTCCTTCGTGAGTAATTGTTGAGCACTCCCTTGAGCTGCGAGCCGTTGATGACGAACTCGACATGACCTGGGCCTCCGTTATAGACGCCTCCGTCGAGCATGCGGAACAGACGCGACTGCTGGCCTTGCGTGAGAATCATCTCGCCAGCGTTCGCCCTGACATACATCTGGTCGCCGTGATAGCTGTTGCCCTTGATGATGCCGCCAGATGCGTAACCGCTTGTGATGGACTTGATTTGAGCCACCATGGCGATGAGCTGGGCGAGACCTGCGATGCCGAACGCTGCCCACCCGATAGGACCGAGCTGGCCTGCCTGCTTCATGGCCAGGGCGAACGACAAGGCGAGGTTACCGATAGTCTGAGCGATGAGGCCACCAATCTGCAGACCCTTGTCTTCCATGGCGGCGCCGATGGACGAGACAGCCTGGCCTGCCGAACTGAGCGCCTGGCCCATCGCGCCGATTTTCTTCTTCGTGTCACCGACCTCGCTTGAGAACACGCTGATGATGTTGTTGATGTCGCCGAATGTCTTCATCGTCAGCGTACCCATGTCACCCATGGCGGCGCCGATGCCTTCGTAGAGCTCTGACGTGCGTTCAATCTCCTTGTTGAGGTCAACCTGGCCTTTGATGAGTTTCATGTTGGCCGAGTCTGAGAACTTCACGCCGCCAGGTTTACCCGTGACGGTCATGGCGTTCTTGAATGTCTCGCCGAACTTGCCGATGTCCGCGGCCTTCTCGGTCTTACCGAGGCTCTTGCTGGCAAGTTCAAACTGCTTGAGCGTGTCTTTCGCTTTGTCGATTTTCTCGTAGAGGTCCTTGAACTTATCGCCGTACGCCTTGAGCTGCTCGTCGCTGAGTTTGGTGACATCGACATTACCCTGCAGCGTGGCATTGAGTTTGCTCAGCTGGGACTCATAGTCCTTGAGTGACCCTGCCGCATAGGTCGGGCCAGTTGAGTGACCACCGCGCCCACCTCGGCCTGTGCGTTTTGGCGTGGTCTTACCGCCTCCGCCTCCGCCGCCTGTCGGGGCTGTCGTCACTTGAGGGCCTTTAAGCATGTCGTCAATCTCCTTGTCTTGTGCAGCGATGGTATTCCTGTACTTCGCCGCGCGTTCTTCAAGTTCTTCGACGTTCTTCTTCCAGCCAGAGACGTGCGTGTTGTTGAGCGTGTTGATCCGCTTGTTGATGTTGTCGAGCTGGCGCTGATTGTAGTCACGCTGGCTCTTAATCTCATTCGCCGCCGCCTGTCTCGCTTCCTTGTCGGAGTACTTTCGGCCTGGCTTGATGTCACCCTTGCCGCTATAGTAGTCATAGCGGCTCTGAGCATACTCGTGAGTTCTCGTGTTCGTCTGCTTTGCGTGGTCATCAATACGCATCTCGGCTGAGTTGCGCATGAACAGGGCGATGCCTTCGAGCGCCTGGTTGATGAGCCTGATGAACTGCGTGAGGAATCCGTTGCTTTCGCCGACTGCTGCCGTCAGAGTCTCCCATGAGGCCGACAGCCTGTTGAGCTGATCATCGAGGGTCTTGCCGTTCACTTCGGCCTGCAAGTGAGCCTCACTGGTGCCAGTGACGGCTTCGGTGAGTGAATGGACCTGTTCGGTCGAGTCGGCGAGGATGGCTGCGGCATTATAGTTGCGCTTGCCGAAAAGTTTGACCATTTCGCCCGTGTCACCCATGCGCGCGCGGAGGTTCTCAAGTGCCGTGTCAAGACCGACGACTTTTGGATTAAGCTCATCGCCTGCCGTCGTGCTGAGAACAAGCAGCACGTTGCGCAATGACGTGCCAGCTTCAGCGGCGTCAGGCATACGCTTGGCCAGTGCCTCGATGAGCGCCGTGCCTTCCTGTACGCTCAGCCCTGCATTGCGGATGGCAGAGCCGCACTTGGTGAATGCTGTGGCCAGATACTCGATGTTACCTGCGCCGTTTTTACTGCCAGCCGCCAGCACATTGATGTAGATTTCCGCCTCGCCAGCCGACGCGCCCATCTGGTTCATGATACCTGTCAGCGACTCGATGGACGCCTCAAGTGGCATGACGCCAGCCTTGGCGAGTGTCGCCGCGCTGCGTGCGATGGCGTCAAGAGACTCGGGTGACTTCAGCAGCTCAGGCATCTTCGAGCCGATGACGCCATAGCTGTCCACGATCTGGCTGCTGCTGATGCCAACAGCCATGGCCGTGTCCGTGGCCATCTGCTTGACGTTTCCCATCACCTCGGTGCTTAGACCAGTGAGCGACTGCAGGTGAGCCATGCTCGTCTCGAGTGCGCGCCCGTTGGCGGCGATGTCGCCCATGGCCTTGCCCACAGCTGACAGCGCTGCTGCGTAAGGCGCCATCTTGGCGAGGCCTCCGAGACCTGCGCCACCAAGCATGGTGCCGATGTTTTTCTTGGCCGTCGCCGTCTGCCGCGAGAAACGGTTGACGGAGGCCGTGGCACTGGCGAGTCCGCGGTCGAACCCTGCCTTGTCAATGCCTAATATGACTCTTAGATCAGCTTTTGTGCTCATTGCTGTTCATCATTTTTTCAAGTTGTTTCGCTTTCTGCTCAAGCCGCTGTTTGTCGGCGTTGCTCATGGATGTGTCATGGGCTTCGTGCCCTTCCTCCCACGGGAACGAGACGATGTCGCTCACGCTTATCTTCTTTGTCGAGTGGGTCTGCGCGCCGATGTAGCCTACAAGACGGGCCTGTTCCCATGACTCTTTTGAGGCCAGATAGAGGTGCGAGACGAGACAGTCCACCTCATACATCTCCATCTCGTCCATGACGTAGCCTGGCGGCATGTGTCCCTGGAAGACGAGCATCGAGTATATCTCGCCTGCCGTCAGTCTTTTTTTTTGCCGTCGCCGTCATCTGCTGAACCCTTGACGAGACCCATCTTCTTCTCTTGGGCCTCGAGCATGTCGCTGAAGGCCTTGATGATGTCCTGTGAGCCTTCCGCATCTGGTTCGCACGCGTCAATGAACTCGTCGAAGCTCATCGTCATGCCGGGGTTGTTGGCCAGAAGGATCGAGTAGTAGAACAGGAACTGCTCCATGCTCGACTCGACATTGAACGACTTGCCCGTGACGTTCTCAAAGATGAACAGCGCACGCAGCGTGTACTTGATTCTGTAGCTTTCGCCTTTGATTGTGATTTCCATATTAATATCAAAAAGGGGACGGGGCAAGCCCGTCCCCAAATGGTCATGAACTTGAGATTACTGGTGGTTACTGCCCGGGAGTTGTCCCTGAGGTGGCGGTCAGAGGGCCGTCGCCTTGGAGCTGCACGGTGAAAGTGGCATTCTCGCCGTTGGGAGCGTTGACCTCAACACTGGTGATGAGGACGGTGCCGGTGTAGCCGAGACTCTTGTTGGAGGCCGAGCCGATGGTGCCGGTGTTGCCCGGAACCCACACGCCGCCCGTCGCGTCATCGACGCTGTCGAGCTTGTTGGCGTAGGGATAGGTGCTGCCGCTGCTTCCCTCAACGGAGAAGATGGCGGTCACCTTGGTCTGCGACAGCATCAGGTCGATCAGGTCCTGATAGTTGTAGCCGGCGCCGTCGTAGCTGCACAGGTTCTCCGACGATGCGGACCACGAGATGATACCGTAGTCGCTCGACTGGAACTTTCCGCCGTCATCCTTGGTGGAAGTCTGCTGCGTGTCAGTGCTCACCGTCAGCGTGTGGCTGGTGGCGAATGCGATGGACTTGGTGGTGGTGCCCTGATTGATGAAGAGCATCATGTCACCGCCTTTGATTACGTTTCTGCTCATTTTTCTATGTCTATGTCGAATTGTAAATCTTGTAAATAACTCGTTTCGTTATACGCCTCAGAGGCGTCAGACAGGCTGATGTCGCTGATGGTGACACCCTCGTAGATTCCTGTAGAGCCGACAAGCGCGTCGGTGATGGCGTCGGCGAGTATCAGGCCGCTCTGGTAGTCTGCGGACACGACCTGCACCGACAGCGTGGCATGCTGCGTCTGCATCAGCCGGTCTTTCGTGCCGTCTACCGTGAGCGAAGCACGGCGGTAAACGGCGAACGGCTGGGGAGTGTTCTCCTCGGCCACGATGGCCTGTGCCTCGTCGATCCCTGCACCTGTGAGAATCGCCTGTATCGCTTTAGTCAGATGTAAGCCCTTCACGTCTCGCTTGTTTTTGTATGTGTTTCATCAACGCCTGCTCGATATCTTTTGCCGCTTCGGGTTCCTTCGCCTCGACGGCTCTCTTGAACCAGCCGAGTTTGCTGGTGTCGCGGAAGATGCGGCCACGGTTGGAAGCTCGCCTCATCGGGTTTTTCTTACCCTTGCCGCGCCGACCCTTGGTCGTTCTCTGTCCCGTACCCATCTCGAACCACTTGAGGCGGTAGTCGCCCATGATGTGGACCTTGGCGGTCTCTGCATCTCTTGACACGACCTTGATGCCTCTCGCAAGGCTTCGCTTCACGGTCTTGCCGCTCCGGGTGTAGGACGTCGTTTTCCTCACCGAGTGCCCTATGACCTGCTGCAGATTCTTCACGGCCTCGTTCTTGAGTTTGCCTGCGGCAGCTCTCAGCGCTGACCTGCTGACCTTCCGCTGGTTCCTTGTGTTGAGCCTTCGGAAGAGCGCGTAACAGCGAGAAGCGTCCACCTGTATGCCGTCAGCCTGGGTCATTCGTTGATGAGCTCTGTTCGGATGAGGTACTCTCTGCGATGTGTGCGGCGGTCAATGGAAAGGATTCGGTACTTCAGATCCCCCCAAAGTATCCGCATCTCTTCGTTGACCGTGCCGCGCCATCGGATGGAGAAAGTCGTGATGCGCCCGTGAAAAATCTCCTCGTTGTCAATCTCGCGGTTGCCGCTGATGTAGTTCACTGCGGCAGGCAGATTGGCGACGACGTCAGCCCAATCCGTGGTCGTGCTGCCATAGACATCACGCACGGTGTAAGGCCTCTGAATGGTGATTCTCTCGGTGAGCTTACCTGCCTCCATCATCTGCATCGGTTGAGTTGTCCGTAGTTGATGATTTTACCCAGAAGAGCCATCACGTTGGCGTAAGGAACGACGTGCTGTTGAGCCGATGATATACCCTCACGATTCTCATACAAGGCTGCGGCCTGCATGAGAATCGCGGTATATATCTGAGCAGGCAACACACCATTGTCACCGATGTACACCGACAGGTTCTTCACCTGCAGTGTCTCGGCGACGGTCTGCTCGGCACTGCAGAGGTAGAGAGCCAGCAGGTCATCTTCATCGTTGGTGGAGATGTAGCTGTGCTTCTTCAGGTCTGCGACCGTGGCATATTTAGGTGTGTACTGCATAGTGATGGCAGATTACTTAGCCAGCAGATACGGTGGTGAACAACTTCAGGCTGCCTGCACGGGCTACGCCGTAGTCGAAGTAGCTGTTGATGGTGATGACGAGCTCGCCAGTGCCTGCAGCACTGTAGGGGTCGACGGTGAGGTCGAGCGCGCCCCACTGACCGATGACAAGGTTGCTCCAGTCGCCGTAGTAGCCCTGGTTCGCGGCACAGCCGATGGTCTTGTAAAGGGGAGTGCCGTCAACGGTTCCAGCCTCATAAATAAGACGGGTGGTCTTGTTGTAGGTCATGGAACGGATAGCAGCGACAGCCTCGGGTGAAGCGATGTAGGCGTAGTTCTCACCGACAGCAAGGCGCTCAACTGCGGCCTCAACGAGGGTGGTCAGCTTTGCCCAATCGGTAGCAACGGCAGCAGTCTGGCCGTTGCCGATGCCCTTGGGAGCACCAGATGCAGCGGCAGCAGTGCCGAACATGGTAGCGTTGAGCTTGGTGATGACAGCCTTGCGGATGTCAGCCAGCAGGGTAGCCTCGATCTGCGCGTTGTCCTGAGCGACCATCTGCTTGGAGAGCTTGAACTGAGCGGTCAGGCGCTTGGGAGTCAGGTTAACGCTGGTGAAGGCGTAGGTGGGGTCGGCGGCGCTGCCTACCTCGGTAGCCCATGCCACGTTACCGCCGCCGAGTACGGGGATACGCACGTCGCCTACCAGGCCGCTGTAGTAGCGAGCACCTGCTTGAGCGGCCACGAGACCCTCGCGGATGGGAGCAAAGGTGTTGTAAACGTCGATGCCGATGGTGTCGTCGTGCTCGGCGGTAACCGTAACGTCTGCACGCTGCTGGGGCACCACGATCTGGCCGACGGTGCCGAGACCTGCGTTGCGCATTTCCTCACGACCGGCACGGGTGATGGCCTCAACGTCATCGCTCAACTTGTCGCCGTTGGCAACTTCACGGATGGCGCGGATGAGGGAGAAGTCTTGCATCTTCTTCTCGCCGCGCACCTTGATGGAGCTGACCTTCTTGCTCACTGCTTCCTGGCCAGCCTGGAGATCGGTGATGGAACGCTTCATGCCTTCCATCTCAGCCTTCAGAGCATCAACCTCGGCGGTGTTGTCCACCTTGGGCTCCTCAACATTTTCGTTTTTCTTGTTTTCTTCCATGTCTGATGAATTAGAATTAGGATTATTATCGTTTGTTTCGTTATCTTCAATCATCCCTCTCATGAGGGCACCGTCCAGCAAAGCTGCACGGGAGTCCACATTGGTCTGCGGATAGGCAGGGTGGATGACCACACTGACGTCGTACAGGCCACTGACCTCATCGACGTAGCGGACAAGCGCGCGGCTGTCCTTGTCGTTCTTCTCGTAGTGCACACCAGCGTCCTCGTCGCAGGTGTAGGCGAACGAGCAACCGCGGTAATCGCCACGGCGGACGCCCTGCAGAACGGCCTCGCCGTCATTGGTCATGGGTGCCTCGTAGCTGAACTTGAGACCGTGGTCGTCAAGTGTCAGGCGCAGCGACCCTTCGCCGTTGATGCTGCGTGCGACCATGCGGCTGTTGTCGTGGTCGATGTTGGCGATGATGTCGCTCTTGGCGATCAGCTCGTCGGTGATGCTTCCAGGCATCATCACTTCCTCGACCATGCGGCCCTTGTTCCAGTCGGGCAGGAACAGGCTGCGCTCACCGAACACGACGGCATAGCCTTCGATGGTGCGCGAGTCATCAAGGGCGCGCAGCTGGCAGTTCTCGGTATTGCGGTAGATTTTCGTCATTTTTTCCTTGATTTCTTTTTCGGTTCTTCTTCTGCTGACGTCGGTTCTCCCTTGATTTTCGCTGAATCAATCGGGGCGACGTTGCACGAGATATACGCAGAGTCACCGCCATCGACAGGCGTATGACCCTCGCGCATCCTCACTTCGTTAGGCGTGAGCACGCCAGCCGATATCATCTTGGTGTAGTACTCGGCCTTGGCGCCCATGTCTGAGATATAATAGTCGTCAAGGTCGAACTTGACGCGGTAGTCACCCAACATGCCGTTGGGGATGAGCTTCACGGTGAGCTCTGTCTCGATTTTGTTGATCAAGGGGAAGAGCGTGTCGGTCATGAACGCCGTCTGAGCGCTCTCGCTGCCCTTGTAGTTCGTGCTCGAACTTTGGAACACCCTGTCGGGGTGAACGCCAAAGAATCGGCAGATGTCGAGAACGTTGAGGTTCTTGGACTCAATCAACTGCAGGTCGCTTGGCGACAATGACAACTGGTTGAACTTCATCGTGCCTGGCAACGTGAATATCTTCGCGCCACTCGTGAGCTGGCTGGTGATGTTGTCCTTGACGGCCTTGAGCTGGTCATCCTGTGGAGCGCCGAAGCCCTGGGTGAGGCTGCTGTCGCCGCTGATGAATCCGTGCAAAGTCGAACCTGGAGCGAAGCTTTCCAGCTGCAGGCCGTCGAGACTTTCGCCGACACCAAGAACCTTCTGCGCATACGTCAGTGTGCTCACGCCCGTGAAGCCTCCGTCGAGGCTCATGTTCTTGAGGTGGATGATGCGCCACCCGTTGCAGGTCGTGAACAGGTTGTTGTCGTCATCGTTGATGTCATAGGTGTCGGTCTGCTTGTCATACACACACTTCCCGTGAGGTATGAGATACAGCCGCGAAATCTCGTTGTCCGCGTTGAAGTAGGGGTAGATGTAGGCGTTGCCGTGGAGCAGCATCTCGACGACAGCCGCCTTCCAGAAGTCGAAGGAATTGACCCTCTCATTGGGCTTAAGACGCAGCACCAGCTCAAGCGGATGGCTCTCATCCACCTGCCAGTACTTGCCGATGCGACGCTCGATGTCGATGCCGAGTGATGCCACCGTGCCGCTCACGATGTCAACACAGCGCCACACAGCCGCCAGCATCATGCCGCTGTTGGTGGTCGTTGCAACGCTGTAGGTCTGTCCGTTGATGGTGACCTGCAACATCGGAGGCTGCACAAGCGAGCGCCTCTTCTTTGACTTGAAATAATCGAGAAATCCCATTTCCGTGCGTGTTATATTTATATGCGAAAGTGTTTAACACGTCTTGAAAACAGGACTAACAACGCCGTTGCTCTAAACTCACTCCTAGTGCCATCAGTGCGGTGATGGCGCCGTCAATCTTTCGGTTGTCGCTTCGCTTCAGAGGTTTGCAGTTGTCCATGTTGTCACGGTCAAGGATGCAGTTGTCGAAGCAGTAGTTATTGATGGGGTTTTCGTTGAAGGTCAGCGCGGACTCTTCAAGCATCCTGACGATGGCCATGCAGGGCTTGGTGAAGTAGAAGTAGGTCTGCTTGTACGGGTACAGGAATGCCGAACCGCCGCAGTTGATGAGCAGGTTGGTGAACTCTGCCGCCTTGTTCGGATCATACGCTATCTTGAGGATGCGCAGGTTCTTGCCGTGGGCGAGGATGTCGCCGACTATCTGCTCATAGCTGATGATGTTGCCCTTACACAGGCGGAGGTGACCGCCGTCAACCCATCGCTGGTAGACTTCACGGTTGGGGTGTTTGGCCATGCGTCCTTCGGGAAAGTAGTAGTCGGTGTGGATATGGTGGTGCTTCTCGCCATTGAGCCAGATGTAGTAGGACACGGCCGAGAAATCGTTGTCGACCGACAAGTCGACAGCCACCTCGCAGTCGGCGCGATAGCCAAGTGTGTCGATGTCGAGAAGGCGTGAGTGTTCACGGATGGTGCTGCCCTCTATCCAGCTGCGGTCGTTGCCCGTGACGAAGATGTTGAGCATTTTGGTGCGGAATGCTTTCATGTTTTCGATGCTCTTCTGCGCTTCTCCCCATTGCTGCTCGTAGAAGTCGGGCAACACGGTGATGCCCAGATGCGGCTGCACCTTCGCCCATGTCGCTGGGTCGCTCTCGTCATCGTCGCAGTCTGGCGTGAAGATGTGGGCGAAGCTCGTGTCGTCAGGCGCGTAACCTTCCATCACTTCGTTGAGCAGTACGCCCTGCTCGTGCTCGAGCTCTTGGATAAAGGGCGCCGTCTGCTTGTCGCTGGCCGTGGTGATGGTGATGAGCAGGGGATTCGCACGCATGCCCATGGACGTGGTGAGCACGTTGCGCAGGTCAGCGCTGTCGGCCTGCGCGTACTCGTCCATGATGACGGTGGAGGCGTTGAGACCGTCGAGTTTGTCGGGCGAGTTGGACAGGCAACGGATACTGCTGTTCCGACCTTCGCGCCACTTGATGAGCTCTCGGGTGGCCTTGAACTTGGTCCAGCCTGGGTCGAGTCCATGGAGCACGCGGCTGATTTCATCGAAGCAGATTTTCGCCTGATCGTAGCTGTTGGCACCCGTGTAAGCCTGGGCGTTGTCATCGCCGAACAGGAAGTCATAGATGGCGAAGGCGCACACCGATGTTGTCTTGCTGAACTTGCGCGGCACGAACAGAAGGGCATTGCGCACGAGTCGGCGCCCGTCATCTCGCATGAAGCCCATGATGCTGGCGAACTGGAACACCTGCACGGGGGTGAGCCTGTACGACTGACGACCGTTCTGACCGCTGAACTTGAGGAACTCATAGAAGTGCATGAAGTTGACCGCGGCGGCAGTGTCGAAGGTGTACGACTCAAGTAGCCGTAAGAATTTCACGGCTGCAAGATGCTCGTAGACGTTGTGCGCGTCAGGCGAGGACACAAGGGCGTCGAAGTACACGACAAGTCGCTCGTCTATGTCGGCCAGCGCATACTTGCCGATGTCCGCGCTTTGAAGTCTTTCAGCCGCCAGGCGCTTCGCCTCCCGTTCAATCTGCTTTCTTTCGTCGGTCATCGGGCTGGCTCGGCATCATCATCGCCTGAAGCTGTTCAAGGGGACTGGCGACAGCTGTCTTGATGGCGGTGTTGCTCATCTCGTTGCGCCCGGCCAGCTCGATGAGGAACTGACATGAACGCAGGTCGCATTCTTCAAGCGCGCGGCTGACCTGATTGCGAAGGATCGCCTCACGCACGGACATTTTCACACCGTTGCGCTCAACGACCTCGTCGAGGATGGAGTTGGCGAGGCGCTGTGACTTGCCGTCGGTGTACATGAGTTTCTTAATAGCGCCTCCCTTCTGAAGGTTCGCTTTACTGATGGGGTTATACCCCTTCTTCTCGTATGCCATTTTTTATCTCGTTTATTCGTCGTGTGATGTCGTCTTCGATGGCTTCTTTGATGTGCCCATTGCCGAGGCGCCTGTGCGCTTCATGGTGGCACTCGCTACACAGGGCGATGAGGTTGTTTTCGTCGTATGCGAGCGCTTCCATGTCCTGGCGGCTGGTGGCGCTCTCGATCGGGACGATATGATGCACCTCGGTGGCCTTCCTTGGTCTCGGGCCTCCGACAAAGTAGTCCTTTACGCACTGCTCGCAGAAGCCGCCGTTGCGTATGGCGTTCAGCAGCATGTATGAGCCTCGCAGCTTCTGCCACCGCTTGCCGGTGATGATGCGCCGGTACTCAGGATTTTTTTCTGTCTCTCTCATATCGTATGTCGTTGAACATCGCCGACAGCTCTTCTTCCTGGGCCGCTGACCTCATCGCCTCACGCTGCTGTCTCGTGCCGTCGACGATGTATCGCATCAGGTCAATCGGCGGCTTCTCGTCCTTCCATGCCTGTGGGTCGGCGAGCTTGATGTAGCTGGCGATTAACAGACGCAACAGGGAATAGACGGTCTCCCTGCGGCGCTTAAGAATCCTTTCAAGTGCCTCTGCCTCTTCTTCCGTCAGCCTCGTCGCTATGAACTTGTAAGCCATTCTATCTATATGCGTAAGTGTTAAATTCCACCCCGATTTCACAATTTATCGTTCGAGAGAGCGGAATGGGGTTTACCAGGGGGTACGGCCACCAAAAAAAGCACACCCCCGTTCTCGTCAATCCGTGACCCCGTCCTGCCGTCATCACAATTGCTTTCGCATTCCGTACTCGCAGATGAGGGAGGCGTCCACCTTGTTGTCATCGTACACTTTGCAGCGCTCACTCCGGCGGAAATCCATATTCGGAAATAAACGCCTTGCCGCATTGAAGTGCATCTGCTTCGTGTTGGATGCCTTGTCAACGGCCTCGCAGATGAACTTCTGCCACTTGCCCGGGGTGACGGTAGTGTAGGGTATGCCGATAGTCTCAAGCGCACCGAGGATCATGCCGTAGTTGGTGCCGAAACTGAACGTGCTGGCCACGCCCTGGTGGGGCATGCTGTGCACCTGCTCCACCACCGCGATGATGGTGTACTCACTCGCCAGCTTCTTGAGCGTGTCAATCATCTCGCCGTTAAGCCTGTTGCCCTCGAACAGGCGGTAGTGCTTGTAGCTGCCGTAGCCTGCATTGTACAGGCACATGAACCCGTTCTTGCCCGGGTCTATTCCGATATAATAGTCTTTCATTGTCATTAGTCGAATAGTGATAATTGTTTCGGTTCCTGAAACTCCCAGTGAAATCCGTTGGACACGTTGGTGCTGACCTGCCACATGGAACACGGGGCATGGTCTGCACTGATGCGGATGGTGTAGTCAACACCGATGTATTTCCCCATATCCTTTCTCGCCCTGATGGAACACACCACCGTCTCGGCATAACGGCCTTCCATGTGGTAGTCCAGGTGATGGGTGCAGTTGTAGCAGCAGCGCCTGCTGTATTTATTTGTTGTGGTCTCCATAAAAGTATTTTCTTCCTTCGGGTGTGCTGCCGTAAGTGTCTACATGCTGGCGCAGTTCATTGAGCAGTGCCTCGCCGATACCGTCTTCCATCTCAGCGTATGCCATCGACATCATCTCGTTGCCTGCTTCGTCGATGATCTGGACGACTTCGTTGGCTCTTACCTGCACGCCTCGGCACAGGTCCACGAAGTCGATAAGTTCGTCTCGCTTGATGCCTACGGTGACAGCGCGGAAGACACGCTCGGCCTCGTCGTATAACCTTGTGACGAAGTCCATGCCTGCGAACATCATCAGCATGAGCTTGACGACTTCATAGTTCTGGCGGTAGACTTCGGCCACCTTACCTTCCATGTCAAACGTCAGGGCGTTCATCTCGCGGATGATGTCGGCCTTCTGCTTCTTGTACTCTTTCTTGTCGTGAGGCATCTCCTTGATGAGGTTGAGCTTCACGCGCAAGGCTTCTCGCTTCTTCGCCAGCATGTGGCCTTCAAGCTGGGCGAGGTAGATTATCGGTGATGGTTTATTCTTCATGATTCTCAAGTTCATTGATAAGTTTCTTTGTTATGTACGCTGCTCTCGGGTTCCTTCTCGGGTCGGCGAGCCAGGAGCCGACGGCGTCGATGTAGTGCATTGTCGTTGTGTGGTCACGCCCTATGCGCTCACCGATGCTTGTCAGTGACATCGCCGTGTAGTGGCGTGTGAGCCATGCGACGATAGCCCTGGCTTCTACACGTTCGCGCTGTCGGCCTCTTCTGCACATCTCGTCGTGCGTCACGCCCGTCTCACGGGTGACAGCCTTGATGATGCTGTCGATGTCGGCCTTGACGATGCTGGCTTCGAGCATGTCTGCCGCGATGTCGATGGCCTGACCGATGGCTTGTGCGGTGAATGGTGGGTCGCAGGGTTCATGATCCGTGCGCCTGTAGTCATTGAATTTGCGCAATATGTGCGCCGCTATCTCGTTGGTCATAAGTACCAGGGCTTTGGGTGTTCTCTCTGCCAGGCGAGACGTTCATCTCGCAACAGCTTGTCAATATCTATGCTCTCGGCCTCTTGCTGAACTTCTTCTTCAGTTGTTCGTTCTCTCTGCGTAGTCGGTTTATCGTACCGTTGTTCGATTCGCATACGTTTTGTTTTGTCTTAAGTTCCTTTTCAAGCTCATTGATTCTATCGTCACGCTCACGTCGTGCGTTGCGGTCAATCACGAGGCCGATGCACAGCCCGATGATGATGCCGATGGCGATGTATAGCTCAGTCATTGTTGTCAAAAATTGATAGTTGTGTAAACTTTTGCGGTTTGCCGAGGATGAAGTCGCAGATGAAGTTGCGGGCATAGTCTGGCGAAATCATAGACC
>Ga0310694_10002734_pt1 | contig 17774 bp, 33 predicted proteins | sample 174DNAGHGhighgp2_FD_203884 | JGI IMG/M metagenome (GOLD analysis project Ga0310694, IMG submission 203884) | Sheep rumen microbial communities from Palmerston North, Manawatu-Wanganui, New Zealand - 1742 DNA GHGhigh gp2 (v2) (version 2) | ecosystem: Host-associated > Mammals > Digestive system... | reverse complement strand
AATAGTTGGTTTTGCACTATCTTTCAAATAATACTAATGCTTTCTAATATCAATCAAGTTATGCTTTAATTGGTAAATACGATATGGATCAGATACAATGGTGTCGCCTTCTTGCGGTGGCACCTTCTCCTATGCAACATCAAGCATATGCTACCACCTATCAATAATCTCCCATTGTTCTATCATGCCAGGCACATCTGAATCACCCGGATCAATCATTTCTCCTGTCTTCTTATCATATTTAGGATGATTGATACAGGGCTTGGGCACAGTATAGGAATCACGTTTATAGGCTGAGCGTAATTGCTATTCATCAAATCCAGGTGCTTCCATAATTTCATCCAGCGACTAAACCTTATCATCTTTTGTCTTATAACTCTTATATCTCTTATCCTTATCAATTGTTTCATTTCTCTAAATTGCATTCTAACCATTTTCATCCTTTCCATAAAGGATGTAGGAGGCCATTTGTTCTAGTTCAGTTTGGGTTGGGTCAGTATCTAAACTATCTAAAATGTCCTAAACTGCACGGAGACGGTCAGTATCTCGCGTAATTGAAAAATCGAGTGAGTATTTTTTCTTCATATTCCCACCTCCAATTCTTATTGTATCATAGCTGGTAGAAAGTTGTCAAATGTTTGAAAAATAAAAATTGGAGTTTGAAAAATAAAAAATTGGTGGCATGTGGGGAGCGCCCGTAACACTTCCGTAACAATTAGAGCTGAAATCCCAAAAGCTAGCCCCGGGGTGCTGGACATTGGAGCTAGGCCCGCGGCTGGCTGCCGCTGCCGCAACAGTCCGCGCAATTTGACCATGAGTGGGGTGCCCTAATTTCAAAATCAAACAGACCGACCCTCCGACACATAGCGGCCGCGGAACTAGGGCATTTTTTCACCCACCCCGTCCACAGCAGTCCGACGAGTTAGTCATGACTAACTAATCGTCCGATGAGTTAGTTATAACTAACTTAAGTAGTCTATACTCACTAATAGTCCGCGGAGTTAGTTATGACTAACTAGTAGGCCGTCACACTTTAGTATGTTAAAGTAGTAAATCACCCAGTATTTGAATAGATAATATCGAAAGGTCAAAGTCAGTCAAAGTCAGATAGACCTTTAACCAAATTATATTGTATCAAAGGTAAGTCCGGCACACTTTAGTACGCTAAAGCATTAAATCACCCACCAGACTGGTAGGTGAATTAGTAAAAAGAAAGAGCATCTCAGCAGGCGAGATACTCAGGGAAGTGGAGCCGAATCGTTTTTTCATTCGTGAGTTCGGCGCCGTTAAACTTGACTTGAATCTTGCGGCCATTCAGTTCAATATCCGGAGCGACCCAGAAGGGAACTGAATCCCTTTGCCACTCTTGCCCGGCGATCTGTTCGGTGACGATCTTTTCGAACTTGATTCCGGTGTTCCACTTCTCATCCGCGAGGATTTCCTCACCGCCGAGGCACACCGCTTTAGGGAGGAGAGCGGCCATGTCGGCAACCTTGGCCTTGATGCGGATTTTCGAGTGGCCACCTTTGGAGGAGGCGGCTTTTTCAATCTTCATCAGGGGCCGCAGGTCGGCGAAGGTCAGGCCGGTCACGGCGTAGACCTTGTGGCCGTAGGTGAAACCGAACCAGTATTCGGTGGCGGTGGTCAGGGCGATGTAGGCGGCGATCAGCAGGTTCATCATTTCGGGGTTCCTCCTCTCTCTTTCTGGAACCATTATACCGCATGCCGTCCGGCTTGTCAACACTTTTTTTTACATTTACCCATGTGAATTTTGGTACCATTTTTGACATCTTAAAAAAGGGGTCTTCCGCCGTGGGTCCCGGCCTTGTTTTGCTTCCTCCGATCTACTTATTATTATACATATTTCGGCCGGCGTGTCAAGCGTTTTTTTGCTTCTCATGAAAACATTTTTATCTCTTGCCGGCCACTGGAGCAGGCGGGGATTAATCCCCGCACATGTCATATGCCCACAGGGTCAGCACAGGAACTGCTTTACCGAAGATTTCTTCGGTGGCGTCGATGTCGATGCCGTTTTCGAGCGCCCACATGCAGAAGTCATCATAATCGTCCTCGTAGCAGTGGAAGAGGGTTTCGGCGATATCGTCCCGTTCTTCCTCGTCGATGGTGTCGATGTACTCGCGGATAGTCATTGTTTGGTTCCTCCTTCGTTTCGTTTGGGTTCTCCCCGTGACTATAAGATATCATACTTTTCCGGTTATGTCAAGGGGTTTTTTCACATTCGACGAAATTTTTTTTCTTGCCCCTTCGATGGGGGAGACCTTACAGGTCTCCCGCCATCTCTTCGTACCACTCCGCGAACACGGGGTCGCGGTCGAGCAGAACATCGAGCAGGTCGCCATCGTCAGGGGTGAGACCTTCAGCGGTCGCAATCTCGGTCATCACGGACTCGAACAGGTCGCCATCGAACACCTCGTACCAATCCATGTCATACCGCACGCAGTAGCCTTCGAAGATTTCTTCCATCATTTCGCGAGTCATCATCTTTCCGTTCTCCTTTCAGTGGGTGCTTTCCGCACCTCGTCCTTACATATACTATTATACTCATGCCGGTCTAAAAGTCAAGCCTTTTTTTAAAAATTTTTCTATTTTTTTTCGCATAAATATTTTTGCATATCCTATTGACAAACGGGAAAAAATAGTTTACAATGAATAGGGGAGGTCCGAGGTCCTATATATATAGAAGATGCCTCATCAGGTGAGATACCTCATCAGGCGAAATACCCATTGCACAGGAGATACCTCATCAGATAAGGTACATCATCAGGTGAGATACCCTTTGCACGATAGGTACCTCATCAGGCGAGGTACCTTACTCAGTGAAATACCCCTCAGGCATGAGATACCTCATCAGGTGAGATACCTCAACAGGTGAGGTAGGATAGGCCCAATAAATTTTTTTCAACAAAAGGGGTTGACAGGCAGGCCCAAATAGTATATAATAGTGATGCACCGGAAGGGAGGGACAGGGGAGAGCATGGGCCCCAGTTAGTCATGACTAACTCGGCCGGCCCACTCCTGCCGCCGGCCGCAATAGTTCGGTACCGAATTAATAGATGTAAAAAAAAGAAGGGCTTTCGCCCTTCTTCTTACTGCCATGCACCCATCAGCCAATCTTGCAAGGCATTATAGTTCATACATCCTTCAAAGTACACTTCGACGATCTCATCCATTTCTTCCTCATCGTCCAGATGCCACATGAGAAGGTTGAAAATGTTACCAATTTGAGCATCTTCCTGTTCGCCGTAGAATGACCATTCATTGCCTTCTTTATCAGTGCAGGTGATAATCCATGTGTCGTTCTCGTCGATGCACTCATAGGCAGTCACCACCGCAAGGCGAGGATAAAACTCACCACAGTCAGAGGTATCAGCAGTCGCGGTTGCGATCCCGCACAAGGCCATCAGAGCAACCGTAATCAGAGTAGCAATCAGAGAGATTTTCAAGGTTTTCATATTGGTTCGACCTTCCTTTCTTTCTTTCCATCTTTCGACATTATCATTTTAGCACATGTTCATGCGGTTGTCAACACTTTTTTCGCGGGATTAGGGAATCAGATGATTCCCTTTTCCTTCGCGATCGCGTTCACTTCTTTCCTCTGGCGGGCTACTTCGGCAAGTTCCCTCTGCCAGTAGTAGAAATCATCGGACATCTGGGCACAAAACTCATTGCCATCCAGAATCTCCATCGCTTCGTCATAATCAGCGCGGGAGTTAATCTCCCACTGCTTACCCATCTGCACCAGATCCATCCTTGGCCACTTCCTTTCCTCTTTCTGATTACATTATACAGGAAAAGGCCCAGAAAACAATAGCCAAAACGGGAAAGTTTTCCACCAGATCTACCATCCTCAGCCGGCCGCAGCCATGTATTATTTGGTCAAGATCCCACCAAAAGTGACATGAAAAAGTAGTTGACCAATGGATCCGCATCTGATATAATAGACTCAGCAAAGGAAGGGAGAATCGGAAGATGTACGAGAGTGATAAAGTGGTAGGCAAGGCTCATTGGGAGGCGCTTCAGTGGATTACCGTCAAAGACCTTTGGGACGAGGTGATCAGCCTTGAGGTGGACGCTTACGGCATCGTGACCGCGGTGATCCATTAACTACCATGCCCGCACATGCTGGCATATTTTTTTACAAAAAGGATTGACAAGGCGCGCCGGCTATGGTATCATATAGTCAGAGGGAGGGAGGCAAAAGAAGATCCGGACCCACGGCGAAGATGCACTTTTTTAAATTGTACATACTAAAAAGAATAAGGCGGTTCTCCGCCTTATGTTAGCAATATACCAAACTCATATTTGACCACTTCAGAACAGAAATCTGATTGCAGGCTTTTCCAATGGTCAGCGCTTCCCGTTTAGTATTTACACGATGCGACTTATCAATATAATAGATCCCATCAGAAAACCAGATCCCACAATTGCCATTATAGGCTTTCACGGCTTTCATTGCTTCCGCGGGCGTTGCACACTCGCGGCCTTCTGTTGCTACCTGCCAACCACTTTTATATGTAATCACTTTTCCCGCCTTCAGCGTCAGGCCATCGTTGTTCTGCAACTTGCGGATGCTTCTCACATTAATCATGGTGCTTGCTCCCTTCCTTTTACTGTAATCAGTATAGCATAATAGATCCGGACTGTCAAGCATTTTTTTTTAAACGTTTTTTACAAAAAGAGGTTGACAATTGCGCGCCGGCATGATATAATACAATTGCACCGGAGGGAGAGACAGGGGGAAGTATAAGTATAAGTTAGTCATGACTAACTTGAGGCAAGAAAAAAGAGGATTACTCCTCTTCTTCCTCCTCTCTAAGAAGGGCCATCAGTTCGGCATAATCCTCCTCATGGAGTTCGGGGTTCATGTACCATTCAGTCATCTTTCTTCTCTCCTTCCCTCTTTCTGTACTTATTCTATCACACGTTGGCCGGCCTGTCAACCATTTTTAGAAAATATTTTTTAGGCCGGTATAAAGTGGTTTACACCACTTTATACCCTTTGTCTTCGGCCCACCTATCACGGCAGGCAATTGCCACTTTCTTGGTAGTAAAGGAAGCAAGCGCCAGATTTTCCCGCTTTCCTTCCTCTCGGACAATCACGTACCACCACTTGCAATGTTTTTCAACCGTTACCGTCTTCATTCGTGCCATCTCCCTTCCTTTGATGATATTATGATAGCATGTTTTATATGGGTTGTCAACCCTTTTTGCCAGTTTTTGAAAAAGTTTTCTCACAAAGAAAAGAGGGCTTTATTGTCTTTCATTAGTTCATGCGCGAAAAATGTTTATTTCATTAGTCACTTTAGCGATACTGATGAAAGTATCATTATCACAGACCACCATGAAACCCATCATTTTATACTGATGAATCATGCAATTCAGCATTTCAGCCGACATATGATAAACGATCCCATTTTTTACAAAATCCGCGCCGCCTCCAACGACTTTGAAGCAGTTGTAAGTTGTTACTTCGTACTTCATGGCTTCATGCTCCCTTCCTTTGATGATATAAGTATATCATCAAATATTCCGGTTGTCAACTATTTTTTATCAGAAATATTTTTAAAAAGGGGTTGACAAGCGCCGGTCGGTCTGCTATAATATAATCAGATCAGGGGAGGAGCGGAAGACACTGGGACCCACGGCGAGCCTGCCTATCTTTTTTGAAAGTCAAAGAAAGTCAAAATGCGCCGGCGGAAAGGTCAAAGTCAGTCAAAGTCAAGATCAGCCGGCGGGCACTTTAACACGCTAAAGCATAAAAGATGACAAAAACATTACAGCCGGCCGGAAAATTGTTAACAAAATTGTAACAAAAAAGATACAAAAAAGTCATTGACAAATCCGGCTTTGTCCTTTATAATGTCCATGTAAGGTAAAGGAAAGGGGTTGACCGAGATGACCATGACCGAGATGATGAACGCCTACAACGCGCGGAGCGCGGCGCACACCTACGCTCTTGGGTTCGTGTGCGGTGGCAATGTGTACGCCCAGAAGTTGAACTTTGCGGAGCTGAGCCGTTACTTCAAGCTCGACCGCGCAAGCTCCAAGCGGGGCGGGTTCGCCAAAATCCGCATCAAGCTGAGCAGCAAGGACCGTGCCGAGCTGAGCCAGACGGCTGAGCTGATTGGAGCTGAGAGCCTGCTGACCGCTGACAGTGCCCACAACAAGGGCGAAAACTTTGAGCGGGAGCTGACCGAGCGCTGGACTTCCGAAACCTGGGTCAAGGATAGCGTCCCCTTCTGGGTGGCGGGTGACATCCGGGTAGATGGAGAAGAGATTCAGGTCAAGCTCGATGGAGCGGAACTGACCAACGAAAGAACGCTGGCTCGGATCGCCTGAGCCAGCGGATGCTGGAAAAACCCAACATCGCACCTGCTATAATAAGAGTGTAAAGAGAGGAAAGGAGCTACTACAATGACTTTCACCGTAATCGATTCCACCAGCCTGTACACCATCGACGTTGAAACGCTCGACGAGCTGTTCGCTCTTGGGCATGATCGCTATGGTGACGCGCCCATGACCATTAATTGGGCTGATATGACCATCACGTTCGCGTGATGGTCCGCACGCCGGCACGCAACTGATAAATGAAAGAACCCTTATACGACTCGCATCAGCGCTTGACAGAGAGAAGAAATTATGATATACTAAATTGAAAGGAGAGAGAGTATGGAAGAATTAATTGTCAAGATCGGTTTTGGTATCGCCTTTATTTGTTTCTTATGTGCAATGGGCATTTCAAATACATGGCTTTGGGGCGTGCTTATTGGCGCAGGAATCACATTGTTTGGCCTTTATTTCATGGAGGATTAGGATTTTCCGGCCGGCCAACCTTCAGCCGGCCAGACTAGTCAGCCGGCCGCGGATGTCAAATATGGTGGCAAACTTTCCCACATTACCCATTTTAATCAGGATCTATCTGTGATATTATAATCATGTCAGGAGGGGATGCGAACCCCAGCCCCTCCGAGGGCCGCCCGTGAGAGCCGAGCAAGGGACGCCAAGTGGATGTGCGCAATCCTTCTCGCGAGCATTATACCCGAGGGCGAGCTGAAAGCTCGAAAAAACTTTCAAAAACCCCTTGACAAACCCACCGACGCGTGATAGAATAAGACCATCGAAAGGGGATGATTCCCAAGGGGATCTGGTGACCACCCGAGCAGGGCACGGTGGCTCGGAAGGTCGGTAAAGTAAGTGCCTGGGCGCCGCCACCGAGGAATGGCGGGTAGCAATCCCCTATCAGGTAGGTGAGGTTGGTCTACCAAGTCCCGCAGGGGACGCACGGAGAAACTGCGGGACAAAATTTCGAAAACCCCTTGACAAGCGGATCCTGATCTGCTATAATAGGGACACAGGTTGAGGCGAGGCAAAGCCCATAGCGGGTGCGACCCACGAGAGTCCGTAAGTCCGAGCCAATGAAACCACCGCAAGGCGAAAGAGGGATACTTTGCGGTATACGAGGTGAGGAGCCTCGGGATCCGAAAGGGTTCAAATGTGCGCCAAGACCACCCAGTGGTTGAAAGGGTGGATCTGGTATCCTAAACCACACCAAGGGATCCTCTGAAACGCACTTCGAAGAAAGCGTCCCTCAAGATCCCATGTGCCTACCAGTATGGTAGGCTTTGCCATTTCCGGCCGGCCGAACGAAATGATTACAAAAGTTTAAATTCAGCCATTTTAATGTTGACAAACACCCAGAACCATGATATACTGTACTCACAGAGAAGGAAAGGAAGGTATTCCAAGATGATGAATGTGAAGATCAACAACTGCTCCGAGTCCGCCGCCCACCGCAAGTGGATCGTGTGCCGCGCCGTAGATGGTGAGGTGTGGTTCTACGATGCGTGGGTCTACGATCGCGAGAGCGATGCACAGGCCCAGGCCCGTGAGATTAACGGGTTCGTGGTGGAGAACACCGACTGGCTCAAGGACTGCTTCAAGTCCTAAGCCAACAGCCGCCGGCCGACCACGATGATGAAAAAAACCCACATCCTATTTAGTATAATAAGTATGTAAGAAAGAGAGAGGAGAAACAAAATGGACGATTATATGATGGATGCTTTTGTAGAAGAAACCCGTGACTACAGCGACGAAGCCGAAATGCAGGAGATTGCCGAGTTCCTGCGGGGTGATTATGATGCTGATTTCTATGAGGATTGGGATCGGTATGAAATCGGTTTTGATCCGTATCTCGGATGCTATACGGACGATTGCTAATCGTTCGTGCTCGGCCGGCCGATTTCTTCTTAGCCGGCCGCCCGTAACACAATTGTAATAAAAATAGGTATTGACTTGTAACAATTTCCATGCTATAATAAGACCGTAGAAAGGAAGTGGAAAGAATGACCTTCACGCACATCACCCTCACCATCACCGAGTGGCTCGGTATTTATGGCTCCTACTACTTCTGCACCTACTTCTATGATGATGGGAAGTACCATGAAACCCGTAAGCTGACCATTGACGAAGCGCGAGTTCTTCAGTGGGAGCTGGTGAAGAAGGGCGCCAAAAAGACTGGCGAATACAATCCCTACAAGCCCCACATCTACACTCGCAATATCACACTGTGGGATCTCAATTGGTAAGAGGAGGAATAAAAAATGAGTTACAACACCACCATCCGTCGGTACTGGATCAACCGTAAGACTGGCATGGTCCATGTTTCTAAGGGTCTCCGCACCCTTGACCCTTCCATGTGGGAGGAAATCACCCTTGAGGAATATATTACCCTCCTCAAAGACAACGCCGCCAAGTATGCCGCTTTAGCCCGCTAAAGCGGTCGGCCGGCCGAAAAGTTAACAGAATTGTAACACAATTATACTTGATTTTGTAACAATTCTATGCTATTATAATAATGTCGAAAGGGACAAGAAAGGAAGGAAAGAAAATGACACGGAAATTCAAGGATCACCCCTACGCACAGGCTCAGGTCAATACTTACATGGATGGATCTCAGGCACTTCAGAGCTATCAGACGATCGTGATCACAATCGACCCCGAAGGCTGGCTCCACGTCAATGGGCTGTATAGCATGACCACGATCCGCCACATCGGTTGGTTCATGCGGGAGCTGGGGTTCACCTACCAGTTGGCAAAACAGCTTTACAAGGATCGCAAAGAGTTTAACATCTATACATGGGAGGTGATTGACTATGACAATTGATGAGCTGATGAAAGAACATGCGGACATGCTTCAGCGCATGAAGGAAGAGGACGACCGCTTTGATATTCGGCGTTTGGCTCATGAGTATTGGACCTGGGACATTATGCCACCCGCCGAATATTATTACAATGTGGGTGAGTATATCAAATGCCATCCTGAAGAATTCAAGGGCGCAAGTCCACAGTGACCCGCCCCGCCGGCGCGATGTGCAATATGGTAATAAACTTTCCCTAATAATCAATTGTTTTTCATGATAAGGATGCTATAATATAATTGTTCCAAGGGAACCGCAGTAAGAAGCCTGCGATACCAAAGATACGTGTGAAGTAACATAGTTGCACGAGACAGGGCTATGCGAAAAGGGTCATGTGAAAAGGGACATTGACACGTAGAAACTGCTCGGGGCATCGGAAAACCATTTCCGTCCGATGAAGTGCCAATTCCCAAGGTGATGGTAAAGCCAAGAAATCACGGGGTAGCTACCGTGTGACCGTTAAGCAACGGAGTTGGAATTGGAGCGACTTCCTTCCTTCTGTTTACCATATGCACTTCTGTGTGTATGGCAGTCGGCCGGCCGCCATCACAAAATTGTAATAAATTGAATACTTGATTTGTAATAAACTATATGGTATAATTACTTCAGAAAGTGAGGGATGTGAAATGATGCAGATCACAAAAGGTATGGCACGGAAACTGTATAATGAGGGCAAGGAGATTATGATTCTTCCTAATAGGATAAAGACTGATAGTCTGCTGGCAAGTTGGCTGGTTAAACCCACGGACAATTCTATATCATTTGAAAAACTGTGTGATGCTATCTTTTACTACAATTGTTCTCCTGAAACTGGCACCACTTTGGTCTATTACGCGAAGGAAATCTAATTTCCCTCGCGCCGGCGGGTGTAACACTTTTGTAATAAATTATTTACACTTTTGTAATTGACTTTCTGTTTTAATCTGCTATAATATAATTGTTCCAAGGAACAGAAAGGATGAGAGGCAGATGAGTCCACCGCAGTACTAAGCCAAAACCCGTAGGACACGATACGGGCAGGCGTTATACAATATGGGAGCGTGCCTCCCCTTCATTGGTGCCCCACTTGATGGGTGGCCCGAACCAATGGGGAATGAGGGCGATAGCGGTCTGATCAACCGCTATTTTTATTGCGCCGGCCGCCGATTTAACAGAATTGTAACATTTTCGTTCTTTTTCTGTAACAACTTTATGGTATAATAATCATGTCGAAAGGGGAAGGGCAAGCAAGACCCGACAGGGTGCGAACCCGAACGAGAAACGAAAAAAAGTTTCAGAAACCCCTTGACAAAGCCACCAAAGTGTGGTACAATAAATACGAACAAAGGGGAAGGAAAACCCCACAAACCAGAAAGGGAATTGCCATGAAGAAAGCCACTATGAACACCATCCTGACCCTGATCGCCACCATCGACACTCCTGAAGCTGAAGCTGTGCGGGCTGAGCTGAACGCTGAGCTGAACAAGGGAGCTGAGGAAAAGGCTCGGAGCGCTGAGCTGTACGATGCCGCCAAGGCGGTCGTGATGGACGAACTGGGCGACACTCCCGTGACCATCAGCGAGCTGTACGAAGCTGTGCAGGAGAATCTGCCTGATGGGTTCACAAAGGGTAAGCTCCAGTACGCTGTGACTCGGCTGTGGACTGACGCCATCGTGAAAATCGAGGGCAAGGTCAATACCTACCGCAAGGCGTAAGCCTTGCTCCTCTCCCCTCCTACGGGAGGGGATTTTCTTTTCAGCACAGTTAGTCTTGTCTAACCGCGCCGGCAGCCATGTACAAAATGGAAAAAACTTTTACCAAATAACTAATTGTTTTTCCGTATAAATCTGATATAATATAATTGTTCCAAGGGAATGACTTCCCCCTAAGTAGTAGTAGACAGATACCAAGGCGCCAATGGTAGAACGGAAACAAGCGAACAGGAAAGTGGGTCTCCTTGCGAAAAGTGGTGCTGACGAGTGCCCATCATAACATTACATTCGGTACAACAGGAGATGGCTTGCCAAACCTTGCGTAAAAGAATGTAATTATATCAAAGCCACCACAAAGTTTGTGGTGGCTAATTTGGCCGGCCGCCAGATTTAATACTTTTGTAACAATTGAGTACTTGACTTTTAACATATTTTCCTATATAATAAGAGTACAGAAAGGGGATGAATGAGGGATGAGAACGATCTGGTGGGACATGGATGGCACGATTGCCAACCTGTATGCAGTTGAAAACTGGCTTCCGAAACTGAGGGCTGAAGATCCCACTCCCTACGCGGAAGCGGAAGTCCTGTGGAATATGAGTCAGCTGGCTCGACTGATGAATCAGGTACAGACCATGGGATACAAGCTGGGGATTATCAGCTGGACTTCCAAAGGCGGCTCTGAAAGCTACAACGAAGCTGTCAAGCAGGCGAAGCTGAAATGGCTAAAGAAGCATCTGGCAAGCGTGAACTGGGATAGCATCCGCGTGGTAAGCTACGGAACGCCGAAAAGCCTTGTCATGCAGACCGAAGATGATATCCTCTTCGATGACGAAGCTCCGAATAGGGATGCTTGGCTCGGTGAAGCCTACGAACCTGAAATGATGATGAAGGTGCTGAAGCACTTGCTCGGAAAGGGGTGGTAATATGAAAGTCCACTTTACTCAAGAGGATTTGGATGCTATTGAAACCGCATATTATGATAATGAAGGAACAATTCCTTGTAATGTTTCGCATACCCCCTTAGAAAAAGACTACCAGATTTTACAAAAACTATGGCTACGTATGGCAGATCGTATAAATAAAGAAGTTAGCAACAACTAACTTCGCGCCGGCCCACAGTTGTATGTACAATTTTGTATCCAGTATTCTTAAAAATTGTTTATTGACAAATTTCAAAATTTCTGATATAATATAAGTGGAAGTTGAGGAGAGGAAGAAATTTTCCCCTAATCAACCCCTTGACAATCACCAAATGTTATGATATAATGTGCATGTAAAAGGAAAGGAGAGATGCCTAATGACTAAGGCTCAGCTTGAAAACAAACTCCGCAACACTTATCTTGACATGATTCGTAACATGATTTCTACGCAGGTAGAAACCGATGCACTCCCCGTGAGCGCCAGCGAATTGGCGATTCCGTGCCTTGATGAAGAAGGTAACGAAAAGTGGGTACTGGTAAAGGTTTCTATTCCCCGTGGCACGCGCAACGGTAATGGTGGCTATGATCCTTATGATGGTTACGCGGTTGCCGAGGACTATGCTCTCGACCTTCAGGAAAAGGCAGAGAAGAAAGCCGATGCTGAAGCAAAGAAACAGGCGAAGATTGCCAAGGACGAAAAGGCGCGCGCTGAAAAGAAAGCGCTTGCCGAAGCCAACAAAAATCTTAAGGAACTCCGCAAGATTAAGGACACGCCACAGGCGTGATCCTTTTTCTTTTTCCTCCTGTTAGTTATGGCTAACAGGCCGGCGCGTAATAAAAACTTAACAATTGTGCCTATTGACTTTTTTCTCCATCTGAGTATAATATATAGTGTCAGGAGGGATAGGAGATGCAGAGAGCAATATACAAGAAATTTGACCATCTCGCTGATTGGGATTTGGACAAAGGATGCCGCCAGTGGATTAATCAAAGCACACGTCCCAGACGAAAATTGAAGAAGCGTTTGCGGAAGCAAGCCAGAAAGCAAGTCAACACTAATTGGTACGATTGCGATCCCAAATGAGTTAGCACTCGCTAACTTGGCCGGCGCGAATTTAATACTTTTGTAACATTTTCCTTATTGACTTTATCCCTACATGTGGTATAATCAATATGAAAGTTGAAGGAAAACAACACAAACCAGAAAGGATATTCCATAATGCCTAAATTTCTCTTTATGGATGGTGAAACTGCCGAAACTCCCGTGATTGATGGTCAACTGGATGTCAATAATGGTCAGGTCTATGATTTGGGTCTGATGGTGATTGACGAAACTGGTAAGATTTATGACCAGATTAGCCTTATCAATGAAGATGTCTTTTTTAGGATGCCCCAGTCTATGCAGGAAGCATACTTCGCGGACAAAATTCCACAGTATCTTGTGGGTATGCGTATGGGTACGCACAAGATCGTGAATACTTGGCAAATGTATCGAATCTTTACAGAAATGTGTCAAAAGTATGAAGTCGTGGCAGTAGTCGCTCACAATGCCTTTTTCGATGTGAAGGCTCTCAACGCCACCATGCGTTATCAGACAAAGAGTAGGGTACGGTGGTTTCTCCCGTGGGGCATGGAAATTATCGACACTTTGAAACTTGCTCGTAACACTTTTGGAAAAGATCCGCAATATGTTACATGGTGTAAGGAGAATGGTTACATGACGAAGCATGAAGTGCCTCGTCCTCGGTTGACCGCAGAAATCCTCTACCGTTACATTACAGGCGATAATAATTACGAAGAAAGTCACACAGGGTTGGAAGATGTAACTATCGAAAAAGAGATTTTCAAAGCGTGCATGGAAAGGATGGTAGAATAATGTGCCAATTAGAACATAATTTTCTTTGCCGCCACTGTCCTTTTGAGGATAAATGCGAAGAAGAACGTAAGCATCTAACAGAAGAAGAGCGCGAAGCATATCGCAAGATGGATGAAATGGGTGAGTAATCACCCATTTTTTCCATCCGCGCCGGCCGATTTAACACAATTGTAATAATTTTCTTGTTGACAGATCCCATAACTAAGTATATAATAAGTATGTAAGAAAGAGGAAGGATACCTCAAAAAACCAGAAAGGCATGTATTATGACAGATGCACAGAAGTTCGCAATGACTTACCCCACTATTATTAATGCTAAAAATACCTTTGATCGTGTTGTTCCCGTACTGGAAAAAATCTTTGAATACAGGGATAAGGGTGAACGCTTTACCGCCGCAATGATTGGTGAAGCCATCATGGGCGCGAAAAAGTATCACGAAACGCATCTTGAGCGCACCATTTGGAAGGGCGAAAAAATCTATAGTCGTTCTAAGGAAGCACTGAGCCTTTCTTCCATCATCGGGCATATACTCCATAAAATGCGTAACTGTAAGATGGTAACTTATACTACTGAAAAAGATATGACACATCCGCATACCTTTGAAATTGAAACATATGAATATGTACTGAATGGTAAACCTATTCCTGATGTTGTAGAAGTAGATACAGCATATGGTAAAATGCAGATTCCCGCAAGCAGTTTTTCTGGGGTAACAAGTGTGCGTACAAGACATGAAGTGACACGGTATCCTTCCGTTGATTGGTATTCCTTCATCTAAGATAGTGGGACAGAAATGTCCCACTTTCGGCCGGCCGCACATTTAACAGACTTGTAATAATTTTGTACTTGCACTTCTATGTCATTTCTGCTATAATACAGATGTTGAAAGGAGCAGATATCAAATGCGTAATTACGAAGAGCGTGCTAAGGATTTCATCAAGCAGATTTTCCCGTATCTGGAAGAATGTGACAATGAGCATGAAGAACGTGAGTGGGCAGTTCTCGCTTTCAATTATGACTATAATCGTAAAGTTATTTATAGTCACGGCATGACCCGCTATGCCCTTATCACTTCCGACTATGTGGTTAAGGTAGACTATGCCCAGACCCGTTGGGGCGATAGCGAGGACGAAATGAAAGTCTACGAGGAAGCCGTGGCAGACGGATTTGATTATCTATTCGCCAAGATTTCCCGTTATGAGTACATGGGTAAGAAATTCTATATCATGCCCCGTATCTATGGTATCGGAAGAAAATTCGATGATGCCGATGAATACTTGACCACAGAAGAATGTGATTGGGTATGGGATCATGTCTGTGACTTACACAATCAGAATTATGGATGGAAAAATGGGCATGTGGTCATCTTCGACTACGCGGCGAGGCGTTAACCTCGCCTAACTGCGCCGGCGCGCCGAGTGTATACAGTATACTTAGAAAAAAGTGCTTGACTTACTATAGAAATTCTGCTATACTATAATTGTTCCAAGGGGAGAGGAAAAGAACCCAGCCCGACTTCTTCGATACATTACGGAAGAAGTGCTAAAGAGCCGCTGTGCATAACAAACCTCACTTGCAAGTCCCCAAAGAACAAAAACGCTTGACAAAAGCGAAAAGCCATGATATAATAGCTATTGTCAGAGGAAGCGTGAGAGAACACGATAAAGTTCCCCATTGGAGTCCGAAGAATCGGATTAGTAGGCAACTCCCCTGGTTTCCGAAAAAATTTCCTCTTGACAAAATCCAAAATCCATGATATACTAAATACGTAAAAAGGAGAAGGAAACTCCCCAAACCAGAAAGGATACCACAATGAAGAAATCCACCATGAAGTCCCTCGTTAACTACATCGACACCCACGCCATTGCCGAACTGGCGGATGTACGCGCCGAGATCGTTGCCGAACTGGCCAAGGACGAAGCCAAGGCGCAGGCTAATCGTGACCTCTATGCGGAAGCGCATGATGTGGTTATCGAAGCCATGTCCCACCTGACCGCTCCTGCTCCCGTGAGCGAGATTTATGAGGAAGTTGCCGAGAACCTTCCTGAAGGCTTTTCTAAGGGCAAGGTACAGTACGCGATTACCCGCCTTTGGACTGATGAGATTGTTAAGGTGGAAGGCAAGGTCAACGCCTACGCCCTGAAAGCATAATCTTTTCCTTCCTCTACCCCGCCATAGGCGGGGTTTTCTTTTACCCTATATTGTATACAGTATACAGGATGCGCCGGCCATTTAACACAATTGTAACAATTTAGTAGTTGACTTGTAACATACAATATGGTATAATAAAACAGTCGAAGGGAGGTATAAGCCAAATGAATGTGTATATCAAAAACTCTGAAGGTCAGCAGACCATCCGCAAATTGCCACTGTATAAAGCGATTTACCTGCGGTTGCTTGTGTTCGCAAGATATCGGAAAGACGAAAGACCGATTGTAAGATTTGTAATTTGAAAGGAGACTGCATATGATTAGTTTTCGTCAGTATATTGAATCTCGTATGAATATCAAGATGCCCCAGGGCAATATCTCTGGAGCGTGGTTCTCCGAAAATGGTCTACCTATGGTAGTGGCTTGTTCTTGCTGTGGTATGACTATGGCTTCGCCTTCTGCTTGGATTGATGATAATGGTTATACTTTCTGTAGCGACTGCGCCGATATTGAGGAGGAATAATATGAAAGTTCAGACTGTAATAACTTACACTGAATCAGAGATTTGTTCAATGATTGATACGCTTACCATTTTGGCAAACCTTATCAATGATCCAACCGCAACTTCTACTATACAGAACAAGGCTAATAGTGCCTTTGAAGATATTGCAGACCTTTTGTGCCTTGATAAAGAAGGCGAAAAGGCATTTCAGCACAAGGGATGGTAATTAGCCATCCCTAATCGCGCCGGCCGCGGATTGTATACAGTATTCTTCAAAATGAGGGGTTGACTTTTAGTAAAATTTCTGATATACTATAATTGTTCCAAGAGAGGATAGAAACCCATAAGGGTCAAATCAGGATTGAAAAAATAATCCGAACAACCTCTTGACAACAAGCAAATCCTATGCTATAATAAGGATGTTGAGAGGGCCAGTAAGGCGAGCGTGCCACCAACGTAAGGTACCTTGTTGGGGTCTTGCCCATTAGTAAGGTTCAGAAATAACTCATAAAAAAAGTTCTGAAGCCTCTCAAAAACACTTGACATCTTCCACGAAATGTGGTAAGATAAATATGAAAAGAGGAAGGACACCTCACAAACCAGAAAGGGTTACCACTATGAAGAAAGCTTCTCTGTCCGCTATTTTCACCGCTCTGAAGGGCATCGACTTCGATTCCGAGATTCTTGCGGAAATCGAGAAGGAACTGAATAAGGGCGAAGCCGAAAAGGCGAAGAACGCCCAGGCTTACGAGTCCATCCACGACATCGTGGTAGGCGCTCTGTCTGCGGTTCCTGTCACTATCGCGGAACTGTGGGAGTCCATCGAGAGTGAAGTCCCCGATGGCATCACTAAGGGCAAGGTGCAGTATGCCCTGACTCATCTGTGGCAGGATGAGATTGTGAAGATTGAGGGCAAGCCGAATACTTATCGGCGCGCCTAATCTTGCAAGGTTCTAAGGGGTTTATCCTTAAAGCCCCTGACCAACATTCACCTAACCTTCCTTCTTTCCTTTCCCGCCCACCGCTTGTGGTGGGCACTTTCTTTTGCGTATATTGTATACAGTATCCTGTGGCCGGCCGCACCTGTACGTACAAAAATGTATACAAAAAAGTTCAAAATTCTGCTTGACAAAATTCAAAAGTTAGTATATAATTTATATGTAATCAAGAGAAAGGAAAGGTGATTAAGATGGCGAAGGTTACAAAGAATATTGTTGATAAGGCTCTGCGTGAGCAGGTATTTCAGTGCTTGTTTGAGGACTGTAATCCTGCGGATTATGGTTTTGATAAAATCAATGACCGCCAGTATGGCGTTCTCCTAACCGATTTGAATGGTGTTCAGCGGTATGTCCGCATCGGGGCGATTGTTGCCGAAGAGCGTGATGATATGACTGCCGAAGAACTCATGCAGTC
>Ga0310694_10002733_pt1 | contig 17778 bp, 41 predicted proteins | sample 174DNAGHGhighgp2_FD_203884 | JGI IMG/M metagenome (GOLD analysis project Ga0310694, IMG submission 203884) | Sheep rumen microbial communities from Palmerston North, Manawatu-Wanganui, New Zealand - 1742 DNA GHGhigh gp2 (v2) (version 2) | ecosystem: Host-associated > Mammals > Digestive system... | reverse complement strand
GTGCCGTGCAAGTGCATGGGGATCCGCAAGAGCATCTGGCGCTTGAAGCGCAGCGGCCTGGAGAACAGCATCCGAGAGTACACGTTCAAGCGATTCGAAGTGAAAGAACAGTGGCAGCAGAAGATGGTGGACATGGCCCATCGATACCTGGCGGAGGGCGTCAGAGCTGGGCGTTGGCTCTACATCGGAGGACAGCCTGGATGCGGTAAAACCCACGTCTGCACGGCGGTGGCGGGAAAGCTCCTGTACGAGATGCCGGTGATTTACGCCGTGTGGCCCCAGATCAGCAAAAAGCTGAAAGCCCTGGTGAACGATGCCGAGGACTATGGAAACGAGGTCAGCAAGCTGCAGGAGATCGACGTCCTGTACTTCGATGACTTCTTCAAGCCGGTAGCCGACAGCAACGGCAACCGACAGCCGCCGACGCCAGCGGATATGAGGCTGGCCTTTGAGATCCTCAATTACCGCTACATCAACAAGAAGCCTACGATCCTGTCCAGCGAGTGGTACATCAACGAGCTGGCGGACATGGACGAGGCCACCGCCAGCAGGATCGCGGAGCGGTGCGGCGAGTTCTCCATGATGGTCGGCAGGGACAGAAGCAGAAACCATCGGTTTGCGATGAGCACCGTGGTGTGAGGAGACAGATCATGCCGGAAAGGATGATTCCCACGATGTGGGCGGCGATGAGGACGCTGGCATTTATCCTCCAGCTGGTCGGCCTGGTCGGTCTGATGGGCTTCGGCTTCATCGGGCTGATGAAGATAACAGACATCATTTTAGAGGAGGCAGAAGGAAATGAATGAAATGCGGATCAGGTATAGCAAGGATACGGAAATCAGCATCAACAATCCTGATTTTGATGTGATGCGGAACACGCTGAACATCACCATGAACGGGGTCATCGACGAGATGATCGAGAAGGAGCTGAACAGCGGCACCGTGACGCTGAAGCTGACCTTCAGCACCATGAAGGACGTGATCAACGACAACAACGCGCCCATGGGCACCCGTCCCGCGATGAACATCGAGATCGGCGCGGATGTGAATTATTCCATCCAGTCAAAGGGCAGCTGCAAGGTTGACGTGATCAACAAGGCCGCGCAGAAGGAAATCGTCATGGACGATAACGGCACCCACCACATCGTCAGCCGCGACGAGGCGTCCGGACAGCTGTCCATGTTCAACACCTACGACGAATACATCGACGCCGTGAAGGACGGCAAGTACTGATCGACACAAACGGGTGAGGAACCGTTTGAACATAAAAAATCAAGGAGGAAATGCTACATGAAGACCATAAATGTTCGCCTGACCCTGACCGAGGAAGCCCTGGGCATGATGCCCACCAGCAAGGAAGTGCATGAGGAATTCATCGCCAGCAAGGCCCCGGACGCCCCCAGCATCGAGGAAGAAGTGGAGGCCGTGGGTGTGGAGGAGGTCGTGGAGAAGCAGAAGACGGTTTTCCCCCGCATGGATGACGGGACGTTGTTCTTCTGGGATTACCAGCTGCGCGGCATGGTGAAGGATGCCATCGGGATGCTGCGCAAGGTGACGAACACGGCATGCAGCAAGGTGACCAGCTACAAGAAGGCCGTGGACGGGCTGATCTTTGTAAAGGAGCGCCGGATCCCCATCCACCTGGGTGGCGACATCGGCGACTGCCAGAGGCCGCTCCGCGCCTCCGGTCCGCAGGGTGATCGCGTCGCGCTGGCGCACAGCGAGACCGTCCCCGCCGGCAGCTGGATCGAGTTCACCTTCGAGATTCTGCAGGACAGTCTGGAAAAGGCCGTGCGGGAGTGCCTGGACTACGGTCTGCGGCGTGGGCTGGCCCAGTGGCGCAACAGCGGCAAAGGCCGGTACTACTGGGAGGAGCTGGACGATGACGGCAACGTGATCGGCGGCAACAAGGCCGAGTACCAGGGATAAGCGCAGATCAGCAGCGCCGACCCGCAAGGGCATTGAATAGACCAGACAATCTGAGCGTGGCAACGGCGCTGCGCAGCAGTGATTCTCATTGTCAGGAGAGGCAGTGGATACGTGTGGCGCGTACTGGCGGCGAACAGCTACGGCGATGCCTCGACCTGATTTGAGACGAAGCGGAAAAGCAAGGAGACGAGAATAGGCGAAGCGTCCAGATATGGATTTGTGTGGAAGAGAGCTGATGGGCATAGAGCAGATCCAGAACGGCACTGATCGGCGCAGGCGGCGCTGAACGGCCAGGGCTTTGACGTGAGCGGATTCGCATCGAAAGGACTCGAAAAGCAACGGAGGTGATCAGCCCGGCTTTGTTTGAGTCGCATGGACAGGGCTTTGAGATGTTGGGACGGAACCTGATCTGACCGGATACGGAGTCGAACCGAAGAGATACGATGTGAGACGGCGCTGCGGAGAACCGATTCGCCCAGATAGGCATGACGGAGCTATGGAGAGGCTGGGACAGGAGCCGAAATGAGCAGAATTGGAAACGAGGCCAGCGGAGGCGCAAGGATCCGAACGGATGCGGAATGGCCCTGCAAGGAAGGCAAAGAGAAGCCATGGAAGAGCTTGGAGATAAGATTCTAAGATTTGATACGGCAACGCTGAGCATAGCCGGAAGCGCCCGGACACGAGCAGCAACGGATTTGATCCGCCTTGCTTAGCGGAGAATAGAGAAGCAGAGAAACGGATCGGCGCTGACTGTAGCGGAGATGACTTGATACGGAAGAGCATCACATCCAGTAGATATGAGACGGATTAGCCAAGAACCGAACCGATGCGACATGCAAGGGAATGGCCATGAACGGTGCAGACGGAGATGAGCTGACAGGCAACGGAATGGAGGTGGAATTGAAGGGCTCTGACTTGACCAGTGCTGAGATGGCGGAGCGTGGAGCCGAGAAGATGAGAGACGAAAAGGCATGCAGGCGCGGCGACACACTACGACACGAGCGGAGATGGAATAGCACAGCTTGGAACCGACCACCAGTGAGACGGCGAAGCAGCGATGGGACGGGAATCCAAGCGCATCGAGAAGCTACTGAATGGCAAGGCAAAGCCTCGAGTTGAGCCGAGCAGCCACGGAATAGATCAGCGGCGAGAAGCCACGGCAGAGATGGGATCGGAGGCGATCGGCGGAGCTGCGGAAAGGATGGGCGTAGAGAGGAAACGATCAGAGATGCTTCGACATGGCAACGACAGGAATCGGTCGCACTGAACCGATACGGAGCCGCATTGATTTGCTTTGAGACGGCGGAGACACGAGGCGAGCTGAAAAGCCCGGATCCGACAAGGAAAAGGCCAGCAGCGATGGGAGGTGCATCATGCGCCATCGTGCGCCATCGTGCGCCAACACAACACACAAAGGAGGGATGTCATTGACCAACTGGGAATGGATCCAGACGCTGGACAAGAAGCAGATGGCGATTGTGCTCGGCTACTTCGCTGACCATGAAAACCATTGCAGCGTCACGGACGGGAGATCGCCATTGGGTGGCCCGAGCGAGTGCCACGGATGCCCGGTTGCCTTGGATGGCTGCTGTGGCTGGGCGACGGATGATTGCAACACCAGCCTTTACCGCTGGCTGAATGCAGAACACGGCGACAAGATCAAGTGGTTCGATATGGTGTTCTATGATGACATGGAGCGCATGGATCGGGGTGAGTATTCTTGAATCCGCTGACGTTCACACTCTATGGCAAACCTCGAACCAAGAAGAACAGCCAGCGCCCCATCACCGCCGAGAGCAAGAAGGGCAAGAAGTACACCATGATCCTGCCATCGGCAGCTTACGAGGACTATGAGGCCGACTGCCTTCGGCAGATCACCGGCAACTACCGGCGGCACATCGATACGCCGGTCAACGTGAAGGCCGTGTACTATGTGCAAACCCGACAGCCTATCGACCTCACCAACCTCAACGAAGCCATCCATGACATCCTGGTCAAGGCCAGGGTGCTCATGGATGACAACCGCAACATCATCGCCAGCACCGACGGGAGCCGGGTATTCTGGGACAAGACGAATCCCCGCGTGGAGATCACCATCACAGACGCAGAACCAGAGTACACACAATGGGACACCAGGAAGGGAGTGAAAAGCCGTGAAAGTCTACTCGATCACCTCTCCGGAGCAGCTGAATCGAGCCGCTGACCTTGTCAAGTGGGATCGTGACCGCCGCAAGGTCGAGGAACATGTCAGGGCGTGGCAGAAGGGCTACGGACCGAAAAACATGACGCTTGAGGTCGGAAGGAATGCCATCATCCACTACATTGACGATGAAGGCAAGAAGACGCAGCTTGCGACGCTGTACGTGATCCCGGCACGGGAATACGCCAGGGAGGAGCTGACGGAGATATGAACATCATCAAGCCAGGATACATGATCGAGGAGCGCGACGAGAAGCGCGGCGGATTGGCGATCATCGAGAGGGCGGCGCGGACGTGCTACAAGACCGAGGACAAGATCGCCGATGGCAGCGCCGAGCGGATCGTGCGGATGCTGATCCAGCGCCATCATGAGGCCATGCTGGAACATGGCGACTACATATTCCTGCTGGACGATTACAAGATCCTGGACAACATCGTCTATTCCCTCCGGCGGCTCATGGAGAACGGCGACGATGTGCCGCTGCTGAGCTGGACGAACATCAACGAGCGTCCCATCATCAGCGGCAACATCAGGGCGTGGCGGGAGCTGCTGGCCAGCCGGTGCGGTGCCGCCTACTACTTCACCGGCGCGATTGATTCGATCTACACCGCCGACCTATTCCCCGATGACGAGCGCGAGATGGATACCAGGATCAAACAGATCCATTACAGCGACCTGCAGGGCTTCAAGGAAAAGCGTGTGCATCTTCGCCAGACGGTGCGCTTCATCGTGGATCGCGGCGTGACCCATGAGTTTGTGCGGCATCGCGTCATGTCCTTCGCCCAGGAATCCACCCGCTACTGCGATTACAGCAACGGCAAGCAGGGCGATGGCATCACCGTGATCGAGCCGTCATTCATGACAGAGCACACCGAGCCGTATGACCTCTGGAAACGGCAATGCATGAGCGCGGATACCGCATACGTCCATGAGAAGCGGCTGGGGTTGAAGCCCGAGCAGGCCAGAACGGTGTTACCGCAGAGCACCAAGGCGGAGCTGGTCATGACCGGCACCCTCGGGCATTGGGATCACTTCTTTGACATGAGGGCGCGGCAGACCACCGGCCCCGCGCATCCGCAGGCCGCAGAGGTCGCCATCCCTCTGATGCAGGAGATGGCGGCGCGGTTCCCGGACGTGATCAGGACATGAACAGGAAACCACCGCCGGATGTGCAGTATCGGATCTACATCACCGACGGCGGCACCAAGTTCTATCTGCGGGACATCATCGCGCATGAACACAACGAGCATTACTTCTTCGACACCGATGGGCGCTATGCCATGAGGTTTCGGAAGTGGGACACGGCAATGAAATACCGGGAGCGGATGATCCGAGCCGAGTATCATCCGCATATCGAATCATTTTGAGTGGACTGTGCGGGGCAACCCCGCCAGATGAAGGAGATTGTATGAGTGTGATCGGAGGCATCCTGCTGTTCACGGCGGGAGTGGTAATCGGAGCCGGGGCGCTGACCCTCCATAACATGGAGGTGAAACGAGCGGTGCAGACGGTGGAGGCGAAGAAGAACGGCGAGATCGCAAAGCTGCGCAGCGCCTATTCCCGCCTCCAGGAGGACGCAGGGATCATGCAGCAGGCCAGCGACTGCGCCGACGCTTTTCGCCGGGGAAAGTCCGTGGGCCGAGCGCATCCGATGTCCGATGCCGAGCAATTTGCCAGAACCTTTGAGGGCAGGCGAGTGAAATTCGTGGAGGGCACCAGGAAGGAGGCGGCAAGCCATGATCGATAAGCTGATAAACATCTACGCCGTGATCTGGGCGACTGGATACTTGTGGTTCGTGGTTCCGATCCGTCGCTGGTACAGACGCCACCGGCGGGACGCCGATTATTTCACCCACATGGGATGGCTGGTGGGCGTCCTGGTGGCCATCATGATGATTTTCTGGGGGATGGCAAAATGAGCGACAAGAAGAAAACCATGCTCGAAGAAGTGAAGGATGCGGCGCTGGACGGCGTGTGCGAGGGCTTGAAAATCTCGCGCCGAATGGCGAACACGAACCATTATCGCGCAATGGAGCGCCTTCTCCGCGCCTACAAAAACATGAAGCGAATGGAGGCGCACCCGGAGGATTACGGCTTCTTCCCCACCGCCAAGAGCCACGACATCAGCGTGGCTCCCCCGCCTGGTCTGGGACTGCGTGACAAGGTTGAGATCAATGAGCTGTTCGTACAGTCCAAGGAAAACTCCTTCATTCGCTCAATGACGCGATTTGCCGAGCTGGATGCGGTGGTCAGGCTATTTGAGAAGCGCCCGGAGTTCATCATCATCAGGATGTATTACTTCGGAGAGGATGCGAACGGTGAGGATCGCGGCATAGACGCGAAGCCGTACACCTTTGCCGAGATCTCGGAGGCACTGAGCTACATCGGCATCGAATGGTCAGAGAGGGCCTGCAGATACCGCCGCGCCAATCTGGTGCGGGATATGACCGTGCAGCTGTTCGGCATCGACGGTGCGTTATCCATCGAATCCAGAGAGAACACACAGCAGATGAAGCACGAAAGGAATGGTGAGAAGCATGACACCGAAGAGAATGAGGAATAACAGCCGGTTCTTCTTGAAGGTGCGCAACCGAGGCACGTTCTTGAAGCAGGCCGGAACCAGGGACACCGGCGAAGGCGAAACCCACCCGGCAGCGGAGACCACGCGTCGCCTGTCCGAGGCGCAAGGCTTCCAGACCGTCCGTCAGGCCATCCGTATGCGCCAGCTGCTTGCGGACCGATACGGGCTGAAGACGGAGATCATCAAGTACGAGGGAGGCAGGCGCTATGAGGCTTAATAAGAGGCCCATCCAGTTCTACTACATCAGGAAGAACGATGACAATTTCCTGCTGCACGGTGTCGCAGTTGGCCAGAGCCGCAATCTTTCCCCTACCCCAATCTTTAAGGCTCCCAGGAGCTTTGAATGGGCGCGCCGATTCTCAACAGTAGAGAATGCGATCAAGTGTGCAACGGAGAGCCACATCACCGGCGTGTCGGTGATCGACAGGTTCGGACACGTCCTGTGTACCATCACCAACGACGGGGAGGTGCGCAGGGGTGCCTGACCGGCAAAGTGTGATCAATAGGCTGAACGGTATCCATGCCGTAGCCTGCGGGCTGGACGACGACCAGTGCTTCATCAACAGCATCGGCATCAATCAGCTCCAGACGCTGATTAACGACGCGACGGAGCTGTTGAAGGTGCAGGAGCCGCAAGTATTGTCAGTCGAGGTTGTACGCAAGCTGACACGGATCCCGGTCTGGCTCGATGTAAAGAGTACGCACAAAGACCTCTATCGGGGCTGGGTGCTTGCCTATATGGTTCAGAAGGGAATGGGGATCACCGGCGAACGGCTGGGCATGGCCGACCCATCCGGGAGAATGCACTGGTACAAGCTGGATGACTACGGCAGGACATGGCGCGTTTGGGATTCCGTTCCTCATGACGAGCAGAGGGAGGCGGTGAAGTGGGAATGAGGATAACAAAAGAAATGATCGCCGAGGATGAGCACCGATGGCATGCGCGGGATGTTGTGACGGAGCTGGGCTATTGTTCAACCTATATGCGTGACCGCAAGGACATAACCAATCTGGATATTCGATTCTATGCCTATCTCATGCGAAAAGCGCGAGAAATGCTGGAAGCCCAGAAGCCGAGGACGCCGCATTATACAATTCTTCGGTACGTTGTTGAGGGCAACGAGGTTTCTGTTGAGCATCCCGAATGCCCTAAGTGTTGTGAAAACGGGTTGGTGCTGTGGGATGCGGAGATTGAAAGAGGAGCGGCTTATTGTAAAAGATGCGGACAGGCGGTGAGATGGGAATGAAAAGGGATCGAATCATTGAGCTGCTTGAATGCGAACGGCAATGCATCCTTCGGAACGACGGCAATTCCTGTAATCGTGATTGCGCCAACTGCGATCTTGTCCAGGACACTAAAGAGCTGCTGGCCATGTACGACATTGTAAAAAAGGTCGTAGTCCGTTACGAGCGGCGCGTGATCGGAAGGTGGAAGCAACTCAAAGGTGCTTTCATAACCCCCGGCGGCACTCCGTACTATGTGTGCGGCGCTTGCGGCGGTTCTGGACATCTCAACGGCTGCGAATACCCGCGCCGCAAGGTGATCTGTGATACCTGTGGGCGCATCAATCTCTATCCCTGGGAAAGGGCATACGAAGAAGGATCCTCGTTATGGGAGGATGACGAAGAGGAAGTGAAACAGGATGGGAGCATTGTTTAGGCTGATCGTGTCCTCTGCGATCTATTCCGTTCTGGTCGCACTGTTCGACGTTCCCACGGATTTCATGCTCCTGGGCGTGTGCATCCTGTTCGCCGGCTTCATCGCCGCGAAAGAGTGACGCCATGGACGGAAAGAAGGGTGGCAGTCGCCCTGCACTACACCTGATCGACGGCAAGCAGATGACGGTCAACGAGATCGCTGCCATGCTGGGTGTGACCAGAAGATGGCTCATCCAGCGCCGCAGTCAGATGGGTGGCATCAGCTACCAGGTGATCGTGAACATGTTCCGCGAGGGGCGGCTGCTGACCAATCATGATCGGTGGCCGCGACACCTTGTTCACGGACGCTGGATGACGGTGCAGCAGGCCGCACAGGAGCTGGACTGCAAGCCGCACAGCATCGACAACTGGCGCAGCGCCAACCGCGACAAGAACGGCAACAAGCCCACCCTGGAAGCGGCATACGACCACTTCAAAGGAGCGCCCAAGCGCGGAAGTGGCAAGGAGCCGGAGAAGCACCGGGTGAACGGAAAGAAGATGACCGTCAGGGAAGCTGCCGAGAAGCACGGCACCACGGTCAACGCGCTGCGCCAGGTCATGAGCCGCCACCGCTGCTCCCTGGATGCGGCGGTGAAGCGGCTGGAAGCCCGGAGAACAAGGGCGGCAGAGAAAGCCATACTTGAGATTCTTAAAGGCGGGTGATAGATACGGGCTTCTGCGAAGATTGCATCTGTCGGTCCTGTTTGCTCTGGTGGTCACAGCGTTGCCCTTACGGTGGCTGCTGGGACGAGCACAGGGCAAAGGTGGATCCGTGGCCGGGGCCTGTGCGAAGGCAGTGGACAGATTGGGACCAACCCGGCGAACAGGCGCACTGGTGCCGGGGCGGTGCGCTTTATCCGGTGGATAGCTGCCCTGATTTTATACGCTATGAGCCGGACAAGGCCGTCGTGCAGGATTGCCTGGAGGGCGTGGTGGTCAAGTATCAGGACGGCTACATTCAGTGCAGCATGATCGACGTTTACGGATGTGAAGAATGCTACAGACGATTAGAGGAACGTCTGGAGCAAGAATAAACGAGGAGGTAAGGAAATGCAGGAATTCAAGGAGGGCCAGCTGATCATCTATCACAACGGCGACAAGTACGAGATCGGCAAGATCAAGCGCGTGGTCAAGGGTGGCGCGTTTGTCTACTATTCCAGCGGCGAGACCGCAGCCAAGACCCCGTTCGACCTGATGCACCCACTGGCCAATGCACATTGCATCGGTGAGACCAGCCTGGGCGGCAGCATGAATTAGGAGGCGCACTATGGAAAAGGTGAAGAAGAACGATGTCATCCAGATCAATGAGAGATGCGGCAACAAGGGTTGGATTGGATGCCTGATGATCGTTGATGAGGTCAGAAGCTGGGGCGTCCAGGCATATCTCCACGTTCCCATGCAGGGCGACGCATATCTGCGCATCAAGCACGGCGAGTACGATGTGATCGGCAAGGCCGCGATGGTGGCCAAGGGGGATGAGGACGATGAGTAAGCTGAAGCCTTGCCCGTTTTGCGGCAGTGAGAAAGTCAAGGTCGTGCTGGAGCATGACCGCACCTGTGGGCGCTGCTGGTTCGTTCAGTGCCAGACGTGTTACTCGCAAGGCTCATCGATGGTCGAGAGCATGGATCGTCAGGAGCCGGATGAAGCCTACGAGCAGATCGTCAGCGCGACGAACAAGGCAAAGGAAGCCTGGAACAGGAGGGTGCAGGATGGCGACTGAGTTTTACATTCCAAAAGATGAAATTGTCCCAACTCGACTTCGCCTGAAGGTTGATGGACGGGATATTCTCTATGAGCGTGCGCACTCCTGCTTTGGGTATATATTCGAGGTACTTGATGCAACCGATGAAGAAGCGATTGAGGTCGCAACGAGTATCGCCCACGTAATGGAATACCAGTCTTATGATCATGGCGCGTCATGGCATATCGTTTCCGTTGAACTCCTTGAACAGGATGAACGATACAGAATAGCTCCTCGTGTATTGGTCAAATTCCGCGTTCGAGATGCAGGGTAAGGAGGAAATGCAGGATGGATATGACTATGTGGGGATTGATCCGAAGGAGGGCACATAATGGCGAGATTCAAAATGGCACTTGATAAGCTGGCGCACAGCTATGCGGAAACAATCCTCGGCGTCCGCGCCCTGGAACCGAGCGGCCATGCTCGGATTTACGATCATGGTGACAGGCTGTACGGCATCCACAATCTTGATGACGGCAAGATAACCCTTATCTATGCGGATTCCATCAGGGAAGCGCGTGACAAGGTTCTGGGTGTGCCGGAGGAGGAATAGCAATGGCGCAATCGGAATTCATTATTCGACCAGAACGCCGTCCGTGTTGGATTGATGGCAAAAAGGCAATGTTCCACCAGTGGATCAACCGAGCGAAAGTCTCAGCGCCCAGCATGATGGTTGGTGGACACGGTGGTGGTCAACTCTGGGAGGTTTTCGGGCTGGTAGAGTTGGAAGAAGGCCAGATGAAAGAGGTCTACCCGACCGATGTCATTTTCGCAGATGGCGGCGACTTTTCAAATGTCGTATTCAAACCGCAGGAGGTAGACGCATGAAACCGATCTATGAACCCAGAGGCGCGGCGAAGGAATACGGCGACCTCGCCCTCAACATCTACACGGGATGCCCTCACCGCTGCTTCTACTGCTTCGCCCCATCGGTGCTGCGCCGTGACCGCGAGGCGTTCCATAACAACGTCCAGCCCAGAGACGGCATCATCGAAGCCACGCGCCGGCAGCTGGAGAAGGAACAGATCACCGGCAAGCTGATCCATCTGTGCTTCACCTGCGATCCCTACCCCACTGGCTATGACACCACGCCGACGCGGGAGATCATAAAGCTGTTGAAGGAGCACGGGAACCACGTCCAAATCCTTACCAAAGGAGTTGACGCTCCGCGAGACTTTGACCTGCTGGACAGCGAGGATTGGTTTGGCATAACCATCGACGGCTCTGAAGAGCCGCAGGTAAGTCAAGCGCGCTTCAGCCAGATCTCCAAGGCAAACAGGCGCGGAATAAGGACGTGGGTATCGTATGAGCCGGTACTCGACGCACGGACTGTGATTTACAGCATCCACGGCTGCAAAAACATCGTGGATAAAATCAAGATTGGCAAGCTGAATTACCACAAGTCAGTGATCGACTGGAAAGCGTTCGGACTGGATGTTGAAGCGCTTTGCAAAGAGTGGGGCGTTGACTACACGATCAAGGACAGCCTACGGGCAGAGATGGAGCGCCCATGAAGAAAACGAGAATCACGCTTCAAGAGTGGCTGCGCTATGTCGATTCCCTTTCGGAGCCGGTCACAGTCGCCGTGCAATTCCCCTGTCGGCAGAAGAAGTATTACACCGGCTTCACGGAGGTCAGGTGCAGAGCCAGTCCCGCCGAGCTGGAGGCCCCGGTCTCCAGTGTATTGATTGGCAAAGGCGATGACGGCATCGTGATTGAGCTGGTGCCGCCGAAGCAATACAGCACGAAGAAACCATAAGGAGGAAACACCCATGAAAAAGATACTTTCTGTGATTCTGATGGTTGTCATTCTGATCGGAGTTTGCATCTCCCTGACCGCCTGCGATGAACCCTCCGCGCCCACCGGCTCCAAAGCTGACAGGCAGAAGACCAAGGCTGTGGCCGATTCCCTTGCACAATCCCAGCCCACGCCCACCGACATCAGTTTCTCCCTGGAACGCTTCAACCTGATCCGCCGCGCCTATTGGGTGAACGGCCAGCGCGAGAAGGCCGCATCCGTGATCTGCCGGGTGGACAGGCCGCTGGGATACATCGTGCTGTTCACCGAGAGCGGATCCGTGGTCAATCGCTTTGTGGTCGATGGGAAGGTCAGCAGCCTCAACAGCTACCTGACCGCTGACAGCGATTACTATGAGATCGCCACCGGCTCATCCTCGACATACAGAAACAACTGGCTGGCCGACGTGGACGGCAGCTACGGCGAGAACGACAGCGGGATCTTCTTCTTCACGCCGGATGGCAAATACATCGAATGGACCGGCACATACCTCTATTCGGATATTCCCTTTGAGGTTGAGAATCCCGTCGTGACCTGGAAGGAGAGCTGACATGAAAGAATTATGCATAGCGCTGGGAGTGGCGCTCCTGATCGCGATCCTGTTCGTGGCCTGGAATCCGATTGGAAGAGGCGTATGGAACGCCAACCAGTACGCCGTCCAGAAGGTGGACGATGCCACGCGATACAGCACCCGGAAGAAGGTCGAGGACAGCTGCAGGGCGATGATCGCGTCCTACACCTCCGATAAGCTCAAATATGAGCAGTACGCATCCAGCGAAAGCGCCGAACAGCGCAGCTGGGGCGAACAGGCGAAAATGAGAGCGAATCAGACAGCGGCCAGCTACAACGAATTCATTCTGAAGAACAGCTATGTGTTTGGTGGAAACATCCCGAAGGACATCCGCACGGAGCTTGAATACCTGACATGAGGCAAGCACATGAAGTGTGAACTGTATCACGACAGCTTCCAGAACTGGAAAAGCTATCCGATCCAGAAGGCGCAGCTGATCATTGCGGACATCCCCTACAATCTGGGGGATGCCGCATACGGCTCCAATCCCATGTGGTACATCGGCGGCGACAACAGGAACGGCGAGAGCGACAAGGCCAAGTCCAGCTTCTTCAACAGCGACGGCTATTTCCGCATCTCCGAGTATTTCATGTTCTGCTCCCGACTGATGAAGCCGGAGCCGAAGCAGGGCAAGGGCGGCGCTCCGTGCATGATCGTGTTCTGCGCCTATCAGCAGCAGAACGACGTGATCCATTGGGCGGCGGACGCCGGATTCGGAAAGTACATCCCTCTGGTATTCGTCAAGAACTATTCGCCCCAGGTGCTGAAGGCAAACATGAAGATCGTGGGTGCGACGGAACACGCTCTGGTGCTCTACCGTGACAGGCTCCCGAAGTTCAACAACTACGGGAAGATGATCTTCAACTGGATGCCCTGGGAGCGGGATGGGCCTAACATCCCGAAGATTCACCCGACGCAGAAGCCGGTCAAGCTGCTCAAGCGGCTGATCGACATCTTCACGGATCCCGGCGACGTGGTCATAGATCCATGCGCCGGGTCCGGCAGTACATTGAGAGCCGCAGCGGAGATGCGCCGCCACGCCTACGGCTTTGAGATCGACAGGAATTTCTATAAAGCCGCCAGAGAGCAGATGCTGGATTCCGTCATACTCGACCAGATGAGCATACTGGATCTGCAGACCGCCAGCCGGCGGCAGCAGACGCAGACACAGATGAAGATGGAGGTGTGAACATGAATATCGCCTACATATGCGATGGTCGCGCACCGTGCGCCGGACGCGAGGGCTGCTGCTTTGGAGATCCGCTGCTTGCGGCCTGTACGCGCACCACCAATCCGATCTTTGCGAAGCATGGAGCCTGCGCCCACCCGGAGGAACACCCGGAGCGCTTCAAGGTGGTGGGAGCCGACCAGCACGAGCAGCCGGTTTACATCGAGATGGAGGAAGGAGGTGCGCAGAGTGGGATACACCGATGAGCCGCGCCAGTGCATCGTGGACGGAGCACAGGCCCTGTTTCATGGCTGGGCTGACGTGGAGAAGCCGAACATCGAGGACGGCAAACAGGTCGGCAGATGGAAAAACGTCGCCGCTGTGATCGAGTTCCGCAGCGGCGAGGTGAAGATCGTCAAGCCGACGGACGTTCGGTTCCTGGACGGATACGATAGGTTTTCCCGCTATGATTGGGGTGAAGCCGATGCCTGACGAGGAGAAGCTGGTAAAGGCATTGAGCCTCCAGGAGCGCAAGAAAGCCGTGGAGAGCCATCTGGACTGGCTGGATCAGCAGAAGGCCGTGCTGGATTATTTCTACCAGAGGAACATCGCGGAACTCAACAGGCAGCGGGAACAGGCAATCAGCGAGATGCGGAAGATCGTCCGCGAGGAAAAGAAAGGAAGGTCGGAATGAGAGAGATTAAGTTCAGAGCCAAGAGGCAGGACAACGGCGAATGGATCAGGAGCGGCACCCTGGTTTCCTTCCACAGCGGCGACACGACGGACTTCTTCCTCCCGAAGTCGCCAAGCCACTGTGATGCGTGGGCCGATCAGGACGGCAATCTGACGGTGATGGAAAGCTCCTACTATCGGGTGCAGGCCGACACCCTCGGACAGTTCATCGGAGAGCAGGACGCCGAAGGCAACGACATCTATGAGGGCGACATCGTACAGCACGGCGAGAAGCTGTATGTCATCCGCTACATCGACCACTATGCGCGATTTGTCGGGAAGAACAAGGGCAGCATCTTCGCCGTGTTCCCGTTCGGCAACAGCACCATCAAGGGCAACATTCACGACCACGCATGGATGATGGAGGCCACAAAATGAGGATCATCTGGGAGGGCGATCTGTCCAGGATCACCACGGTGCGGCGGTTCGAGTGCCCGGACTGTGGCTGCATCTGGGACGTGAATGCCGGCGAATATCGCCGGGAAATAATCTGCGGCAAGCATCTGTGTATAAACACTTGCCCGACCTGCAAGAAGGAGGTACGAATCGATGATGACACCGAAGGAGAGAGCTTTGGTAGCGACGGCCAGGGCGCAGGGCGTGATCATGACGATGGGCGCTCTGCTCCGTGACATGGGTATCGTCAACATGGTGGACGAGGGCAAGACCGAGAAACTGGATGAAGTGGTCGCCCACTCCATCCATGCCCTAAACGAGGTGGCGCAGCTGTGGGATTACGACCCGAAAGCCGGTGAAGGCGATGAGTAGGAAAACGGTCTATGTGGTCATGAAGGATGGCCTTTACCTGATGAGCTACCGCAAGAGCGACATCCGCGAGTTTGACGGCCACGGCAAACTGACCGATGTTTACACCGGCGTGTACGGCGATGGCAGGAAGGGCGCAAAGGCATTCAAGCACAAGGCGATGGCGCTTGAGGTTATGAGGATGATCGACGGCGACAGCGTCGAGGAAGTATTCGCGGAGGTGGATGACGATGCAGATGAAAGTCGTGCTTGACGAGGGAGCATTCATGCCGGAACGCGCACACCCGACCGACGCGGGGCTGGACATCCGCAGCCCCATCAGCATGATCGTCAGGGCGCACGGATCCGCGATCATTCCCACCGGCATCCATGTGCAGCTCCCGCCGAATACGGATGGCCAGATCTGGTCAAAGAGCGGATTGAACACCCAGCACGAGATTACATCCACCGGCCTAATCGACGAGGATTACACGGGAATGATTATCGTCAAGCTGTACAACCACGGCGGCGATGACTTCTTCGTGCATCGCGGGGACAAGATCACGCAGCTGGTTGTCACGCCGGTGCTGTATGTGGATCTGATACAGGTGGATGGGCCGCTGCCGGAGACGGCCAGGGGCGACAACGGATTCGGTTCCACAGGCCGGTGAGGTCTTGACAAAACACCGTCTTTTGTCAATTCGGCTCCGAATCGTTGTCGTTGTGACGCCTTTACACATATGCTATTATGTAGGCAGGAAATTTTCGCAAAACGCGAAATCTCCCGCGGGCGCGGTCGAAAGATCGCGCCTTTATCATGGGTTGTTCTGCCAAGTCCGACCCTGATCTGTTCCATGCCGTTTCTCCTTAACCCGGCGCGTCGTTACAGCCTGTCGCCACGGGCTGTCCTCGATGGCCGATACCAGTGAGGAGAGACACCGTGGAAAAGAAGTACATCGAGATTGATATAGCCGATCTGGTGCCCTACGACAAGAACCCGCGCCGCAACGACATGGCCGTGGACGATGTCGCGGAGAGCATGGAACAGGTCGGCTACATCACGCCCATCGTCATTGACGAGAACCGGCAGATCCTCGCCGGGGAGACCAGATGCAAGGCGCTGAAGAAGCGCCGGGTGAAGCGCGACAAGGTTCTACAGGTCTTCGGCCTGACGGAAGAACAGAAAAAGAAGTATCGTCTTCTCGACAACAAGGTCGGCGAGATCGCTGAGTGGGATCCGGAGCTGCTGGCCGGAGAGCTGGAAGAGGTTGACTTCGGCGATTTCGATTTCGGCTTCGACGAGCTGATGGCCGAGCTGGCCGATACCAGTGAGGAGGACGGCGCACCGCTGAGCACCGCCGTGGAGGATGACGCCGACATCGTGCTGCCGGAGGAACCGAAGGCCAGGCGCGGCGACATCTACCAGCTGGGCGCTCACCGCCTGATGTGCGGCGACAGCACCGATCCGGCGGACGTGGCGCGGCTGATGGACGGCAAGGCGGCAGACCTCCTGCTGACGGATCCGCCGTACAACGTGAACTATGAGGGCGGCACCGGCCTGACCATCCAGAACGACAACATGGAGGACGCCGCCTTTCGGAAGTTCCTCCGGGACGCATTCGCCTGCGCCGACGGCGTGATGAAACCCGGCGCGGCCTTTTACATCTGGCATGCGGATTCCGAGGGCTACAACTTCCGGGGAGCCTGTCACGATATCGGCTGGCAGGTCCGGCAATGCCTGATCTGGAACAAGAACGCGCTGGTGCTGGGACGGCAGGATTACCAGTGGAAGCATGAGCCTTGCCTCTACGGATGGAAGGGCGGCGCTTCACACACCTGGCTGAGCGACAGGACGCAGACTACCGTCCTGGACTTCGACAAGCCGACGCGCTCGGAGATCCATCCGACCATGAAACCCATCGGCCTGTTCGATTACCAGATCCGCAACAGCTGTCCCGTGGGCGGCGCGGTGCTGGATCTGTTCAACGGCAGCGGCACGACCATCATGGCGTGTGAGCAGAACGGGCGCAGCGCCTACACCATGGAGCTGGATCCTCGATACGTGGATGCGGCGATTGATCGCTGGGAAACCTTCACGGGGAAAAAGGCGATCAAACTATAATCGGCTTTGGGCTGGCCTGACCGGTTGGCTTGAAGTAGGCATAGACGCTGGCTACAGCATGGCGCGGAGTTGCTATCCCTCTCCGCGCTTCTATGCCTCATAAAATATTTTTGGGAGGGAGCATCACGGAGAATGAAGCGCACGGACACGTTTTATCAGTCGAGCAGATGGAAGCATCTGCGCAGCGTCATCCTTCGGCGCGACGGATATATGTGCCAGATCAGCAAGCGTTACGGCAAGCGGATCCAGGCGGACACGGTCCATCATGTGTTCCCTCGGGAGGAGTTCCCGGATTACCAGTGGGAGCCGTGGAACCTGATCAGTCTGGCTGGAGATGTGCATGACGAGATGCACGACCGGCAGTCCGGCATGCTGACCGCGAAAGGTGTGGAGCTTTTGAAGCGGGTGGCGCGGCGTGAGGGCGTGGCGGTTCCGCTGCAGTACCGGAGGTAGGCCCCCCGGTCGACGCGATCGTGCCGAGGCCCACTGGGAC
>Ga0310694_10002730_pt1 | contig 17789 bp, 23 predicted proteins | sample 174DNAGHGhighgp2_FD_203884 | JGI IMG/M metagenome (GOLD analysis project Ga0310694, IMG submission 203884) | Sheep rumen microbial communities from Palmerston North, Manawatu-Wanganui, New Zealand - 1742 DNA GHGhigh gp2 (v2) (version 2) | ecosystem: Host-associated > Mammals > Digestive system... | reverse complement strand
CGTTCTACCATTGAACTATTTGTCCGACCTAACTTAGGGCTCCGCGCAGTGGTAAGACACCTAAGCCTGCCGGGGTTTATACTCCATCTTCCTTCTATATAAGTACAAGTTTATTTTGCGAAAAAATATAAGTAATGGTAAAAAGCTAAGAGGTTTTTCACCTCCTTTCTTAGCTTTTCTAATTTTACTTATGCTTATTACGGTTCCTCCGCTGTTCCTTCTTGCGCTGCTTAGCAAAGTCGTTGATGTCGCATCCACACCAAGTCACGACCATTGTTGCACCAGCAGCCATAGCCACAGTAGCGGCTGGTCCACCGACAGTTGTTGCTGCCACGCGTCCAACCACCATGACTGGCTCGCCTACTAGCCTCAATACGTCATGCTTTTTGAACCTCGACTTCTTGTGTTTCTTCTTTGCCATTCTAACCTCCTAAAAATCGGTTTTACCGTTCTATTATATGAATGGTAAATTCGGCGAGGCAAAAAATATAAGCAATGGTAAAAATGTAAGCTCTAGCAAACCTTTCGATCTGCTAGAGCCTTTTTACTAATTCAAACTTAGATATTATGCCCATACACGGACCATTTGTTGGAACTTTTATCCGCTTCATATTGAAAACCAGCTCGTTCAGCTACTTTACGAGATGCGGTATTATCAGCATATGCACCATATCCTAAATAAGTAGCATTATATTTATGTGCATTTTTGTCGAACCAATCTTTTCCTTGTTTAACCAGTTTGGATGCTCTACCTTGATCTCTGTATTTTGGATCTGTTCCTACAGCTACTGTAAGATGCCCAGGTTTAGTAGTCGTCATGATATCAAGCCATGCTACTGGAATATCACCGTCTTTATCAAGAATGCGTTTTACAACATATTCTCCTTCATTTAAGGATAAAAACTCTTTAGATGTAGGATCATCATTACCCATTCGTTTTTTATCTTCTTCAGACATAGCTTGCCAAATACGGTCAACATCTTTCTTTGTTTTAGCGGCATTAATTGCTCGACGTCTATATATACCTTCTTGCGTCAAACTACCATCAGAATTCTGATAGCGTCTAACACCCCATTTTTGCCCTTTAATTCCATGATGATATAGTTCCATTTTGAAACCTACTTAATACTAACAATCTTAATAAAATCTTTACCTCTATCTACAATCACCCACTCATCTTTTGGGTGTTGCTTCTTGTATAGCATACTTCCAAGGCCAACACCTATAACGCTACCCAACAGAGCAAGCACTTTAGTATTTTTGAAAATATTCAAAGCATTCTCCAATTAAAAATATAAGGAGTTGCAGAATCTTTCAACTCCGCAACTCCATTCAAGTCCTATTTCTTACTATAAAAATCAGCATACTTACTGAGTATCAACCAAATATCCATAGCGCAGGACCAGTCAACATAGCGATGCGCCTGCTCTTTCTGCCACTCTGGAACAGGGCGAGGCTGCATCATCTTAGCTTCCTTATCAAACTCGTTAAAGATCACTTTTGTCTGATCAATAGCTTCGTGATCATCCTCGCGCTTGGTAAGTACCAACTGAATTACCTCGAAGTCTTCCTCCGTCACTTCGTGAGCCAACGCATCCCAAATGAACTTGTGATTACGATCGCTATGGTTATAATCCGGTTTCACCTTACTCATATCTTCTCCTCTCAATAGTCAAGTCCTTTTGGACTCTTGCTATAATAGGAAAAGTTTTTCTTGCGATTTCTAATATTCTTTATATGAATAAGGATTCGAATAGGAATTGATCTTATAATATTTTTTCCACAGTTTATGCTTATCCATCAATTGCCTACCGCGTTCAGCATCGTTTTTAAAACCTAAATCATTAAGCGCTTGCTTTTTAAATTTTTCAATATATGGAGCAGCTACTCTCTTTTGTTCTTTTTGATATGCATTGAGCGTCTTTGAATATCTTTTTCTTGCAGAATCCATATTATTAATAGAAAAACCTAATGTAACTGCATCTAAATTTTTTCTAATATTACTAGCATTTCTATCGGAACGATTATTTGAAACACGGTTACTACTTTTGAGATATCGATCGACTGCATTGTTATAATCTAATTTAGCCAATCGTGCTTCGCTTCTAAGCATGCGCATTTTATCGCTATTCATAGCTTTTTCATATTGCCGATTAATATTAGACATGGCTTTACTATGTGTATGACCGGATTTTGCATAATTTAAATTACGAGCATTCTTAATGCGGCTTTTAAGCTCTTTACGTTCGACATGATTTTGACGTAGACGACCAATAGGTGTTAAGCGTCCTGATGAATCTTGATAACGTCTGACTCCCCACTTCATGCCTTTAACGCCATGATGCATTAGATAGTTATAATTAGAATCATTAAAAGAAGACTTGTATTCCATTTTACCTCCTAAAATATCAATCATCCCCATAATTAGGAGCTGTTAAATTCTGAGTAGACATCAGCAAATGATCACAGGCATTAAATAGTGTTCTAGATAAATCTCTCATTTCTTCAATTGAACGAACAGCACCATAAATATCAGTCTTTCGCGTTTGCTCTTGGATACGTTCCATTAGATTAGACATACCATCAAGTGACTCAGTAATGTGATGTCTATGATGAGATACTTCAAACTGAAGTTTTTTATCTTTTGGGTAGTTGTCAAATACTTGATAACCGTAATTCGACATAAATATCATCAAACCTTTCTGAAACTTTTAATAATTCAATGGGTAATTAGTCATTTATCGATTTTAAAGCCGTTAATCTGCCTCTCAGCGCCTCATCTACCTGCGGTTTTAGAATAGTGCTTATAATGCCAGAAAATACTCGCCAAGCTTGTATAATCCAGTCATGGTCCAAGAAATACCTGCCAATAAGTTGCTAATGTAGCCCAAACTTTGCTTGTTCTTTCGGCAAGCATAAGCAGCCACATAGTTTACAATAGATATCAGCATTTGTATAATAAAGACTATAAGAAAAAATATTGGTTTTCCTACTATCTTCTCCAATATTTGTTTCCTTTCAAAAAAGTTAAAGTATACGACCCAAAGTATTACCGTATTTTTTTATTTTGACTAATCGATCTCTATATGGATCTCTAGTAGGACTTTTTGCAACACGTTTAGCATATGTTTTCTTATTAACATAATATTTTTTACGAAATTCATCTTCACTAAGTTCATCATAATCTTTTTTAACTCTTTTGGTAACAGCCGTATCTCCACTAAGAATATTAACTTTTTTACCATTTTTACGAAATGCTAATTCTTCTTCCAATTCTGCTACTCTAGCATCTCTCATATTCCTTATTGCTTTACGATTATTTTTAGCGCCAACAACTCTTACTTCATTACCATTTATAACCGGATTTACTTTTTTCGGATCTTTAAGTATTTTTAAGGAGCGTTTCAAATCATCATCGCTTACATCTTCATATTTTGAATGATAATACGATCGATGTTTTTTACCCTGTGCTGTATAACTACCATCAGAATTCTGATACCTTCTCACACCCCAATGCATTCCTTTAATTCCATGGTGTGCTAAATATGAATGTTGTAAATATTTTTTAAAACGATTGTCATCGCCAACATTAATATCATTAGGGTCGATACCAAAATCATCCATTCGAGCTAGAATAGCATTAGCTAACTCTTGTTCTTGAGATGGTTTAGCATAGTTGAAAAATCTAATAGCGGATCGTACATGCTTTTCGTCAGGCATTGGAAATTTCTTCGCCTTAGGTAACCCATACATCATTTTAGCATCATGTTCATCTATAAACGAATGAGCAATAAATGATGGCTTAATATCGGTATGAAGTCCATCTCTAAATGACGGGATGTATTCCACTTCTACCTCACCCCTCTCCATTATTCTTGTGAAACTAAAAATATAATCAACAGTAAAATAGACGGGACTCGAACCCGTATTTCTGTCCGGTGATAGTGGTCTACCTTTTAACCTACTATTTTACTATTCTTCTCATATAAGAGACGGTTAAAATTGCGAGGAAAATATCAAGTTTTTATTCTTTCTCATCAAGTAGTCGCAATTCGTATCTCAAATCAGCGAGTCTATGATTTAGCATCTTATGCTTCATAGCTATTTCGTATTCCCTATCACCGAGATCCGCAATCTTGGTTTCAAGTATGCGAATCTCGTTTAATATCCTTGATTTTTCATCAGACTCGTTACAAGCCATGGGTACCTCCAAAATAAAAAACAATAGTAAAAAGAAAGAGAAAGGCAGTCGATTGTTTCAACTACCTTTCTCAAGTTCCTTATTCTCTTATTAGACACCTCTAGGAAGCGTCAAATCGCTCGTCATTTTTACCAAACGTGTTGGTACTGGAGTACCTTGTTCTAAGCAAAGCCAGAAAACTGTGACTGCCCCAGTTACTGCGACGCCCACAATCTTCGGTATGACCGTGTCCCAATTAACCCATTGTCGCCTACGTGAATCGGCTATAGCTAATTCAACCTTTAGTCGCTCAGCTTCAGCTTTTTCCACACTAGCATACGCCTTGGCCAGTGTTTCTACGTTCTTGCTTCCAATCGTTGATTCCGCAGAATCTATCTGGTTACCACCATTTTCAGCTATTGCCCAACTAAGGTGCTCCTCCAACTCTTTTGATACATGAGAGTGTTGTCTGTAATCCTCATACCGATGTCCTCTACGATTTTTGGATCTCGAAAAACGTCTTGGAAATATCATAAAACCTTTCTCCTTTCGATTACTATGAGACATACTGTCAGTCTCATCCTATTTTAGGAACAGTAATTTATGCGGAAATTCCATTTTGATTTTTTCCAGTATTTTCTATCTAATTAGATCCCTAATCAAGAGGAACCACAACCTTAGTCTGCTTATGATAGACATCAAGATAGCAGCGATTCATCTTAGCATGGAATGTAAACTCAAAATATAAGCCATCTCCATCTCGAGGAACACCAAAAAGACCCTTAAAATTCTCAATAGCCTTACATTTCCACGTCGTATATACCTCGTCTGGAGAAACTTGACCGAACTTAGCAACAAGCTCTTCCTGTTTATTCCACCAATTAGCTATAGCAGTTGTAGCAAGTTTATCAAACTTTTGATCGGTCATCTCACCATATAGATCCGCCATCTGTATCTCCTTTCGAGAAAATATAATTTATCATACTAACCGCGCATAGACTTTGCTGCTTTCTTAGCAGTTCTAAGCTGTTTGGCTTTTCGAACAACTCGAACTCCAGCTCTGCCCCAAGTTGAAGGATCTTCTGGATCGAAATCTTTTCCAAGAGTAACATCTCTTGCTCGATTCTTTATAGCTTTACCAGCTCGATCCTTGATAGCACGAGTTGCTTGCTGAGCTCTAGCATTTTGTGCTGCTCTACGTTCTTTACGTTGACGCTGTTTTCGGATTTGCTCATTAGTCTGAATAATACGACGAGTTGCTTCACTAGGCTCCTGTTTAGTAGAACCGGGTCGTTTTCCGACTCCAGCAACGCCTCTAGCAATATCAGCAATGCCACGTCCAGTACGAGCAGCAGCACTCTTAGTTTTACTGGCAACAACTCGTGCTTCATCAGAAGTAGCAGCCCGTTTAATCTTAGTAGCTCCACGTTTGATAGCAGCATGCGTATTAGGATCGGTAGCAAAGTTATATGCTTTTCTAGCTCCAGCACTAGCAGCATCAAGACCCTTTTTGGCGGCATTACGAATAGCAACACCCTGATTATAATGACGCTCGGCATCCATAGCAGCACGAGTCTCAGCATCGGCATTCCTATAATTCTGATTATAGTCTCGATGCTCTCCAACTTTTTTGGCTGTATAGCCAGCTAATGCTGCTCCACCGCCAATTAATGCGGCAGTTCCAGCAACCTTTGCAGCTTTCTTAAGAGCACGCTGAGCTTTTGTAGTGCCTTGTTTAGTAGAACCTGGCTGATTTATCTGCTTGTATCTGCGGTCTTCCATTTTATAGAATGGGATCTTTCCAGCAGCCTTAGCAGTTGCAGCAGCTCCACCAGCAGCTACAAGAGGCGCAGCCCAACGAGTATTTGGGTTAGCATACAATATAGCAGTTGCAGCAGCTGTAGAAGCACCTGTAGCAGCACTTGCAGCTATGCGCATGTTTTTACGATTTTTGGCTACTATCTCACGTCCTATATTAATATCATTTTGGGTCAAATCGGCATGCTTACGATCAGAACGAGTCTGAACTCTACGAATACGCGCATCAATAGAAGCTTGCTTATCAGGATCGCGAGTTCTCTCTCGTTTGCGTTCAAGACGATTGATTTTATAATACTTACGAGCATCCTGAATGCCATAGCGCCTTTTACCAGCCGGAGTCAGATGTCCGCTAGAATCTTCGAAACGTCGAACGCCCCACTTCATGCCTTTAAGACCATAATGCATCAAGTATAGATCATGATGGTTCAAATCCACACCCCCTTTCCGAATTTGAAACTTCCATTTTGATTAAGCTTGAGCATACTTGCCGCTTACAGATCGACCGGCATCACGCACCGAAGCAGCAACAATATCACGAACTTTGGTTTGTTTGACGTGGTCTGGAATTAATTTACTCTGATCCAGAACAATAATTGGTGCATTTGCTCGCATGCCGCCATAAAGACTGTCGTTGATGTCAAGAACACCGGCATAACCGTCTCGCTTTAATGCATCAGTAAATTTTTGGCGTTGTCGTGTAACATCTCGCGCCATTTTAAAATCCATGTTATCATCACTCAATGGCATAGCGTAATTAAATAAACGATATAAATGCTTATATTGTTCTTCTGTCGGTTTAGCTCCAGTTTTTTGAAGTTCTTTAAGCGTGTGATTAGCTTCTCTAAAACCTTTCCAACGCTCATGGCGTTTTCCAGCATATGGATGAGCTGCCATACGATTTGGATCCATAATAAAGTCTCTAAAGTCTGTATTGCTTTCCATAAGCTTAGCCATAATTTTAGCGCCGGATTCTTCTCCTGCAAATTCACAATCTTCAACTAGTTTATTGCCAATACTTAACTTAGTTTTGAAACCGCCATTTTTAATATCATTTATATTGACTTTATTAAATCTATACATATATCGGTCAACATCTTCGGGTTTATAAGTTGCAAAGAAAACATCGGTATCTTTTGTTCGATTTGGATCCATAGAAAGTGTGCGAATTATAGTATCCTTTTTAATGGTTTTATCTCCAAATTTCTTAGAGTAATCAGCAAACTCTTGAGCATACCGACCGCTCTTATTCCAAGTTTTACCATGCGTACCAGCCGCATATGCTTCGTGTAATCCATATGTAGCTAATGCACCACCAGCTACAGCAGCACCAATAGCTATTTCACGCTTATGGTCTGATAAAAATTGCCCAGTTTTTTGTAAAGCTTGTGAAGATTTAGAAAATGATCCGGAACCGCTAGTACCTTTTGAAGTTGATCCATCAGGTCGATGCTTTGCTCCAGCACCATAATAACGTTTGAGACCTTTATTTGTCAAACTACCATCAGAATTTTGATAGCGTCTGACACCCCATTTTTGCCCTTTAATACCATGATGGGCAAGATATAAATCGTTAATAGTAATCACCCCATCATTAGGCTTGCTGATAGGTGCCAGCTAGCTGACGTTTTCTATCGCGGAATGTAGCGCCGACAATATCACGAACTTTTGTTTGCTTAGCGCCTTGCGGAATAAGAGCATCCATGTCAAAGAATATAACTGGAGCATTTGACTGATAACTACCATGAAGACCGTCATGAAAGTCAAGAACTGCGCCATAGCCATCTTTTCTAAGCTGATCAAAGAACTTAGTCCTTTGACGATCAACATCAGCAGACATTTCTTTGCTCATTTTATCACCAGAACTAATAGGTGCAGCAAAGTTAAAAAGAAGATGTAACTTTCGCATATCGTCTTTTGTTGGCTGACGACCAGTTTTTTGAAGCTCCCGAAGAGTTTTATTAGCATCACGATAACCTTTATATAATAATCCAGGCTTTTTTGCATCTGGATGAGCTGCTAATCGTGACTGATCCATAATAAAACCTCTAAAGTCGTCATCGGATTTGAATAGCTTAGAGAATGCATCTACAGCACTATCTTCTGATGCAACTTTAACATCATGAGCAAGAGCATTCTGTACATCCAATTTACAATGAATTCCGCCTTTTGGTGATCGCATAGGCCAATTAAATCTTGAAATATATCGATCAGCATCTTCGGGTTTATATGTGGCAAAGAATGAATCAACGCCTTTGGTTCTGTCAGGGTTGAATGATAGTGTATGTAACGTAGTACCAGCAGATATAGTTTTATCGACATGTTGTTTACTATAATCAGCAAACTTCTGAGCATGTGCGCCTTTTCGAGTCAATGATGGATTGGATAAACCCATATCATGAACTTGATAGGCACCATATGCCAATAATGCTCCGCCAGCAACACTAGCCCCTATAGCCAATTCTCGCTTATGGTTAGTTAAGAATTGCCCAGCATGCCCGCCATTTTTCGAACTGCCAGATTCTTCTCCAGAACCTTTATGCTTTGCTCCAGTACCATAATAGCGTTTAAGCCCTTGATTTGTGAGACTACCATCTGCGTTTTGATAACGACGAACGCCCCACTTCTGACCTTTAATGCCATGGTGGGCGAGATACGTATCTCTAGCCATATCTCTCCCTCCGAAAGCTTAGGCCTTATAGTCAATAGTTTTATTGTAGTTGTTAGTACTTACGCCAAGAAGTGCTCCAAGGAATGTGTCGACAACTGTAATAGTTCCAACAATCTCTTCACCAAAAGGAAGGCCCCAAATTTGAGCGAGTCCAAAATAAAGAGCTCCAAGAGCAGGAAGCACGATCAGTGCAATCCACTTAAGAATATCATAGATCTTGTTATCGAGAACCATATTTGCCTCCAATATTTATAATGGTTTTATGAAAATTCCAACTGAGGAAAATTTCCATTTTGAATTTGCTAACGATCTTTGTATGCTGCCCATCCTAAACAGCATGCAACTATAATGATGCCGACTATACGACAAAGCTCGATAATTACTTCATCAGACATTAATCCCACTTACCGTCATTAAGCGATTGTTGCAATGCCTTAACTGATTCGCGACCAAAGTACTTATCAACAGAAACATTATAGCCCTGATTAACAAGCCATTGCTGAAGTTTAATAGATGTATCTGGACCCCACTGACCATCAGGATCTGCACCAATTTTCTTCTGAAGAGCTCGAACAACCTCGGACCCACCACGATCATAGTCAACGTTTGACATTCCCCAGTGGTACTGTTTATTACTAGAATACTGACCGCTAATTCGTCCGTCTTCAGTAGTTCTAAGAACATGTTGGAGATCAATAATGGTATTCCAGCCACCAATACCGTCAACATCTAGTTTTCCACCATCACGATTGTTCTTAGGATCATTGGAAACAGACGGAGTATTACCACCTACAACGCCATAACCTTCATAGGGTGGACGAAGGACGTAAGCAACATTTCCCATCTGGCGATACTTCTCTTGGACAGCATTTCCGACATTACCCTCAATAGTTGTAAAACCAGCTCCATCAAATTCACCAGTAGCAAAGCCAATGTGATCGGTGGTTCCATTCCAGTCCCAATTAAATATAACAATATCGCCATATCGGACATCGTATTTGTCTACTGCATATTTCTTGGCTCCGCCGTTAAGTGCAAGATCGGTATTCTGAGTTGGAAAACCATCCATCTTAACGCCGCCTTGATCGAGACACCAAGATGCAAACATACAGCACCAGAATATCTCGTTAGACGGCCCAGCTAGCCAATCTTCACCAGTAACTCCAGCAAGCCAGCGACCATATTTCGATCCTCTCTCGGGATCATTTGGTGCGTAATAACCAAGCTCACCATAAGCAGCATTGATTACATCAGAAGCACGTCCCATACGACTAACCTCACTTCCATTTTGATTTTCTTTAGGAGGTTCGGAATCGGTATTTTTCTTCTTAGTCCACCCGTCATTTATTCTGGACGGATAATCAATGCAACACCAATCAACATCACGATAGCCGTCTTTACCATTGTCGTCATACTCGATAGCACCGTCAACATTGCCACAACCCTGCTGCCACATGCCGATATCACCAGCCTCTGCAGGCCAAGTACTGCGCCACCATGCAATCCAATTCGCATAATCACGAAGTTCATCGGCATACATGTTATTCAACCATGCATTACCACCAGTATATATACCGGCATAAAAACCACGCCAAATTAAAGTATTGCAGAACGACTTAATAACGTCTGTAAGTTTTCGAATACTTAGATTGAACTGTCGGGGATCCTCGACATCCATATAACATGGCAGATCGTAATACCCATCTCCAACAATATCAGTAATAAGCTTTGCGAAATGGTTAGCATCAGCATTAGCTGTAGCAACATCTTGAACGTCGGTATAATAATAAAAACCAATATGAAGACCGAGAGAACGTGCTTGAGTATAGAATGTCGAGGCCAAACGATCCGAATATCGACCACCTACTGCATCCTCATGTCCTCCGAGCTTTATAATCACTCCCCAAAGACCACGCTTATTTTTCCACTCAGAAAGATCTATTCCTTTATCGTATTTAGAAATATCAAGTACAAGTTCCCTCATAATTGCGCTCCTTTATTCCTCAGACTTTTTATGCTTCTTAATTTTCTTTCTTTTCATAGCCCCAGAATCAAGAATAGCCTGAACTTTTGCTTTAGCTTCTTCGATGCTTGTCGAATTATTTGAAATATCATCAATACGTATCTTCTTATGCCGAGGATAACCTACATTACCTCTTTGTGATTTAATGAAATCTCCAAAATTAATCATGACTACCTCTTTACAATTTTATTAAATCTTATCAATCCAGATAGCATCAATAGTGGATCCAGCAATTACCTGAACTTCACCCTCAACTTTACTAGTAATAACAGATGGAAGCCATCCGCCACCCTTAACATGAATTGACAGAATAAACTTGTCGCCAAGAATTTCAATACCCGTAATAGGTGTGTCATCACCAAGAGCTTGAATCTTGTTCATACCAAAACCAGTCTTGAAAGGAAGCCACTTACCACGCTTATTACGAACACGTGCCTTAAGAATATCAGCAGCCTCGATAGTAAAATTAATGATAGGTAGACCAAAAGTACCAGTATGGTCTGTCTCACTACCATCTACAGCATCGAGACCAGACATCTCGACACTCCAACCATTAGCATTCTTAGCCACATAATGAGGCTCTTGTGGAAGCTCGAACTCATTTTTCTTTTCAGTGTTGACCATGGTGTAGCTCCTTTCATTAAATATAAACAAACTATATACAAACTCTCTCATTGAGAGAGGAGAATAGCCAATAAAAAGGCGGACAACTCCGAAGAATCATCCGCCAAATTTCAGATCTCTCGAATTGACAGTGAATTTACACGATCCATATACCCGTCAATGAATCCGTTGTGATCATTAAGAGCCGTATACTTTTCATGCAAATCAGTTAGCGATTTCAGTTCTTCCGAAGTTACCCAGCCTCTATTAAGATACTTTTCGCAATAGTGAAGAATATTAGTACGCATATTGGCTTGAACGGCGTTGTTGATATCATCAACTTTGTTATCCATATTCGTACGCCAAGTTTTACTTTCTTCGCGATAAGCTTTGAACTGGTCAAGAATTACCTTGACAGCCCAACCTATAACGGCTGTAAATATCGTTTGTATAAGCATCTCTAATGGAATATCAACGTGCATTATTCTCCACTCTATAAGGAAGCCGCCTAATAAAGAGTGAAGGATTTTCAACAATCACTGTGGTTTCACCCGTATTGACAATTGTAATAGACTCGGGCCCACAGCAACAAGTCTTTACGGCCGTATGTTTGGCCACGTTATTAAGATCTCCAACTGCTGCCGTAGTTGAGATCATAGTAGTCTCGATCAAAGGAGAGCTGTTCGATGCAATAGCTAGTTGTGCAACGCCTGCAGCCGCATCAGCACCAATATTAGCGCTAAAATCAACATCATAAATAGCATTGCGCTGTCCAAGTATAACTGCTCCAGAACCCTCTCTGAAACACTCGCACTTTCCAGTATGCAATACCTTTAGATTAAAAGTAAGTGACTGACCCGGAGCAAGTTCCTGGCTAACTGTGTTAGTAAGAATAATCACTTATACCATCTCCGTAATAAACTTCCATTTTGAATTAAACGCGGAGGGTTGCCGAGTAGCCACTACACTCCAGAAAACTTGCGAAGAATTCTATCTTTATGGGCATCCGCATTTTACGCATTTCCCTCCGCTATTTAATTAATTATACATGCAGCAATTATTCTGATTGCAACCACAGAAAGGATACGGACCAGCATTATACGTAGCAGTCATAGGAACACGAGCTACGCCAGCCATCTGAACCTGAAGATTAAGATCATTTACCTTCTGCTGAAGAGCCTCGATCTTATTCTCCTGCATGAGCTGTCGAGTTGCTGCACCATCTTGCTGAATGGCCTGCGTAATAGCTGCTGTATTCATAGCAGCCTCATAACGGCTCTGAGCCATACCAGCATTAAGGTTAGCAGTATTCAAAGCAGCATCATAGCGGTTCTGTGCAAGACCAGCGTTGATAGCAGCAGTGTTATCCTGAATCAACATCTTGGTGGAACAGCAACAATCATTCTGATTCGCAATGGCTTGCTGCTGCATCATACCAACATTGGCAATATCACGCTGCAACTCATTATACTTATCATTCAGCATACCAGTCATGTACTGAGTATTCTGATTGGCATTTTGCATGCCCTGAAGAGAATTCGCATTAATAGAGGCAAGGATCTCACGCTCGTTAGCCATGGAATTCTGATTATCGAAGCCTCGCTGAACCTCGTTAGAAGTAGCAAGGTTCTCATAGCCAATAGCATTCTGGAAACCGTTGTTATTACCCCAACCGAATCCGTTACCACCCCACATCATAGCGAGGAACAGAATTACAATCCAGAAGGAGTTATTACCACCCCAACCATCGTTGTAGTATCCATTGTTTCCACGCATAACAGCAGCCACGTCAGCAGGACCCATGCCGCCACCTAAGACACCATTCTCACCCATGGTAGTTCCCTTCTATTAGAATCCTAACATATTACGTATTTGGTTTGGATTTACATTTTGGAACTGGTTATAGTCCAGCCCTTGCTCCTGAAAAGCTTGCTCAGGGGTCTTTCCTTGCATAGATTCCGCAAATTGTCTAAATTGCGGATTGGAATTATACAACTTATTAAATATCATACGCTGCATAACATTCATAGGTCCATTATTGATTTGACCTGCCATTGGACCTGTTGGCATTCCCCCGGGATTGTTGTTGATTGGGCCCGGAGTTCCCTGGTTCATTAGAGGATTCATTTCCGAGCGTCTCCTTAATTATTTGCACAATTTCTTCACGCGTTATTCCGCCACCAGACATCATAGTATTGCCAATTGGAGTTTGCTGCATCAATGGCGACAAGTGTTGAGGCATCTCCTCAGCGCACTCGGAAAATTGATAAGGCATAATGTTAGTAGCATTACCATTTTGATCAAAGCTGGTAATATACATGATTGGTTTGTCTTCATCAAAGAGAGGCATACGAGAATTTGGTTTACCACGATAATTCTTAGCACCTTCAATGCCCATGACGAAGCAAAGATCGTTGTCCATGCCTTGAGGACCATTAGGTATCATATTATTTTGAGGATAACCAGCGTTTGCTTGAGAATATCCATTCATTTGACCAAGATTGCCTTGAGGATAGCCTTGGCGATAACCTTGATTATAACCTTGTTGCCATCCACCATTTGGATTGTATCCTCCTTGCCAGCCTCCCATTGGATAGTTCATACCATTCTGGCCGCCCATCATGTTTGGAGCAGTCGTGGTATTACCCCATTGACCTGGATTCTGGTTAGGACTACCATAGTTCATCGGCACTTCGTCATCACCTTCTTCACTTTCTTCGTCGTTAACTTCATCGTCTTCAGGAGGTCGCAGAACCCAATCCCATCCTTTATCAAAAGTTATGACTGGATGTTGTTCAATCTCTCGTCCTGTCTGATCTCCTGCTTCTCCAACAAACCCACCATTTTCGCTGGATGTTGCTCCGACACTTTCACCGTTTCCAACATATACTTCCGCGTGAAGAGCGAGATTAAGTAAAATATCGCCAATCTTTAAATCGCTGATTCCAACATTAGCAAATGGTAGGATTTGAAAACCTGCTTTTTCGAAATCTTTTAGCATAGTACCCGTAAATCGCACCTTCTCTCCTCCGGTTCCAACAGGAAATCCAGCTTTGTTTGCCAAGTAATACATAAGAGACGAACAATCAAAGTCTGGACCCCACCTTCCTGATGGTGGTTTTTGAGAATATCCATGTGTCGGATCATTAGCTATGTCTAAAGCTAACTGTACCATACGGTCTTTTCTTGTCTTCGGCGGTGGTCTAATCACGATAACCTCCTAAAATATAAACAGTTTTACAATACTATTCCATATCTGATTCCTCAGGTGGAATATCATCTTGGGTAGGAGCTGGAGCAGGTTGTTGGTTAAGATTCAAAGATCCAAACGCACTCTCGTAAGCAGCTATCTTACTATCTTTGACGATTTGCTCCAACATAATAACAAGAATACAAGAGGGGATAGAATATTGATTTCCGACCTGCTCAATAAACTGAACAATATCCCTACGAGCCCGGTCCATTACTACCTCAAATGGAATTTGCTGATCCATAATAGAATCTCCTTTCTAAATATAAGCTACCTTATTTCTGTTCCCAACCGTATACTCCGGGCTCCCAAACATTGCTGTCCGCTGTAGAAACCCAAACATATCCATTATGGGTTACCTCGTCGCCTGTTTGGTAAGCATCCTGTGCTCCAGTGGGCTGAATCCACTCGGGTGTTGTATCGGGATTCTCCGGATTTTGACCGGTCCTAGACCACAACGAGGCAGATACATCGGGTGTCCAGTCTTCTTGAGATGTGTGGGCCTGAGTACACTTCCACAAAATATCATTGTAGAGAACACGGTCGCCAACTTCGTAGCTTTTGTCAACTGTCCAAGGCTTGAAAAGGTTTTTAACCTGCTCTGCTTGTTCATCATCCAGAAGTGGGAGAATGTCAACCAAAACATTGTCAACAGCGTTGCTTACAGCAGTATCGACGTCTACAGCCTCTTGAAAATTATCATGAGTTAGCATCAATTCCTCAGCAGATGTCTTAGTAAGACTCTCGTCTAGATCGAAATCGTACCAAGATGATGTTTCAATACTGCCGTCATCGGTGTTCTTATGAGATAAGATTCCTATAAATGTTTTATTTGCGGAATAGTTATGTTCGATAGTTTGTATGTCATGAGTATTATATATAACTCCTTGAATGCTTACATTTCGTTCGATCATTATTAACCTCCATTATGCCGCAACGTAAGTTATAGTTCCAGATATAGTACCGCCTTTTGTTAACGTAGACCCAGATCTATTTCTAAATGTTATGACACCGTCGGTTCCTATTCTTATGTATCCACTTGATCCGGTGATGTTTGTTGAGGCAACTGCCCCATACACGTAAGCAGCTGGTCTATATCCAGAATCAACAGTTCCTATGTTATGCGAGCCGGTACTACTGACGTCTGCCGTGAAAGTTGCATTATAAATCATGACTGTTACAACTTTACCCCAATGTCTATAAGCATGAGTACTTGCCGAACATCCAGATGCTAAAGTAAAGTTTGCATAAGCACTACCGGTCAATCCAGAACCACCATTTGCTATCGGTAAAGCACCTGTTGTATTGCCTAGACCCATGGCATTACGAGTTGCTTGGAGAGACGTTTGACCAGTACCGCCTAAAGAAGCTGGAACTACACCATTAGTCACTCCGAATATGGCGTTTCGCCAAGGCGTTCCACTGGCTAATGCAACCGCAATGTTCCCACTACCATCTACAGATAATCGCAAACCATTATAAACCCACGCATTATTAATATAACGTCTTGTTTCTACTTGTATTCCTTGATGATTATTTGTAGTTTCGAAGTGTCTAACGTAAGAGCGTTGGTTGTTACCATGATCTCGAATCTCAAGAGCAGTGCCCCATAAATTAGCAGAAGTGTCATTGGTTTCGTCAGAAGTTTTTAAATTAGAACCATGAATAACAAGACCAGTGCCGGTTTGATTTAAAGCAATCGCTGGTAAGTTTATGATTCCGTTCCAATCAACAGTAAGAGCATTAGAACGACTGCTATCATTGGCTCCGTTCCCAATAATAAATGCAAAATTATTACTATCATTTTGAATGTTATATCGTCCTATTGCGGTTTGACCACCACCGCTTGCTATAGTACCAATGTTTTGCGCATGAGAAGCTTCGCCGATAGCCTTAGCATATATTCCTTCAGCATGAGAACTATCACCAGAAGCAATATTGCCAGCATTATATTCGCCATAATTTGCTACATTATAAAAAGCATAGCCACCTTCAACATGAGCAGCTCTTCCAGAAGCTACATTATCCATTCCCTCTGCATGAGCACTATCTCCGGAAGCTACGTTTTTATAAGATTGATCGCCATATTGATCAACGTATGAATAAAGTCCGCCGCCCTCAACATGTGCATAAGCTCCGTTGGCAATATTATTAAATCCCTCACTAAAAGAGCCTTTACCGATAGCTTTAGTTCCAAAACCGAATGCTGTAGAACTATTTGCACTAGCAACTATTCCTTGACCAGAAGCAAAAGAATTCGGTCCTATGTATCCAGACGCTCGCCAGCCGAATGTAGCAGCTGTTACATAAAGATCCGTAGTCGTGTACACAACTTCAATAACTGAACCAGGGCTAGGAGCAGAAGACATAAAATGAATTTTATTTCCATCCACTAATTCAACTTCTGGCTCTTCTACGGATAGATCAATTTCAGTTTCATCAACTGTCAGACTAACAAAAGACGTAGCCGGAATAGAATTTAAATAAAATTCTATAGAATATCCATCACCTATAAATCTTTCTGACACTGTTGCGGTACCAGTTTCGTCTCGCAAGTCACTAACATGGAAATAAGTTCTGCCTTCTTTGCCTATCATTTTTAATGAACGGTAATCCATTTTTAAAATGCTTGTGGAAGTTTTACCTATCGTAAGCAATACGTTTCTGGAATCCGACACTGATGCATAGGCAACGTTTACATCCTTCGAAGAAGTATTAGTCCAGCCTTCTTCATACGATATTATAAGATCGTTGTTTACTTCTCTACTACTTATCGAAGCATATCCATTTGTAAGTGGAGTTCCTTCGTTGCTATCAAAGTTATGCCAATATGTTTCGTCAGAATACTTCCAAACTCGTTTTGTTAGATAATCAGAATACGAATCTAAAGCAGTTCTAGAAAATGTTGCTGTATATGATCCTGTAGAATTAGCTGGTATTGTGGCATATGTATTATTTGAATCATCTGTGCTCATCCAATAATGAATGATGTTGTATTTGATTTCATCAGATTCATCTATTTCCACAGAAAACAACTTGTCAGGACCAGAAGAAACATCAAATCCAAGATCAAAAACATCCGTATGAATGCCACTCTTAAAACCTATACGACTAGACTCTCCAAAATGGGCTATTACAGAATCTGTACTATATAATCCGGATTTGCGATCATATATTCGCAATCCATCTGAACTTATGTCACTGGCGATTATGTCGTTTACTACAAATTCTGTCTTTTGGCTAG